>Ga0222715_10000660_pt1 | contig 34264 bp, 14 predicted proteins | sample C33_9DmetaG_FD_165056 | JGI IMG/M metagenome (GOLD analysis project Ga0222715, IMG submission 165056) | Estuarine water microbial communities from San Francisco Bay, California, United States - C33_9D | ecosystem: Environmental > Aquatic > Marine > Unclassified | place: USA: California...
ATGAGCGACGCCGCAAAATACTCTGATCAACTCGCTTCAAATGCGCAGAAGTTCACCGCGGTGACGCAGGTGAGCTCAGTTCAAGATTTGCTCGATCTGGACGTGCTTCCGAGCGCGGTGAAATCGACGATCGAAGCCGCGATGAGCGACGCCGCGAAATACTCCGCGGTGACGCAGGTGAGCTCGATTCAAGGTTTGCTGGATCTGGACGTGCTTCCGAGCTCGGTGAAATCGTCGATCGAAACCGCGATGAGCGACGCCGCGAAATATGTGCAACTCGCTTCAACGACATCCGTCGATGGGCTCGTAGACTCCGACCTTCTGAACGATGGGGTTATGGATGTCATCAAGGAAGCTCAGAGCGCACTCAGTGACATCGCAAACGGGCTAGAGGATAAAATTCGCAATGTGGTGAGCCTTATGTGGGGTAATACGTTGTCGAGCGCGGACGAAATGCATGCGTTGATTGAAAATGGGATTCTCGACGCGCTGGACTCGACGTCCGCGGCGGCGGCGCTGGGTTTTCGGCGGGACCACGCAGCTCTTTACGACGACATTCAAGACGCCCTTCATAAAGCATTCCGGGGCGAAGAATTCAAACTCGAGTCAAGGGCAGCACAGACGGAGCGAGCGCAACTGGGAGCGAGCAGCAACTCAACTCGGAGTCGAGGCAGCTGCTTCGATTTGGTTTTGTCTCGTGAGGATTCCGAATACGAAGCGCCCAGCTATCTCATGCCGTGGCCTGAGAAGTTGAAGGACGATCCGCTTGCGCCGGGATCGATCGACATCAAGTTTCCGGAACTCACGACGTCGCTTTGTGCCAACATTGCAAAATTCAACATCCCTGCGCAAGTGGCGGTCGAACTGTTCGACGCATACAGCAAGATGTTCGAAAGTTTGTTCACCGAGTTGTACACCCAAACGGGTTTGAAAGCACTCGTCGCGCAGATCAAGGAGCTCGGCAACGGCAAGTTCTACGGCGGCCGGCGCTTACTGTCGGCGCAGGATGAGAAGTCGTTCGTCGAGGCGCATCTGAATTACAAGCAACAGTTCGCAGAAGCGGAGATCAGCGTGTTCAATCAGATCATCAAGTTTCACGAGCGTTTGACGGTTTTGTCCTTGGGTGAGCTGGTGTCTAATCGGAACGCTCCTTCTCTCGGCGCCGGCGCGTTCGACGCCATTCTCAAGCAATTTATGGATGATCTTAAAGAAGCGCTCAAACTCATGGCGGACGGCACAGAAGTGGATGGAACGTTTACACTGGCTTACAAATATGAGACGTCCATGAAGGTAGAGCAAGGAATCACACAAACGGGTGAGTTTTTGAGTGATGTTCTCGGCATGGAGAACACTATTGAGCAACAAAAAATCTATGCGACGCCTGTGCCTGGTTTACTCGTCCTCGTTGACCTCAAATTATCCTTGAGTATGCCATACTTTTTTAGAGCGGAGACTGAAGGCGAGTTTGGCGTCTCCATCGAAGTCGCTTTCCCGGTTGATGTGAAAATTTCGAGCGATACGCCGAGCGTCACTTTCGGCACGCCAACGGTTGAATCGAAAGTTTTGGGATCAACCGAGATTCATGTCGGTTTACAAACCGGTGTCGTTGTTCAAATAGAGAGCGCGTTCGTCGCCTTGTGCGCCGGCCCCGCGTGTGCGGGCCCAGAGCTTTACGCCAGACAGGACGTATATTTCGGGATCGATGCTTTCGCTATGACACTCGACCGCGCACAAGCAACGTGTGAAAGTGAGGCGCACTCGCTCATCGCTCTTTGGAACGACTGGGACTATCCGTCAACGACAAAGTCGCAGTGCACCGCGAGCGTTGCCGGCGTCGGCGGTTACTTACAAGTGCCGAAAACTGAGCTCGAGGTGAGGCTCATGTTGAAACCGATTCCGATAGAAGACGGTGGCGATACCGGTGGTACCTCAACCGACGATCCTGGAATGCAAGCCTTGGTCCGGTCGTTTGCTGTGCAGTTGTTTGACTTCACCCCACTGATTAAGCAGGTGTACGACTCGAGCGGCAACTTTCACGTGCAAGAGCTCTTCTCCGAGTGCACGGCAGGCACCGCGGCTCGTCGTGATTGTGCGCCGACGTGTCTGGCGAACTTCCACAAGTTCAAGTCAGTGAACGGCGCGTGCCTCACCTCGTTCGACGGTAACGTCGTCATGGAAGACTGTTGGAAAGACGTGGACGATGCCGAGTGGCATGATTCACATTGGTGGGATATGATCCCAGTGAACGTCACGCACCCTGATACTGTGAGGATCCGTCTCTCCGAAAGCTTCAGCTGCCTGACGGTGACGAGGAAGGGTACACGCTTCCTACTCAAACCCGAACCCTGCGACAGCGCCAACGGTGCACAGCTCTTGGAGCACGTCGACAATTGCTTTAATGTATCCGGACAGGATTATCCATGCCTTCGAACCGCCGCCGTTAACATACACAACGGCGAGGCAACTGGCTCGGCATCCGGGCGCCAATACGTCTACGCTAAGAACGACGGCAGAATAAGGCTGTCTAATTCCCTGCCAAGCTCCACGAAGTTCGTCATCGCCAAGGCGTGATCATCATCAATGTGTCAACTCAAGTTTCACTGAGCTCAATTTTCAATCTGTAACTACTGTGCTACACAGTGCTATACAAGTACGAGTGCCTCTACTGCGATCCTTTCACAAACATCGCCCTGAAGTCAGCGTTAGTTTTCGCGCCTTCGCCGTCGTCAGTGCGCGTCACCATTATCGCGCGAGGCATACGGCCCAAGCCTCCGCGACCACGTCCAGGAGCCACAGACGGTGCGGCGCGCCCACCTCCGCGACCACCGCCACGACCGCCGCCGCGATTACCACGTCCACCGTGACCACCGGGTCCGACGTCACCGGGAGGCCGACTCTTCACGACATCGACCAGTCTTCCCTTGAGCGCCTCGCCGGACCGCATGATTGCAGCGTTCAGAGCAGCTTCTTCTCCAAAGTCGACGTATGCGATTCCTCGCGAACGACCAGTGGCTTTGTCCTTGACGATTCGACAGCTCACCGCGCCTGTGAAGAACTCCATGAGCTCGGCGTCCGTAACGTCCCAGGACAAATTTTTGACAAAGGCTGTTTGCGCGTCTCTTGTTGGGAAAAGCGTCTTGACACGAGCGTCGTGATCCATCCCGGCGAGATTCATATCAGTCTTGTCGCCACCGTCTGGAACTTCGCGAGTTCGTTTGCGTGGAATGGGTTCGCCTCCGGCGCGACGCGCGGCGGCGCGTTCGCGACGGCTTCCACCGCTTTTCATGCGCTCTTTCGCCGCTGCGTTCGCAGCCAATCGCTCACACGCGAGTTCTAACTCGTACTGCCGCGCAGCGGCCAGAGAGTTGGTCTTTTCGTAGAAATCGTCGTACTTTTTGGGTGAAAATGTCGACAGGTATCGCGCCTTTGCTTTCAGCAGCATAGCCGTTCCAGCCGCCCGACGGGTCTCTTCATCTACCGTCTTCTTCGACATGCCGACGGGCTCCACAGTTCCTCGCTGTAACGCAACATCGTACACGTCTAATACTTCCTTTTGCGTCTTCTTTATAAGACGTGAAGTATCGGCTCGAAGGATGACAAATTCAGCCGCGGTCTTGAACGGCGCCCGCTCTACGAGTTGCGCAAAAACAGCGTCTATGAATGACGCGACCGTCGTCTTGTGATCTTTCATCAACGAGTAGTCCACTAATTCTTTCAAGACATCGATCGCCGCCGCCGCCATGATGTTGGGCGAATAGTCCTTGGCCATCTGCTCGAAACCAAAAGTCACGTACCCAGACGCTTTTGCCCAATCATCCAAACGAGCGCACTGCGTGAGGACTTTTGTAAGAACCGCACCGTAGTCGTTCGGATCTCTGAACTTAGTTCTCAGCGCACGCGTGCACAAGTCGAACGACGACTCCATCTCGAGCACCGATTTCCAAAGAACGCTAGACGGGCACATGCGAACGGAGCGAAGCATCAAAGCGCGCGAAGTTGCTTCCGCTGACTTGAACGATATCGTCCACACGTACACCACGTAGTCTCGCCAGAGCTCTGCGACATACGGCAGCGACGAAAGCGCGCGTTCGTACAAGTGAACGACTCTGTCCGGCGATCCGCTCGCCATTTCAAAATCAATGTAGGTTGCGTACGCTCGAAGCAGCTTCGCGTCGCTTTCGTTGGAACTCGTCACGGCTAACAAACGCGCCTCGTAAGGCTCGCGCAGTACTTTTGCAGCGTTACCAGCCGCGTACGCCTCGTGGAACGCGGCGTCTGCGTTATGAAGACCCGCCTCGGCGGCCCACGTTGTTGCCGCCTCGAGCGTCGCCTCAGACTGCGCCTGTGGAATCTTCAATTGACGCAAATACAGCGCCTTCACTCGCGTTTTCTGCGTTTCCGACGCCGCCCACGACAGTTCAAACGCTCGATACGCCTGCCAAATCAAATGCCCATCGGTAAAGTTCATCCCCGGTCCCGCGGTGGCCGTCTCGTAAAGCGCGCGTCGATCGCTCTCATCCACCTCCAGCTCCATCGCGTTCCTCGACCTTCCCATGTGCAACCGCACGCTCGTCCGTCCACACTCTTCGATCGCCCTCCCGAACAACGCATCGCATCGCGTGTGCCGTTCGCGTTTCGTCCCCGTCGTCTTATTCGCCAATTCGTCTTGAATCCACGCCGACCATCGCGCCTCGTCCAACGCGAACATCTCGTTGTACCGTTCCCTCGCCGTTCTGCACCGCTCGCGCATGTTCGCCGCGCGCAACAAATCAATCAATCTCCCGGCTTTCGCGTAATCGCGCCAGGAGTCGCTCTCGAGCTCTTGTTCGAGCGTCATTATCGTGTCCAATTGCGCATCATCCAATTCTACGTCGTCGTCGTCCTCCTCCTCGTCGTCGTCCTCGTCCTCGCTCGAGCCTTCGCTCGCGTCGACCGCGTCCTCGCGCGCGTCCTCGGCCTCGTCGAAATCGTCCTCGCCGTCGTCGCCGTCGTCGCGCGCGTCGTCGACGTCCATCCGAGCCGACGGTCGCGTCGTCAAATGCCGACGACGGCGGCGCGCGTCCTCGACCGCGGCCTCGCGCGCGTCGCGCGGGTTTCCGCGCGACGCGACGCGCGCGCGTTTTCGACGCCGCCGTCGACGCGGCGCGCCTCGCTCGTCGGCGTCGCGCTCGGCGCCGCGCTCGCGACCTCGCGCGGGGACGCAACGGCGACGGCGACGACCTCGCGCGTGACGCGCGTCGTCGTCGCGTGCCCGACGGGCGCGCGCCCGATCGACGGCGCGCGCGCGCTGATCGCGGCGAGCGGTGATGCGCTCGCGGTGGAGCGCGAGGACGAGGCGAGCGCGACGGTGCGCGACGCGAACGGGTTCGCCGTGGAGTTTCAGCGAGGCGACGCGGCGAGGCGAGGCGACGAAGGCGACGAGGCGACGCTGCGCGGAGTGGTGATCGGGAACGAGAATCCCGCGAGAGCGCGGAATGCGGCGATCAGGCGAGGGGCGCTGAGCGCGGCGAATGGTGAAAATTGTCGCGGAGACGCGTACGCCGGTTGCGCGGTGTCCTCGAGCGCGCGCGCGCTCGAGGCAAGATTCGTCAAGACGGGGAAGCCGTGGGCGAATGGGAGTTCTTCTGTGGTTCGCGTCGTGTTGTGCGCGAAAGATGTCGACGCTGTGGCGGAGAAGATTGCGAAGACGCTCGGTCCGGCGGCGTTGAATCGACGCGGCGAGTTTAAGGCGACTGGAGTAACCGAGTTCGCCGCGGAGGACGCTCGAGTGGCGAGCGCGTCGACGTTCTTGAGCTACCCGACGCCTGCGTCCGTGGCGATCGAAGTGAGCGGGTGCGACCGTCGTGAGGGCGCGTTCACCGTGAAAGCTTTCCATCTCGCGTTGGATGAAGGGTGCGGCGTCGTGTACCTTTCTTAGCTCGCCTACAACAATGGTCGGTGCCGTCTGTCTGTGTACCTTTCTTAGCTCTTAGTTCGTATTCAATTCAATTCCTCTTCTATTGTACTATAATTCATCGCGAAGCCGCTTCTAGTCTGAGCTCCCCGACACATTGAACAGCACGTCCGTGCGAATGACGTACTTGAACGTTTCGCCTCCGTTCAAGCTCGCGGTCACGGCGCTGCCTTCGTGCACGGGCGATTCCTCGGCTTCACCGTGCGGGAAGCAGAGCGCGGCACCAAGTTGCGGCACGACACCTCGCGCGCTCAGGACTCCAGGTTCGCCCGGCGTAGCGGTGTAAAACGTCGTCGATCCACCGTTGAACCCTTCGGTGAGATAAATCAGAAAAGTCAACCTCGAGCGGACTTTGCCGTCGGAGACGTCGGTGACATATTCGCATTGCTCGTTGAGTGCACCCTCGGGCCAGGACCCATCCACGTGACGGCGGTAAATCGTACCAGGGCCGTAACGAAAGAACCTCCAGCGCGCGTTAATACCCACGGCACCGGGGGGCATTAAGTCTGCGATTCTTCGCCACAGGCCTTGAATATTTTGCGGCCAAACCATGAACTCGCAGTATTGCAAACGAGACGCGCCAGTGACCCCGTCGACGTCGCCGGGATCGGTACGAAGCCCAATCGCGTGACCAGCGGCTATGATCGCTGCGCATTCGCTTTTTGTGAGAAGATTCGTCACCACAAACGCGCCCGGAACGTGCGGCACGTCGTAACGCGCCGCCTCTGTCAATCCTGAAGGCGCAAATGGGATTACGCCCGGATGCGCGGGCGCGTACAGCTCAAGCGGTAACCTATCCACCGGCCGACGTCGTCCATCGTTATCGCAAACCATTTTAAAGCTACCCGGCGCGTACTCAATATCTCGACGCACCAATGGCGCGGGAATGTCGTCGTCGTCCTTCGCGCTCGGCACCGCGAATGGCATTTGCGCGCGAATCGTCGCCGTGGATCCCGGCTCCCAAGACCCGTACGTGATCCCTCGCAGCGCGCTTTCCAATAATGCTAATCCTAAATCCCCATCGACGCCCCCCGGGCACATCGCGCACGCTCGCACGAGGACATCCTTCCCTAAGAACCGTTTTCCTTCGCCGTCGAGCCGCGACATCAACTCCAGAGCCTCGCGCAACATTCCCCGCTTCGCGCACGCGAAGAACGCGCACCGCATCGCCTCTCGCGACGGTGCCATGCCATTCGCGTCCATTCTTTTCAGCAATCGCAGCGCCGGTTTCGCCTTCTCTCGCGCCTGACACAACGCCAGCACTCTCGCGCACGTATCCGCCCGCACCGCGACGCCGCGCGCCAGAGCCGCGTCCAGCGCCTTGCACGCGTCGACGCACGAATGCGCGAGCAGGGCGCGTAAAATAGTCCCTTCGCTCACGTCCCCCGATCGCGCGCCGTCGTCGCGCGCGGCGTCCACCGCCATCGCCGCCGCCGCCACCGCGACTTGAACATCAGTCGTCGCGTCCGCCGTCGCGTGCGTCGGCTTCGCGATCGCGCCGCCGTCGCGCACGCCGAGCGCTTGCGACGATTTCTTTCGCGCGCGCTTCTGCGTCTTGCCCATCCTCGGCGCGCGCGTCGCGGTGTGGGGCGTCGCGTCGGTTGAGGCGACGAAGAAAAACGAATTGAGAATACAGCTGGGCGGACTACGCTACGCGCATTTACCTACGCTATCGGTGTAGTACGACCCCGCGCGCGGGAGATACGTCGCACCGGTGTCGCGCGCTTCGAACAAGACGCGCACGGTGTCGGCGGTGTCGGCGCCCGAGCGAAACGCCGTAAAGTGCAAATGCGGCTCGGGGCTGAATCCCACGGAGCCGGATTCGCATATGACTTGTCCGCGCTGCACGCGGTCGCCGACCTTTACCTTGGCGCTCTTGGCGCGAATGTGCACGTACTCGACAAATAAGTCACCGCCTCTGACGTCGTACGTCGAGACGTCGGCTTCAGTCGTGGTGGCGCACGCCGCGCTCGCGTTTCTCGGCGGCGTCTGCGGCGTCGAGCGAGCGTCGAGCTTTAACACGATTGAATTCCATTTGAATAGATTCGACACCGCGATTCCAGTGAGCGTGTTCTCATCGCGCACCTCGATGACTTCACCATCGCCCACCGCGAGCACGGGCGTGCCGTCGGGACATCTGAAATCCACCGCGTGCAAATTACCGCTGAAAAAGTGCGTCAATTCGCCCCCTTCACTCTGCGTGCACAAAAATCGCTCGCCTCGCAGAGGAAACCCCACCGATTGGCTGTGCGTGTCATTCGGATTCGGGTGCATCGACCACGCGCGAAAATCGCTGTCGATTCGCACGTCCCGCACGTCCCTTCCCTCCAATCGCAAAAAGCACAGGTGCGCCATCGCGCGCGGCGGCACCAGGCACACGAACGTCGTCACCATCGACCGTCGTCCATCGTTATCGATCGTCACGCCCTGCGCGAGCGGTTTATTTCCCTTCCCACAACACTTCACGTCGTACACCGTGATGTACGCCACCTTCACCGCGTCCGATCCGTCCGCGTTCGTCGCGCTCAGCCTCGGCGCGTCCCCGCGTCCGTCCGCGTCCAACGCCACGTCCGGAAACTCCGCGTCGCTCGAGTATTCGTCCGGGTCCACGACTTCCGCGCCGAGCAACCACGACGAGCGATTCGCGCGCGCGACGTCCAGCGCGATGTGACATCCGACGCCCGCGTCGCGCACGAATCCGTCCGCTTCACCGCTTTTCGTCCCGGCGGCGCCGTCGCGCGCCCTCGACGTCGCCTCGCGCGCCGTCGTCTCCCCGCGCCGCATCGCGACGTCGCGCGGACGCGCGCGCGTCGATCGGCGCATCCGCGAGCGTCGATCGGCGCGTCGCGCGCGCGAGTGCGGCACATCGACGCGCGCGTCGCGCGACATGTCGTTCGCGTTCGGCGCGCCCGCGTCCGCGCCCGCGCCCGCGGCGAGCGCGCCGAGCGCGCCGGCGCCGAGCGCGCTCGCCGTCGCGCCGATCGCGCCCGCGGCGACGTCCGCGGCGACGGCGACGCTGCCGAACGCGCGCGCGCTGTTTTACGCCCTGGATGCGACCGTTCAGCGCGGCGACGTCGTCGACGACGCGACGACGTCGACGCTCGAGGACGCGCTCGAGCACGTCGCGCGCGCGTGCGAAACGTACGGACCGACGCGCGCGGCGAGCGCGGAGGCGCTGCGACTGGGGAGCGTGGAGTACGGGGGGAAGACGCTGCGAGTGAGCGCGACGACGGCGAAGGTGGCGACGGAGTGCGCGCGACGATTGCGGTTGGACGAGACGCAGACGTACGTCCTGCTCAGACGAGCGCTGGATGAGAGCGAAATGGCGCGACCGAACGAGGCGACGGAGGAGGTGGTGCGAGAGGTGATGCGATTTTACTTTCGGGAGCGACTCGGGACCATCAAGTGCGCGCACGCGTTGCTCTCGAGGACGAGCGGGGACGCGGCGAGCGGCGCGGATGGCGACGCGTGGGAGCGCGCGGTGACGAAGATGCTCGATCTTGGATTCGAGGAGAACGCGTGGCGCGCGCTCGATCGGCACATGAGCGGGGCGAGCGCGAGCGGGCCCGAGGGGTCGAGTCCAGAGGACGCCGCGGCGTGGGCGGGGCAAACGCTCGAAGAGACGGTGGCGCTGCTGGAGGCTCTGTTCTTGCTGTACTACAACCGAGTGAAGTGCAAACCTGAAATGTTCATGAAGTTGGCGCGAACGTTCGAGAAGGGTGCGCTCAGACGCGCGCCCGCGGCGGCGATTGAGCTCGAGTCGCACGCGCCCCAGGCGCAAGTGAACGCGTTCACGGAGGATATTCGCGCGCTGTGCAACGTCACCCTGATCGCGGCGATGGATTTAGAAAACTTAGTCGATCGATTTTCCGGGAAGAGCTTGAATGCGCACGGGTTTTTGGAAGCGACCGTGCTAAAGTCCATCACTGAAATGATGGAAAAATGGCAGAGCGACGCCGCGCACGGACCGACGCTGCTCGCGTGGTCGACGTTTCTCACGTTGCTACCGGTGGATGCCGAGTACATGCCGGGCGGATTTTCGATCGAAATCATGACACAGAAAGCGAACGAATGCGGGCTCTCTGCGCTATCGCAGTTGCTCGATGCGGAACAGTTGCGAGGCGAAGACGCCACCGTGACGCTCCACAAGAGCGTGCTGAAGAACATGTTCTCCACCATTCTGGCCGCGTACGATATGCTTCCCGTTCACCGCTTGCCCGCTCATGACCTGAACCAGATTTTGAGCATTCTACAAAAACTTCTCGCACATCAACCAGTACTATGCGAGCAGTTCTGGGGTGGTGCGAGAGAGGACGGTCAAGAGGCTCCGCTCTTCGCGCTCTTGGAAGGCTGTCGAGAGCGTTTTCCTTACGATTCCGCCCCGCTGTTGAGAGTACTCGCGGCGTTTTCCGAGGGGCATCGCGCGGCGGAGTGCGCGTTGGCATACATCGCACAACTGCCGACGGTGGCTCTACCGGTGCCTTCTCCAGACATCATGCAGCAAGGCTTGAAACCAAACGAGGACGCTGTGATGGACGTCGAGTCGGGCTTCGCGAGCGGTTCGGTCACCGCCATCCATCGACTTACAAGTCCTTACATTCCCGGCGGATTCATCGAAGCTGGCATGTCCGGTTTGGCGATTGATATGGGCGCACGAACCACACCGTTGATCGTCTGGGCCGCACCTGCTGATGGCTTGCATCTTTGTCTGACTCGCCTTTCCCTGCTCGCGAGCGCGGGATTGAGCAGAGAATTGACGACGGGCGAGAGTGATGAACTCGATGCGACGACGTTATTCTTGTCCAAAGTTTTAACGCACGCACCATCATTTGCGAGACCGATGTCATCATGTGACGTTTCTGAGTCCGTGCCGAAAGGGTCACCGACCGACATCCTCACAGGTCTTTCGTTGGCGTTGCACGTGCGGAGCAAGTCTCTGCATACGGCGCAAAGCATTCAATCGACCGCCACCGTGTTACAGGCATTGTCCGCACTCGCCGCAGCTGAGCCCACTAGAACCGTCGCAGAGGTACTCGAGGCGCCGCTCTTATCGGGCACTCCAGACACTGGTGTCCCCGGGTTGATTCGCGCCATTCGCGACAGCGAGTCGCGCCTCGGCGAATATCCGTTGACGTTGGCCGTGCTTAGTTTAGTGGAGACATTACTCCAGCATGGTGGGCTTGGCGATAAGCTCGAGGCCCTCGTAGATCATGTCCTCCAAGAAGTTGCTGTCCGTCACGTGCAGTGGCGGTACAGGCATAAAGCTGAAAAATGGATCGTTCACGCGGCGGTGCAGCGCGTCATCTATCAAACTTTCACTCCCCGAAACGGCGATTTTGCCATTAAACTTCGCGACAAGGTGCTGTCCTACTTGATCAACGACAAGGCGATTTGCTTTGGATCGTTTGCACCTCTCGTGTACGATGCAGAATCTCTACGCAAGTTGCATGAAGAAGGCGGTGCGCCTCGAACAGAGGAAGTCACAGCTCTCGAAGACGCGATTGCGACGGTGCTCAGGTCTATACCACTCATCGTTTTCCACGCGGGGGATAATTTCGGTGGTGTACTCGAGCGCATGCTGCTCATCGAAACCAGTAATAATGGTGCTCCCTTTGCGAGTTCGATCGCATCATATGCCGGATATCCGTACGCTGCGGCGTGTTTTCCGCTCGCACTTCCGGCCCTCGTGCCTTTGTGCGCGGCGGCGATGGCCGTTCCCATGGCTGCGACGCTAGACAGACAAGATCGAGCGGAAATTCTGAGCTCGATGCAGCACATGTTTAAGCACGCTGATTTGGACGCCGTGTCTGATATCGCAGATTTACTCAGCGCGGGTATCGCAAATCAACCGGAATGGGTCGCCGCTTTACTCGTTCCCGAAAAAGAGCGCGAAGAAGAGCGCCCCGCTTCATTACCAGCTCCGACTGCTTCCAGCGCACTTGCCGCACCTACGACGCCGACAAATGCTCTCGCACCTACGACGCCGACACCATCAACGCCGCCGCTCCCGACAAAGACGAAAAAGAATGTTGAAGGAGCGTTGGCTTTAGTGTGGGATATCCTCGAGGACCCTACAAAGATACGCTCGCAGTCGCCCCGTTGCCTGGCGGCGCTTTTGCGCATGCTCGACGCTCTCTGGCGCCGCCAGCCACTTCTCAGCGAGTCTATTCAGACACTGAAGGTTAAAGACGTCGAGTTATGGAAAAGACTGGCGACGTGTGTGGATCGACCGGACAAGGAAGTTACTTCACCGGCGGTGGCGCATAGCTTGAGCGCGGCTAGTTCGGTGCTTTCGCTATTCGCCATCGAAGCGGAGGCGTCTATGAATGCTGTCGACGGGACGTCGAGCGCGACGTTCGATGCGCAGGTACGAGAATGGTGCGCTAACTCTCGCATCAGTTCATGGATTGATATGTGTCTCTCGCACGAGAGTTGCGCTTTGTCGCGCCAAAAGACGCAATTCGCCGCGCAAGCGTTTGTGCTGCAATGCATATCGGTTCTTGAGCGCGAAGACATGAGTGCGAAGCGCTCGCCGTTAATGGCAGACGCAACACTGCAGTGGATGTGTGGAAAAATCAGAGACGCTCTGCTCTCGCACGCGTCGGCGAAAGATTTGAGAGCGTCTGGGGCGTCGAATGTCGCAATTCTAGAAGCCGTCGCTCGAGAGGCGGCTACACAAAGCCCGAGCTCTATCATGTCAGCCGATGCGGTGCATAGACTCGTTCAGGCGGCTCGAGACATGCACGTCGAGGCCGTGGCGTTCGCTCCGGCTCCTCTCAGCGTCGCTGGCACTGCTGAGTACGGTGAATCGTATTTGTACGACTCCTATTGGATTCGCGTCGCTACGGGATGTGTGGGTTCGCACGCTGACGATCAGTGGGGCGCACCCGAAGGCGCCCTAGCAGACATGGGGCGTGCGATGAGCGCACAGCTCGCTGAGACGTGCTTACTGTCGTCGGTCACAGATGCGCAGTCGTCCGCTATCTGTTCATTGAGCTCCTTCATCGCCGCTGCCGCCTTTGGTGAGTTGCCGAAGATGCATGCCGGGGTGTTCACGCCACCCGCCTTAACGACGACGGGTGCGCCAAAAACTCTCCTCGATGGACTTTCGAGAGATCGTCGAAGAGATCTCGTATTGAATGTCGCTGAGCGTTTGCAGACGATCATCGTGACGGATTCAGCGAGCATGCCTTCCTACGTCAGCCCGCTGGCGAATGAAATGGCCACGCTATTGTCCGTCGTGACGCAGCTGTGGAGCGTTTCAGTATCCGGCGCGTCACCTCAGACACCGGCGGAGAACGATTTTGAACCGGTGCAGCGCGTGATATCGGTTGCGTCGACGGTTTTGGCTCCTCGAACGAGCGCTTCGGGATCGCCATCGCGAGAAGCGGCGTCTCTCGTGAATCCATTGCTCACGGCCATGCTGTTCGCCATTCGAGCGTGGCGCGCCGGAATGCAATCTGCTAAGACGGTGCAGCCGAGTTATGAGCTTGGCCAGTCCGCGTTGCCTCTCATACCTCTCATTTGCCACGCTGCCGCGACTGCAGGGGACTCTGGAACGAATAACGCCAAGGCTTCGACGACATCGAGCGTGGCGCTCATGTTGCTCGCAGACATCGCGACCGACCTGCTTCCGACGTCGGCGCTGCTTCAAGTACTCAGCGCCTACAAGATAATTCCAGCACTCCGGCCGGCGACAGGCGACGACGACGTCGACAGTGTGACGATCGCCGCTCTAAACACTTGCCTGAGCCTTTCCAAGAGCGATCAAGGCGCGGAGATTTTGCTCGCGTCGGACACCGTCCGTCTTCTCGCCATCTTGTGCGTCGAGTCAAATAAGACCGAACGTCACAACACGACAAATCACGATATATATTGCTCCGCTTTGCGCGTCACCGCCATGCTCGCGGGATCGCCGCTCGCCGTGCAATCGGTAGACGTCGGCGCTGATCTCGTTCGCTTTTGCGCGGCGTTGGAAGCTCGAATGCTCGCCGCTTTGGCACCAAAAGAGATCACACTCGCGACGCTCAAGGAAGTTGAAGTAACAGCGCTGTTCTTCAGCCGTCTCGCGTCCACTTTCGGTGCGCAGTGGCAAGTTTCTTCGCCCGAAGGCCAGATGCGATGTCGCGTGGCGTGCGTGAGCTTTCTTCGATGGTTCGCCGCGCCTCAGGTTGTCGGGGGCTTGCGATGTCCTCGAAAGACGCGAGCCGATGAAACGTTGGCGGCAAAACCACCGGCGACGCGTGCCAATCAGGCGTGGTTCCAAGCCACCGCGAGAGGTGACTCCGTGCGCGAACCCACGTCGCCTCTCATCGGTACGGCGCCGCACGGCTCGCCCATCGCCGACGCCTCGACGCGAAAGACCGGCAATGCGTACTCCGAATCCGTCGCCGTGGCCCTCTATCGCGCCGCACGCGCCGCGTGCGACTTCCTCGCGGTATTTCCGCGCGCCGTCGACCAAGCCGCGCTCGGTTTCGACGTCACCGCCAGTCTTCGAGACCAGTGCGACGCGTTGACGTGCGACGACTTGACGTCGTCCCCCGCCAACGCCGACGAATCTGCCCTCTTCGCCGTGCTCGACGGTTTGAAGTCCGCGGCATCAAAAGTCGAGCGCCTCGAGGCGTCGTCGCTCAAACCGCCCGACGCCCGCGCCGACGGTTCCCCGCGTCCGCGCGTCGCCGCGTCGTCCCCCTTCGCCTAGTCCGCCCTCTGAAAAATATCAACAAGCTCTCAAATCTTATCCACTTCTCGCGGCTCGAAACGCCCGTCGACGTCGTCGGTTGAAAAATTCACCGGTCACGCGCGGCAAAAAAACGAACAAAAGCGACGGTGAAAAGGGACTCGCGCTCGAGTCGTGACTCGTCGAAGAGATTCGCGTGCCCCCTCGGAGACGTCGGCACCGCGAACGATAATCAATTCGCGGCGACCGCGACGCGACGCGTTCGCGCCGCGAGACGACGACGCGACGCGATGCGGCGACCGCCGGCGCGCGCGGCGAGCGAGGGAATTTCCGTCGCCGTCGTGCGCGACGACGACGGAGGCGAACGCGCCAAGACAGAACCGCGCGCGGCGACGGGACTGGTGCGCGATGAAGCGTTGCGACGGAGAGTCGCGACGACGCGACGTCGCGACGACGCGCGAAGCCGCGACGGGCGATGCGAGCGATGACGACGCGAAACGATGCGAACGTAAATGACTGACGGAACGGCGCGCGCGATCGCGGCTTTTCGACGACGCAGGATGCGATATTCGCCGCGATTCCAGCGTCGGAGTTGCGCGCGTCGGATAACGCGCGGGCGCGAGCGAGTTCGAACGCCAAGGCGCGCGAGGTACGGCGACAAGCGGCGGAGGCGAACGCGGCAAAAGAACAGAGGGTGCAGTCGCAACGAAATGCGGGGGTGCCGACGATGAACGCGCGCGCGAGCGGGGACGGTGATGCGACAAACGCGGGGAAGCGGGCGCGCGCGAAGCCGGAGGTCGGCGGCGACGAGAAGAAGCGCGAGCCGTTGCCGAAGCCGGATTACGCGGTGGCGTGCCCGCGGTGTAAGAGCGACGATACGAAGTTTTGCTACTATAACAATTACAACGTCAAGCAGCCGAGGTTCTACTGTAAGAAGTGTTGCAGGTATTGGACCGAAGGCGGGATGTTGCGCAATGTGCGCGTGGGCGCGGGACGGAGAAAGAAGAGTTCTCTTAAGGATGCAGCGGGGCGATTCGCGGTTGCGCAGGGCCACGATGATGAAAAGTTTGGCGGTAAGCGGGCGCGAAGTACGCCGGCGACGCCCGCCGAGAAGGGCTCGAACAGAAATCGGACCAAGACGGCGCGAACCAAGCGCGACGGTTCCTCAGACGGGAGCGCCACCGAAGCCGAGCAAGGCGAAGGCATGAATTCGGGTTACGGCGGACGACAGCCTTCGGGATGGAACACCAACGGGTCGAACGCCGGTTCAGACACCGCGCTGCGCGGCCGATCGCCCACGGATGAGCAAGGGAGCGCGGAGGGGTCGCAACAAGCGCCCGGAGGCGACGCCGTCCCGATGGGTTACAACGTCTCACGGTGGGGTATCGATCCGGCCGTCGCAAGATACGTGAACGCGGGTATGTTGTCGACGAGCGACGACAACGCCCAAGCCCAAGCCGCGGCCGCTGCGGCGGCTTCGGCAGCCATAATGTCAGCGGCCTCGCGCTGGGGGATGCAGTTTTGGAACAAGAGCATGTTCCCATTTGGCGGCATGCCGAATTCGGCGTCCGTACCACAACCTGCGATGAGCGGCGCGCGCGTCGCACCAGCCACGCCCATCTCCGAGGCTGCGCTAAAAACGGACTGTTTATCGCATCCGACGCCCTCTTATCCCACAGCCGCCGCTGCGGCGACGACTACGTACGCCCCGGCGGCTCGGGCGCCTGGCTCTGGAAACGTGATGTCGGCGATGCAGTACTCATCGCTGTTCCAGAATCCCTGGGCGCAATTCGCAGATCAGCAAGATCATTCAAATCCGGCAGTTTTCCAAGCGATTCAGCAACAGATGTTTAACCAGCAGATGGCGGCACACTTCATTCAAATGCAACAGTTCCAAGGAGCCATGCAAAATCCGTACGGCTTTGGCTCGGTGGCGCACGCCGCAAACACTTCCGCGACGGCGACCACGGCGATAAAGATTGAAGACGCTGCGACTGAAGATCAAACATCTGAGCAGAAAGGAAAGGCTGACAAATAATTTACTGGTACCATTTACGACCATACATCAGAAACGCACGCGCGCTGAAGTCGATTGACTTTAATTGATTGATTCACCTGTATTCTTCACGCTGCCTCTACATCGCAGACCGCTGTAAATCATGCTTAGGTGACCATTAATAATCATTTCCATTTCATAGAGCTACTATACACAGTCGACGCGTTCATCGAGTCCTACTTTTTCTTTTGTGCCCCTCTCGTGGGCTTCTTCACTTTGAACGACTCGAGCTTCATCTTGAGCTTGGTGGAAAACGTGTCAAGCAGCAACTTTCGACGAACAGTGACGAATATATTCGCCGTCGAAAGCAGGCCCTCGTTCACAGCATTTTCAGTAAACTTGTCCAAAATAGAGGCGATGATGAGGCTCAACAACACATACGATCCCAACAATATGAAGCTCGTGAAGAAGAGTGCCGGGACGAAGATGTATCTACAATTCGCCGCGACGCCGTCCACGTCGTATTCACACTTCATCGTGTCGAACATGATACGCTTCCAATTATCTCGCGTGATGACTCGCAAGAGAACCATAAATGATGCGCCAAAGTTGCGAAAGTTCTCCACGCGTCCACTTGGATACGTGGTTTCGTAGTCGCCGAAGAGATTCATGCCGAGCACCGCGTACACGAACATCAACATTAATATCAGAAAAACGACGTGAAACGCGCTTTCAAAGGAGCTCAATAGCGTATTGAATACCGTACGCAGACCCTTCGCTTGTTTAAACAGACGTAGCGCGCGTCCAAGTCGGATGACACGGAGCACCGTGGTGCCGACGAAATCCACACCTGCGAGGTCGGGAATACTCGCCACGACGATGATGAAATCAAACACGTTCCAGCGCTCTGAAAAGTAACGTTTCGGGAAAAGTGCGACCATTTTCAACGAGAGCTCCAACAAGAAGATCCAGGAGAACAACACATTCGCCGCTCGTTGAATGTCGGCATAAGCTTTCGGTTGTCCGTCATGATAAGATGCCATGGTGATGGTGTTGACGATGATGCAGCCGACGATAAAAGCCTCAAATCGAGGGTTCGTGGCTAAGGAGTACGCCGATTTTCGAATGAAAAATCGTGGCGCCCCGACTGTGTCGTCATCTAACATTTTGAGCTCGGCGTCGTGTTTTTTCATACGCAAAACTTCTGCCCACTCTTGCTGCTCGCCGTTGAGCGTCTGCGTCGAGTTGCTCAACTCACACGCCTTCTTGTAACTCTCGCACACGAGGGCGACGATCATACTCAACCAGACGAAAGAGAGGATCACAATAAAGCTCAAAAAATAAATAGCTGTCCAGCCACTGTTGTTCAAAGAGGGCTGCAAGTCCGTATCCGTTGAGTCCATGCCTTGAAACGCTACAGAAAGCCATCCGTCACGTGTGACGATGACAAAGAGACTCAGCAGAGCGAGCAGGGTGTTGTCGAAGTTCAGTGGCGGATTGAGCCACCGGCGAGCCACGTGCGCACCTTTCTCGTCAACGAACGTCCCGACGCACGCCTGCATTCTAGAGACCGTAGGGTCGTTGCAGTAATCAAATTTACCAGCAAACAACTGCGAGCCTAGAATTGCGAAAATCAAAAACTGAAACAATCCCAACAGCATCACACTCCCGAGATCGGGCAGGACGTGAAGCAGCGTCGCAACGACGACTTGCATACTCTTTACTCGATTCAGCAGGCGCAAAGGACGCAAAGCTCGAAATAACCTGAAGCTGCGCATAAACTTAAGTGCTGACGCGCTCATGATTTCGACTGCGAGCGATACGATGACAATGAAAAAGTCAAAGCAGTTCGCAGGAGATCGAAGGTATGCTCCTGGATGCATAACGAAGCCCATCGCGATTATTTTTATGATTGCCTCGCCCAAAAATATGAGCGTGAACGATACGTCCGCTGCTTTGAGGACGCTGGCCAAGTCACTTTCTGGATGCAAGGTGGGCGCGTCGAGCGCGAGCTGAATGCAAGAGAACACGATGAGAACGAGCATGAGCGCCTCAAACGCGGGATGCTTGATAAGCATGAATAGCAAACGTCGCATCGGGCGTCGCGGCTTGATGAAACCCAACGACGGGTACATCATGCAAATCTCATCCTTCGTCGCACCGGCATTGCGTAACCAATCCTCTTCGGCGATGTTCTTCTTTGAAAATTTGTCAATTTTGGTCTCATCAACGACGATGTCACGCACGGGTAAGCCCAATGCCTTCCTGGCTTTACCGGCATGTACGTCTTCGGTGATCCTCGGGAGACTGTAGTCGATGTTCAGCAAGGGTGGCATCGACGTATACTCCACGATGGGCACCAGGGTGTTGTACACGTGCGCAGAATCTCCAGTTGTTTGCGAACCGCGCGAACGCGAGTGGCGGGGACTTCGTGCCGAGTGTGAATTCGACATCGTGTCTCCATCTCTACTCGGTGACGCACTAGATATGTTATCTTCGTTGAAAGACTCTGTCACGGGACCGGGTCTTGGTCTATCGGCCATACCTCGCAGCGATTCCGACAACGACTTGCGTTCTTCGCCGGGCTGAGTAGATTTCACCCTGGCGCGCCAAGAAGACGCCGCCCGCTCCGTCGCCGGATCGTCAGATGATGGAACTATTCCCTCGTCGGTGTCGACACCGTCGGTTGTCGGCGGCACGTCCTCCTCGACTGATTGGCCACGTTTCTTCTTTTTAGCTTCCAAGCGTTCTGATTCGCGAATTCGCAGGCTCACCAAATTTGCCTCGGCAATTGCGGCAGCGCCCTCGGCGCTCATTCCGTCTCCTTTGAATTTGCCGAGATGACCACTTTTATTGCCCTCCGCTCGGCGTTGTGCGATGATCGCAGTTTGTTCTTCTGGTCGCATCCGAGCCTCCGCGCTCTTCATCGCCAAGCCAATTGTGGGCGCCTGAGACGCCCATTGAAGCGCGTCTTTAGTACCCGACTCGCCGCCACGTTCCAACAGACTGCGGCGAAGTTCAGCGAGCGCATGTTCTTGCAAGTGTCTTCGGGCATCCATTGCGCTGGCAGCCGTGCCATCCGCTGTACCGCCGTACTCATCTCGTAGTATGTTTGCGTTCAGGACATTGATGTCTTCGTCGCTATCGCTGCCTTGTTCCGCCGCCGCGTCAATTCTCCAACGTCTATAGGCCGCTCTTACCTGACGATCATCCATGGGAATCGGGATACCAGTAGTGACAAGTGCGGATACTTTTCTAGATGCTTTTTCTCGCAAGAGCGCCGTCAGTTGGCTCTCTGGTACGCCATCATCAACCGCCAACTCTTCAACCAAAAGTGCTCGGTCCTTGATGAGCTGTTCATTGGCATCCACCGCGTCGTCGTCGCTATCGCTGTCAACATCACTATCATTTTCTGTGAAACCTATTATCTCCAGCCACCTTTCTATGAGCTGCACCTCTCTCGCAAATGCTCGCTGCTTGCGTGTATTTATCCTATTCACGATGCGCTTGGCGTCAGGGTGGCGTCGAATCTCGTTTGGTTTCATCAACTGCGTTAACTCCGTGTTCGTGCCTTTCCGGTGCACTTCCACCTTGTCTTTCTCATCACCATTGCTTTTCTCGAGAAGACTATCAATTTCTCGTTGACGTTTGGCCTCGGCCTCTCGGCGTTCCGTCTCTTTCTTTTCCTCGTGCAAACGCCTGAGTTCGAGTTCCTTTGCTCGCGCGGTACGCGAAAATGTGTCGATGAGCATCGCCGAGATGAGATTCAACAGCACAAATGAACCGATGAACGACCAGCATATGAAAAACAGGGCTGCAGGGGCACCGTACGACCCACTCATCGCGACGAGCATCAACTTGTACCAATGCGATCCCGTCAAAATCTCGAATACAGAGAGAAAACTATCCCCAAAGGTGTTGAAATTCGGCCGCTTATTCCAAAACTCGTCGCGTCCACCGAATAGCTGCATGCCTAAAACCGTGAACACAAAAACAAAGACAAATAGGACACCGCAAAAGTTCAGAATAGCACTGAAACTCTCCATGGTGGTATCTATCAAACGCCGCATGTTCTTGTTCCTTGTGATGAGGCGAGTCGTGCGCATCACTCGCAACAGACGGAACGCGCGTGCGACCGCCAAGCTGCTGTTACGATAAGCCAGCTCTATCAGACCGGCAGTGACGACAGTCGCGTCGAACAAGTTGTAGCGATCCTTGCTATATCCTAAAATTCCGAGTGCGAGTACTTTCATCACCAACTCGAACACGAAGACTGACAAAAGCGCGTAATTCAGATTATTCATAGCTGTCGTCATCTCGTCCCCCATACCACGAAACTGCACCGCTAGTATGATTGTATTTACCATGATCGCACCGGTTATACCATTTTCGAAATACTTGTGCTTCACACACATCTGTAGCCAACGCTGGTAGACGAACTCCCGCCGCATGAACGCCAGCGGTCGTTCCATCATTCGCTCCAGGCGCTCTCCATAGCTAAAACGGCCCGCCCTCCTGCTCGCCAGCACTCTCTTACTTTTAGGATTGCTCAATGCTTTCGATTTGTCTTCCGTCTCGGCGTCCAGCGCCTTTTGTTTGTCTAAAATTGCCGTCTGTCGATATTTTGTCGTCACCGCCGCCAACATAAAGGATGAAACAAAAATTGCGCCGACAACGACGATGATAATGAAGTAAATCATCGCCAAAACACGATCACCGGTGGCATCTATGACTTGATACATCAAATCTGTCCACCCGCGCAATGTCAAAACTCTATAAATAATGAATCCCGCGCCCATGACGTTGTTGAAAGTTGAATGACCGTCATCCATGCCCGTCAACGCGGTAGCGATGCACACTTGCATGGGTCCACAAGAACGACCGCCGGTAGAGTTTGAGCACGGAAACTCGATTTCTTCCATGACGAGGTCAAGCGTGCTTGCGTACGCGCATCTATTGGACAGCTTACCCGCGTAGCGCTGCACGCCGAGGATACCCAAGACTATCGTTACGACGAAGAGAAAAAACACGACATCCCTAACCATACCCATCGACGCAAACGTCGTCGAGACGAACACGCGCAATCCAGGGAACCCTGAAATTGATCGCAGCGGTCTCAGTGCACGAATACCTCGAATAGCTGTGAGACCTCCTCCAGATCCACCAGCGGCCATGACTCCGACGGAGACCCAACCGCCAATGACGACGGTAAAATCTAAAACTCGCCATCCATCCCTCAAGTACACGTCCGATTCGGGCGGACCGAATATAAAGTTATTCGCTATCACGCGCGCTAAAAGCTCCAACGTGAACACCACCGTAAAGATCGTTTCGGCGACTTCTAAATTTTGATTCGTTCGTCCGTGCTTCTCCAGCGGTCGGTACAACGCGAGCGTGAAGCAATTTGCCACGATGGTCATGATCGTCACCCTCTCGAACCACTTCCACGCGATCAATCGCTGCGCATTTCTTCGAACGGCGCTCCTGGGCGGGAACAAGTACAGCGCGGTATCGTTTTGATTCAACTCGTACCAATACCGCTTGGCGCGCGCGTGATTCCTCACGAAAAAGTTTCCTCGCTGCGCCTTCGCGTACTCCGCCTCGCGAAGCGCGCGCGCCGTGCGCTCGCGCCGTTCCACCTTATCATTCATGATCGCCGTCCACTCCTCGTTCGCTCCTCAACCTTCGCGCGCGCGCCTTCGGTCAGCGCGCGTCGACGATTGCTCGCGCGTCGGCAGTAACGGCTCGAACCGTCGCGCATCAATCGTCGCTCGTCCCGTCGCCGTCGCCCCGCGCGTCGTTTGCGCGCCGCGAGCGTTCGTGCCGTTCGCGCGTCGACCCGTGTGCGACGCGCGCGCGCGTCGCGCGCGTCGTCGTCGCGGTGTGCCGCGCGCGAACGCCCGCGGCTCGCGTCCCCGTGGTCCCGCGCGCACTTTTGTCCCGAAGCCGCAGTGTGGCGCGCGATGGCGACGCGCGCGACCGCGCCGACGTCGCGCGCGCGCGTCGGCGCGCGCGTGAGACGTCAGGGACGCGTCGCGCGCGGTCGAACGCGGCGCGCGGCGCGCGAGGACGCGCTCGGCGGGCAAGATTTCATCTACTCGCAACGCAGCGGTGTCGAAGAAGAGCTCTTTAAAGGAAGCGTGCTCGGCGTCGACGCGGACGTCGCGACTGGCGAACATCGCGAACGCGAGTTTCGGACGTTCGCCGCGCTCGATGAGTTTCACGTGCCGGAACGGTTCGCCGAGCGCGTGGCGACGCACGTGGTGAAGAACTTGTTGAAGGATAAGGGGGCGCTCGACGCGACGTCTCCGGCGTTGATTTTGGGGATTTGGGGACACAAGGGGTGCGGTAAAACGATGAACGTGGAGTTGGCGTGTAAAAGAATGGGGCTGCAGCCGATCGTGACGAGCGCGGGGGAGTTGGAGGATTCGACGGCGGGGGAGCCCGGGGCGATGTTGCGTCGAAGGTATCTGACCGCCGCGCGAGCGATGAGAGAGACGGGGAAGTTGAGTTGCCTTATTATCAACGACATCGACGCCGGGATCGGGAAGTTTAAGGATGATCTGGGGACGGTGAATAATCAAATCACGCACGGGACGTTGATGAACATTTGTGACAATCCGACGATCGTGAGCGAGGGACTGGTTTGGAGGACGGACTCCAAATCTACCAACGCTCGCGTGCCGATCATCGTCACGGGGAATGACTTTTCTCGACTGTATGCGCCTCTGACGAGAGACGGTCGAATGGATCTTTGGATGTGGGAGCCGACGTCGCAAGAGTTGGTCGACATGATACACGCTATGATGAAGGATGACGGATTGACGACGGCGTGTTGTGAAACGCTCGTCGCGACATTTCCGAATCAGCCTTTAGATTTCTTCGGCGCGTTACGCGCGCGTGTGTATGATGATGCGGTCCGTGATTTCGTGTTCAACGTCGGTTTAGACGGTTTAAACGACGCGCTCGTCGGATTAGACGAACGACGGAGGTTGAAATTAGGCGACGTGACAATCACGCTGGAACGGCTGTTGGCGTGCGGACGCGACGTCGTTGGCGAGCAAGAAAACGTGAATAATATTCAGCTCGCTCGAGAGTACATGCGTTGGCAAGAGCCCGAAGAGCTCGTCGCCGCTCGACGCGCGGCGACGAGGAAAGCCGCGCGCGATGAAGCGCGTGATAACTTGTTGAAAGAGCCCGACGCCGAGACTGTAAAGATGCGAGAGGACGCGAAGGCAAAGTTGCGAATGGCGGTACAGGAACACGCCAAAAATGCCGAACCTGTCACGATCGTAGAAGAGGAAGACGAAGAGCCCCTGCCATGGCGCGTCGAAAATATTGGCGAGGCGCAGCGCTTGATCGAAGGCGGCGCCGTTGTCTTTGATATTCGTCCCGTCAAAGACTTCAATCGAGAGACGCTCAAGGGCGCGACGTCCATGCCCGCGGCAATTCGCACGGGTGGCTTATCAGACGCCGTGGACAACCCGGCCGTGGACGTAATGATAGATATCATCAACGCCGACGGCAAATACGCCGACAAATCGTCCCCAGTCGTCGTATTTCACGCCGCCGAAGCCTCTGAGGCGTATCATTTGGACGCCTTGCGCGCGCTCGCCGAAGTCTTCGACGACGTCGTCGAAGTCGAGGGCGGGCTTCCATTTTATTTCAAGCACTTCACCCCCGCGGGCAAACGTCGTCCTCGTTACGTCGGTTACGGCGCTGAAAACGAGGAAACGTTCTGGACCGCATCGAACTGACGCGCCGTATTTGTAGTTTCTAGTTTGTAGCCTAGCCCACTCTCCCGCACACGCCCACGCGCGTCCCTCGACCGCGCTACCGATGCGCGCGATGCCACACGCGCGCGCTCAAATCATGCTGCCGAGCTCTCGCGTCGCGACGCCGCCCTCGACGTCGTGCGCGCGACCGCGCGCTGTCCCCGACCGCCGCCGCCGCCACCGCGCGTCGATTCCGTTCCCGCGCCGCTCGCTCGCGCCGCGCGCCAAGCGACAGTACGACAGCGCGGCCGACGCGGAAGAAGATTTATTGTTTTGGAACGAGGAGGACTTGGAGGACGACGACCCGATCGCGATCGAAGACGAAGAAGACTGGGACGACGAGGACGACGACGAGGACGACGACTGGTTCTTCGTCCCGGAGGGCGCCAACGTGCGCGTGGTGAATGAAGACTTGTTCAACATCGACGACGAAGACAATGGCGGTGGATATGTCATGGACTTTGTGCGCGTGCCGACGAAGAACGATCGGGCGAGTGGGAGTTCGGAGGCGGTGAACACGTCGTTAAAGTCGCCGAAGAAGAACCCGCGAGGCGTCGCGTCGGCGGATGCGAAGCCGAAGCGCGTGGTGGGCGAAAGTAGTGAGATAAACGCGAAGAGGGATGATAAAGGGATGAAAAAGGAGGACATCGAGCGCATGGTGCGCATGGGGGTGCCGAGGGATCTGTTATTCGCAATCGAGGAGGAAAAACAAGAGGTTGCGGCGTTTAACAAGAAGAAGGAATACGAGGCGACGAGAAAAACGCATAAGCGCATGACCATCGTGGCTGGAAAGTATGCGCGAAGGAAGCTTTTATCGCCGAGCGGTTTAGACACGCGACCGATGATGTCCATGGTGCGTGGGGCGACGTTCGATATGATGTTGAACTTTCTCGGTTCGCGAAGCAACGTCCAGTTTCCGCCAGACTCGAGATGGTTGGACATGTTCTGCGGCACTGGCGCGATCGGCATCGAGTCGATATCGCGCGGCGTCGTCGAGGCACATTTCGTCGAAATGGACCCCTGGGTGGTGAACAACGTCACGAACAAGAATCTGAATTCGCTCGGCCTCACCAAGCAAACGACGACACACACCGCCAGCGTGCAAGCCTTCATGAACCAGCACCACAAAAACGCCCGAGGCGTCGGCGGCGCGTTCGATTTCATATCGTTCTGCCCTCCGTACGAAAAAGTATCGTATCCAGAGCTCCTCCTCCAGCTCGACGAGTCGGCGCTAGTCAAAGACTCGACCATTTTACTCGTCGAGTACGCCAAAGGCCAAGCGCGCGACATCCTCCCGAGCATCGGCAAGCGTCTCCGCCGCGTTCGCGACCGGCGCTACGGCCGCACCTTCGTCGCTTTATACGTCTGCGACGGCAGGGACATCGACGGCGAGGACGACGACGAAGGTCCCGAAGTCGCGACCAAGTTCGCCAAGCCCGTTCGCCGCGGCCGCCGGCGCGACGACGACGACGACGACGAATGATCGACTCCTTCGTCCCGCGCGCGCTAATAACACATCAAGACACAATTTCGTTTCGTTACAACATCAGCAGCGTCGTCGCGCGTCCGCACTTGCGCACGCGCGCGAGGACGTCCTCCGCGTTCAGCGCGTCCCCGCGCACCACGCATCGCTTCGCCTCGACGTCGATATCCACCGCGCGCACGCCCTCGATGCGCTCGGCGATCCTGCGCACGGACGCCGCGCACCCTTCGCACATGAAATCGACCGACAGCGTCACCTCCGTGAGCGCCATGCGCGCGACAGTGCGGTCGGTCATCGGCGGTTGCGATTCGGACGACGCATCGAATCGCGACGGCACACGCGCGCGCGCGCGAACGCCGTCGCGAGGCGTCGTCGAGCGGTCGAGCGCGAAGGCTCGCGGCGCGCGCGCGGGCTCGCGCGCGCGGACGAGGCGTAGAATTTAAACGCGCGACGCGAACGCGACGCACCTGTCACTCGGCACCTCGGATTTCGTCGGCGCGGCGACGACGGGGACGCGCGCGCGCGCGCGAGCGAGGATGCGGAAAATATGCGAGTATTTCATCTCGCGCGCGATCGCGCGGTTGGTGCGCGACGGCGGCGGTGCGGGCGAACGCGGGCGAGCGAGGGTGGACGCGAGCGCGGGCGAGGCGAGACTCGAGGACGTCGAGCTGGACGCGAACGTCGTCATGGCGTGGGCGGGCGACTTTGAGGCGCGAACTGGGATGGAGCTGGTCGCGGTGCGCGTGGGGACGGCCACGGGGCGGATTCCTTGGGAGGCGATCGGGCGGGAGTCGTGCTCGTTGGAGCTCGAGGACGTGACGGTGACGACGCGACCGAGCGCGGGGAGCGACGAGACGGAGGTGTTTGATGCGCTCGAGCGAGAGGATGGCGCGCGCGCGCAAGGGTCGACGATCATGCGTCAAGCGTTGAATGCGCTGTGTCGTGGGCTCAAGGCGCGATTGAGAGGGGTGAACGTAGTGGTGCAAGACGCCGCGGGCGCGGGCAAGTTTCTCGTGAGACTCGAATCGGCAGAGTACACGCACGGGCGAGGGGTGAGTTTCTCGGGGATGTCTGTGCGGCGAATCGCCACTGGTGTTGAATGTTCGGTGTCCGAGGTCGTGGTGCGCGACGTTTCGGGGCACGCAGAGATACCAAGTGATTTCAGTCGCGTCGACGTCGAGTTGGAGACCATCGAAACGACGGCGACGGTGCACGCGGTGAAAAACTTCGTCGATCTCGTGAACGCCTTCGGTTCCAATGCGCGTTCTGCTCGCGTGACACGACCATCGACGGTGCGACCGCGACGTTCATTCATCGACGATGTGCTGTCGAGCGGGTCGGCCGCCATGTACGCTAGTGCGTACGAGGAAGCGAACGACGCCATGGGCGAGAGCATGGGTGACAGCGTTTACGAAGACTCAAACGAGGAGCTGAACGAAGAATTCTTCGATGACGCAGAGGTAGCGATACGGGAGTTGTCGGAATCATTGGGCATCGATTCTTCTTCCGCAGGGCCTTCGAGTGCAACGACGGTCTTCACCATTCAATGTCCACAGTTTTCTATAGATGCACCGTTCGACAACGTGGTGTGCAAACTGACGATGACGGCGATTCGAATTGAGTTGGCGGAGCAATTGGATGTGAGCTGGGATGACGCGCGAGGTATTTACGGGTTCGACGAGGACCATGAGTTGGTTTTGCATCTTTCTTCGGTTAGCGCCGGTGACAGGTGCGGTATAGTCTTGCGTGACGACTGCGTGTCGATGCGAATGGGTCACGCCAAGCTCGTATTGAATGGTGTTGAGTGCGTGACATCGGCATCCTCAAGTGAAGATGTCACGGCGACAGTGTACTGGCTCGAAGATCCAACGTATCCTCTAGATGGTTCGCTTCCCGAACGTTGTTTGGCCGAGGTGAAGCACAGGCGTGAAGCGAATGAGATAGATACGTGCCTTCGGGAACAACTTGCGAACGACGCGTCACTGTTCGTTAAATTGAATGTGCCAATTATCGAAACTAGGTTGAGCATCGATGTGGTGGAATCAGTTTCCACCATCGTTCAGTCAATGTACGAGCTTCCAGACAACCATCCAATGGCGTTGCGCGTCGCGACGCCCGACTCCGTCATGACCCCCTTGGCAGTTGGAATCGATATCGACGCGCTTCGCATACAGCTTGATGCCCCATTGACCGATGAAACGTGTTCGACTTCCACCGGCGATGACGACGTATCTGTACGTGTCGAGTGCGAATTCAGGCGTGCGCGTGTTTTTGCGGCGACGAACATCGCTGGCGTCCTCGGTTCAGATTTCGTATGGACGCAGTTCGATTCGGCCCGGGTGACTACCGATGACGTCGAAACAGTCGTTATCGAGTGTCGTGGTTCAGATCGAGGCGCTTCGAAATCATCGCTCGCCTTTGCTCGCATGGAGGGCGAGCCAGCATGCGCGGATATAAACGTCGTCGGAATGTCGGCCTCGTTAACGCAGTGCGAGCCGCTTATACGGCGCCTGAATACTTTTGCTCCCGCAAGGGACGTCGATGCCGATTCAAACGTGTGCAGTTCTTCCTCGTTGTGTTTCTCTTTGAGTTTATTCGAGTCGGCGTTCGTGTGCAAGTCGAATGACTCGTTCGCGCTCATTCGGAATGATTTTTTGCGCATTTCGTCCAAAGGGGTAGAATGTTCGCATGATGCGGGTGCGTCGACCAGCTTTGGTGTCGAAATGTACTGCAACGAGGTTAGTGCATTTATAGTGCCTCCCGAGATCAAGACAACGGACGGTATTCGCACGTTACCGGCGTTTCCATTCACGAATTCTACTATTTGCGCTGCGCGGTTTGCGCCGGTGATGAACGCAAAGGCGATTTCGTTGATTACGTTCTCTTCAAGCTCGAAGACTGCGATCGCCACCATCCACACTCGATCCTGCGTCGTGTCTCTTCAGCGAGACATTTTGCGCGCGTTGAAGCGGCTATTCACATCGGATATTAAAGTCTCTGATCGTCCGGCGAGTCCGGCGAGCGGCGACGAGAACGAGTACGTCTTCGTGAGTCCTGTGAAGAAGGCCAGAGATGTCTCGCACGCACGATACTCGTCGAGCGTAACTGAGCACGAAATAGCCATCGCGACTCGTGATCACGACGAGATGTTTCCTAGGCGACCCGAAGGCCAGAAGCGCGGAAGTACGGAAACTAGTGAGGCTCGACGCAGAAGTCCGTTCGTGCGACGTGACACGAACGCCCAAGTTGGACCGAACATCATCGAGAACTTCTTCTATCGCGACAATCGACGAGTGCGTCGGAAGCGTACAAAGCTGTTGTTAGCGGCAGGGAGTGTCACGGCGGTGAGAAAGCACAGTTCAAGTCGAGCGCGCGCCGGCCGCGTGAGCGCCTCTATTATGAGTCGTAGCCGATTTGCCGGTGAATTCGTTGAAGCACGTCTACCGGCGATGCCGCCGTCTTTACCGCGCGTCAGCGACCGTGCGCACACTCGATACCTTCCGCTTCCAAAGCATGTCGTCGTGCCGCAAAGCACGGTTCATGTGAATGGCGAAACGTTTGATGTACACATCTTGCCGGGACTATTCTGGTCCGCATCGCCGACAAGTTCGCCGAGGCACGCGGATTCCGTGGAGGTCGACCCGCTCGGTGCATCCGCAGGAATCAAACTTTCCCTGAAAACGAACACCGTGCGCGTTGACTCGTTCCCACAGCGCGAAGGCGAAATCGCGCATCGCATCGCGTGCGCGGTGCGCGACGCTGTGTGTACAGACGTCACCGCGGGCGCAACGTGGCCAAACGTATTGAAATACGACGCTCTCTCGGGCGAACGAGGTGATCGAATGGATATGTGTTCGTTGGACATAACAGCTGTACGTCCGGATGTGAAAACACCTTCCGAAGTTGAGTACCTGTTCAAGGCCTCGTCGATACCGATTCACGTCAAGCTCGATCAACGCGTCTTGAAGCTCGCGCTCGACGTCTTTGCCGACGACTCTGATGACTCTTCTCACGTCGTATCACCTCCACGCGAAGAATCGATGTACTTTCAAAAGGTTGAGATCGATCGGCTTTCGCTTCGTTTCGACTATTGCGGTCGCCAAGTTGACATCGACTCGCTGCGTTCTGGAAACTTGCTCGAGGCGCTGAATCTCGTGCCTTGGGACGGGGTCCTTCTCGACATCCAGCCGCTTCGGCTCACTGGAATCGCTGGTTTAGCCCCGGTCGTGCAAACTGCCGTGAATGCATGGCTTGATGACATTACGCGCACACAAGCGCACAAGTTTGTGCAAAGTGTTAAGCCAATCAAATCGGCGACCAACATCGGTCGTCGAGCCGCTGGTCTGGTGTCCAAACCTCTTGAGTTTCATCGAAACAACAGACGCGGCGGTGTCGTCGCCGGGTTCGCCCTCGGCGTTGCCTCCTTCGTTAAAGAGGTGTCACTTTCGTCGATCGAACTCGGCGCTTTCGCCGCGGGTCAATCCGCTGCCCTTCTCGCCGCCGCCGAAGGAATGATTGTGGACGCCGAACGCGAAATCGAAGAAGTCTCTTCGCCGACGAATGTCTTTCACGGGCTCTCTCTCGCCAGCAAAACCGCGTGGCGCGGCGCACGTCGAGCCACCGACGCACTCATCGTCGAGCCCATCCGAGATTACGCCACCGGCGACGTCACGTCGTCCGCCGCTCTCCTCGGCGCCGTTCGCAAGGTTCCCTACGCCGCCGTCACCGGCGCCAAAGGTTTCACCAAAGCCGTCGATCACGCCCTCTCCGGCGCCGTCGCCTCGTTCCGTCCACCTTCGCGCGACACCGACGCATCGCGCGACACCGATGATTTCCTCTAGCCGTCTCCGTCTTTCGCCTCTCCCTTTCGTGTGATCGCACGCATTCATTCATTCATTCCTTCTCGCGCTTCGCGCGCGCCCGAATCCATCACCCTCGCGGGTTATCCCTCGCGAACCCGCGCGCGTCGCCACTCCACGCCTCGCGCGCCGCCGCTCGACGACGCGCGCATCGAACGACGACGACGACGATGCTCGCGCGCGCGCCCCTCGCGCTCGCCTCGCGCGCGCCCGCGGTCGACGCGCGACGCGCGACCGCGACGTCGTCCCGCGCGGCGACCGCGCACGCGCGACCGCGATGCGGCGCCGCGACGCGCTCGAAACCGCGCGACGCCGCGCGGGACGTGCGACAGCGCGCGTACGCGAAACAACCGCCGGCGAGCGGGACGTTCGACCCGCTGGGGCTGCTGGACGTCGAGCGAGGCGACGACGGGGTCTTCGCGCCGGCGTTCGGCTGGACCAAGCCGAGCGCGACGCGCGCGATGTCGAGCGGACGAAGCGGTGGACCGAGCGGCGATGCGAAGATGGGAGATTTCTTTGGTGGAAAATTACCGGGGAAGATTGCGACGATTTTCGCGCTGTTGGTGCTGTCGCGAGTGGGGACGTACATTCCGATCAGCGGCGTCGATAGGGCGGCGTTCGCGGAGTCGCTCGCGGGAGGGGGGGGGATGATGGCGTACGCCGATACGCTCACGGGAGGAAGCATCTCTAAGCTTGGGATTTTTTCGCTCGGGATCGTGCCGTACATTAACTCGAGCATCATCTTTCAGTTGTTGGGGAGCGTGTTTCCAGAGTTGAAAAAGTTGCAAAAGGAAGAGGGCGAGGCGGGACGGCGCAAGTTTCAACAGTATCAAAGGTTCGTCGAGTAGTTACGCTCGAGTAAATGCGATGCGACGCGCGTAAGCGATGATGTGACCTTTTAGGTCTCGTTCGATTGAGCTTCGGCGCGTTACGACGCGTCGATGGCCTGAAAAGAATAACGGAAACTGAGCTACGCGACGCGAGCGAGCGTTTTTTGTTCGACCATGAATGGGGACTGACAGAGAGTGCGTTTCTTGCTTTGTAGGTACGGCGCGCTTGGGTTTGCCATCGTCCAAGCCGTGGGTCAGTGCTTGTACGTGCGCCCCTTCGTCGAGGATTTCACGCCGATTTGGTTGTTTGAACAAAGCTGCGCGCTCACCGCCGGCGCCATGATTCTCATGTACATCGGCGAGCTTTTGAACGAAATCAAACTCGGTAACGGGACGTCTTTATTAATTTTTGCCAACATCGTCAGTGCTTTGCCGTCTTCCGTGGGGCAAACGGTGTCAATGGCACAAGAAAAAGGTGACTCGTCGGTGCTCGCGGTGTTTTTCGGCGCTTTCGCGCTCACGACGTTGGGAATCGTGTACGTTCAAGAGGCTGAACGTAAGATTCCGATGAACTATAGCACGCGATTCAACGCCGGTGGTTTGGCGAAATCATCGTACCTGCCGTTCAAAGTGAACAGCGCCGGCGTGATGCCGATTATTTTTGCTTCTTCTTTGCTCGCGTTGCCCGCGACGCTCACGCGCTTCACGGACAACGGCGCCGTGCTCGGCGTGGCGCGGTTCCTTAGCCCTGGTGGTGGTGCCGGCTACGTTCCGGTGAACGTCGCTATGATTTGCTTCTTCAATTACTTTTACACCTTCCTCCAACTCGAGCCGAAGGATGTCGCAGATCAGCTCAAGCGCCAGGGCGCCTCCATTCCGGGCGTTCGTCCCGGCGCCGCGACACGCGATTACATCACTCGAGTCTTGGAGCGTTTGTCGGTTTTAGGAAGCGTATTCTTGGGAGCGCTCGCCTTGACTCCGGGCGCGGTAGAGAAAATTACCGGCTTGCAGACTTTCCGCGGTTTTGCGGGCACTTCCTTGTTGATTCTCGTAGGCGTCGCCACGGATTCCGCTCGCAAGGTGCGATCCGAGCTCGTCATGGAATCGTACGATACAAAGCTGGATGAGTTCTACTCGTCCAAGCCGAAGAAGTAGAATAAGTGTGATATTAACGAATGGATTACAACACGTCTAATAGCGTCCTCGACCTCTCCCGCCGCCTCTCCCGCCGAAACGACCGCCCGGCGATCCTCGTCCTCGCCCGCCAAATCTTCCACCTCCCGGAGAGCGACCGCCGCCACCATAGTTGCCGCCACGTCCACCAAAACGACCGCCACCTCCGCCACCACCACGTCCACCACCGCCGTAGCCTCCGCCACCACCGCCGGATTGCGGCCGCTGACTCAGCTCTGGCAATTCTTCGCACGCGGTGATGGACACGGCAGACTTACCACTCGATGCGGGTTCGGACAAGGCGCAAAACTTATCGGTAAGCTCAGAGGGCACGTCGAAGACAGCAGACATATTATCCACGCTCAATGTTAAGCGACGGAGCTGCAAATCGTTTTCGTCCATGCGTTGACGTAAGAAGTTCCACACGTACGTCGGCGTTCTGATTTGCGTCTCGCCCGCGGTGAACAACAGCGTCGTCTGGCCCGAGTGAGAAGTTAACAGCGACCGTTGCCTCAGCTCGCCGTGACCGGCGAGCTTGGCGATCGCCATGGCGAGCACCTCAACCGGATCGCGACCTTCCTCGCTGTCGCTATCTTCGCCCTCGAGTAAGTCTCGGGCGACGTCCATGAAGAGCTTTGCGGCGCCCTTGTGCACCTTGCGGATTTGCTCTCCCGCAATTTTTCCCGCCGCCTTTGCCATCTCCGCCGGTTGCGGCGGTCCGATGCGAATAAACTTGAATCCGCCTTTTCGTTCGATGTTCGGTACCGCCCATTCGGAACGCGGCGTGCACAGTGTGACACTAATGCCAGTGGCGCCAGCACGTCCCGTACGACCCGAGCGGTGAATATACGTCTCAGCGTCCTTCGGCGGTTCGCACTGAATCACGAGCTCGACGCCGGTGATGTCTAAACCTCGCGCCGCCACGTCGGTGGCGACCAAGACTGGAACTTATCTTCTCGGAAGCCAGCCAGGACGACTTCGCGCTGACCTTGGCTGACGTCGCCGTGAAGCGCCTTTGCACCCTTCGGGATTTCCTTTTGCAAGTTGTCGCAGAGCTCGCCGCAGTCGCGCTTGGTGTCGCAGAATACGATGACGCGTCCGCCACCCGGGGCCTTGGAACGAATGACGTCACAGACGAGGTCGACGCGATCGGTCCATTGACACGGTAACAACATGTGTTGGACGGCGCCGCTCGCTTTTTGCTTTTGGTCGCCGACCAGATCGACCGTGGCGTAGTCGGGCTTTAAGAAACGTTTCGAGATGTCCTTCACCCACGGGGGCAAGGTGGCCGAGAAAAGCAGTGTCTGAACGTCTCCGGAGCTCTTCAAGATCAACTCGACGTCGTCTACGAATCCCATGTTCAACATCTCGTCGGCTTCATCGAGAATCCTGAACTTGAGCTTGTCCATCATCAACGTCTTGCGCTCCAAATGATCCTTCATGCGTCCGGGAGTACCGATGACGATGTCGCACCCGCCGCGCAAGCCCATCTCTTGCTCGCGATACGGCGTCCCA
>Ga0222715_10000661_pt1 | contig 34219 bp, 38 predicted proteins | sample C33_9DmetaG_FD_165056 | JGI IMG/M metagenome (GOLD analysis project Ga0222715, IMG submission 165056) | Estuarine water microbial communities from San Francisco Bay, California, United States - C33_9D | ecosystem: Environmental > Aquatic > Marine > Unclassified | place: USA: California...
GAACCGATGACTTCGGGATTAACAGTCCCACACTCTAACCAACTGAGTTACAAGAGAAAATCCAGCCTAGATGATTCGAACACCTGACCCGCGGAGAATTACTGTCATACCACTACAATCCGCTGCTCTAATCCAACTGAGCTAAGGCTGGGAAAGCTTCTAACAGGGATCGAACCTGTGGTGGCGGATTCAAAGTCCGCAGTGTTTCCACTACACCATAGAAGCTATAGTATTACTATGAGATTCTTCTTTAAGCTCGTTTACATATTTAAAGTGATACATAGCTAATGAAAACATTCCAGCGGAAATATTCGTGATCGTCATGGGTATGACGTTATAGTGTATAGAATACACGAGAGCTAAGACACTCGCAAGTAGGTTCAGGTGTAGAAATCCGTAATTGATCGCCTTTGCGTCTTTAGTTTTGTGCACGTGTGTGAGCTCTGGTATGAACATGAGACATATGAATATAGAACTCACGAGACCAGCGACATCATAAAAGTTCATACTTAGTCTAAGATATTTTCTAGTGTTTAAGTAAGATGTATCTCGCGATCATTCTCGTGGTTGCACTTTTGATCATCATCGCGTGGCAATACAAACAGAAGAAGATCAATTATAAGTGTTTCCTCTTGACCATGCGTCGCTCCAAGGAACGATACGAGAATTTCATGGAAGGACACGATCGATCCATTCCCATCGAACTCATCTATAGCGACGACACGACACAGCCGAAGATTGCAAACAAATACAGAAAACTCATCGATCCCGAATACTTCAAAAAGGCGATGAAGTTACATTTTAATCCGTACATGATTCGACCAAACCTCACGTATTTTAATCTCGGTGCGATCGGGTGTTACATGGGTCATCTCGAATTTCATCGTCGATGTGCCAATCAGGGACTCAAATACGCGGTGATTTTTGAAGATAACGTCGTCATTAAAAACAAAAAAATCTATGAAGACATCCAAGCCGTCATCGACGAAAAAGGTGATGACTTTGAAATGTGTTTCTTCCATTGTCTCTCGAGACTTCCCGAACGAAAGGAAGGCGATCTCGAAAAGGTTCGGTGGATTTCATCGACCAAATGTTATCTCGTACACGTCCCAAACATACAAAAATACTTGGACGAATTCCTACCCATGGATAATCACGTGGATATGAAACACGAAGATTTAATCGCCAAGGGTGCGCGCGTGTACTACAAAGATCTTCGGCATTGCATGCTCATCGATCGAACACATAAGAGTACGATCGGTCACAGTGAACACGAGGACAAGGACTTCTTTTCGAGACAATACCCAAAACTCACGACGAAATCACTCGTACAGGGATACTAATCAATGCCATGGGATATCGTGTGGTCGGAATCGACACGCGATTTTGAGAAAATCAACGAAATCGTCGAGTTCTTTTTTATGTGTAATACAATTCAACATACGTTCAACGTATGCGTTATACGAGGGATGATTCCCATTGTGTGCAATTCTATTTGGTCGCAGGTTTCTAGAAAGGAAACGCGGCATCAATATGAGATTATGACTCGCATTGATGTCGTATTTGAACTTTTCAATCGTCGGATGTTTTTTGAATTGACGAGGAATCACGTGATGATCTTCCACAAATCCTCGAATATTCATACGAATCTTAAAATGTCTTCTGAGCATCGAACCGTAACGCATCCTTACAATATATAGGGATGTTTTTCACGTTCCTCCTTCGTTCGGACCAATTGCGTCACCGCGAGGAACATGACCAATAGGAACACGGCATCTTCAAAGTCGCGCGCGGCGGCGTATGAAATGAGATACAAAATGAACATCTTGACGAATTTGTTTGACGCAATGTTTTCAAACACGGACGGCTGTTCAATGAGGCCTGAAGCACCGTACATGCTGTGAAGCATGATCAAGAGACCGTACACGAGCGGTGTGTTGAAGAATTCATTATTCGCTTTCGGAAAGTAATCAAATCCCTTGTGCATGAGTAAACCACTCATAGACATTACCAAGAGCGTACTGATGAAAATATTGTTGCTGAACACAGACATTTAGAATACCATGAGAATATTTTCTGGTCACATGGTATGAGTCACTTGTACACATACGTCACACACTCCGAGAGATATTTTCCTAGTCTGATCGACTCGTGTACCAAACACAAAATTCAACCCGTCGTGCGAGGTATGGGTCACCCATGGGAAGGCTATGTGAAACGACACCACGAACTCTTGGCGTTTTTGAAAGAAGTACCCGACGATGATATAGTCATTAACGTCGATGGTTTCGACACGATCGTTCTGTGTTCGTTGAATGAAATTGTCCAAAAGTTCAAAGCGATGAAGTGTGACATGCTCTTTTCCATGACGGCGGATAACGGAAACATGATTCAAAAGTATGTTCAATGGAAACTTGGATTTTATGGTGAAAAGGCGAACGCGGGTATGTTCATGGGCTACGCATTCAAAATGCGAGAATTTATTGAAAAGATACTCGCGTCTGGAGAATATAACGATCAAATCGTCGTGAATCGCATGCTTGGTTCGATTAAAATCGACACGAACCAAGAAATCTTTTGTAATGTTGTGAATACGAGTGGATTGCATATTCACAACAGAGAATTGTGGTATAAAAATAAAAAACCATGTCTTTTATCGGCACCGGGATGTGTCGATCTTCGACCGTTTCTTCGTGACATAGGAATTCAAACGTCAGAACTGACATGTAACGCGGGACAAAGGCTCAAAGAGTATTATCAGTATTTTATTATTGAGATAGTACTTGTACTAATTCTTTTCTATATCGTACTAAAGCGTATGCGAAAACGATAAATGAAACGACTTGCGTCGCGTCGTACAGATTTGAACATTGTGTACACCGCTTAAATGTGATGACCACGTCCTTGGGTCTTTTTTCAATTGGAACATCCTCGACTTTCGTCGGACTCATTTGTCGAACGAGCTCGCGTGCGACGAAAGCGATACCATAATATTTAAGCATTGGAACGAGTTTGAGTTTCAAGTACATGACATTCACAACTGTCAAAAAGACAAAAAATTCAAAATCACCCCAGTACCGAAACGTAAACCCTTCAAATGTATTGAAGTAGAGTCGAAGCCCTGTCGCGACGGCGGTAAACCCCAGTGCTTCCATCTTAGACTATACGTAGATAATCTTTGAAAGGTATGACGACTCCGGCACCCTTGATAAAATCACGATGTTCTTGTGCGTGCTCGAACGCTTCACGCACGACGCGTTCAACGAGAATACTATCATAGACACACGGCTCCACGTCCCGAATGAGGTATCCGGGTGCAATCACCTTTGGTTTTACCGAAAGACCATCGATAATATCACACATTTCAGAAATGACGACAACGGCATACCCGCGCGTCGCGTATCCGTACTCGATCGATCGCCTGTGATCGGTGTCGCTTGTGTTAGGTAAGATGATCGTAGTGACTTTTAAATTTCTCGCGAGTGCGGCGTGTACGGCCAAATCATTCACGTGTATCCCCGGAACTTCGAGGAACACGATTGAATTTGAGACAGTGGCTTCGACGTATGCACAATCTATATATCGTGCAAGTTCTTGGACCGCTGTTTGAAACCCGATACATTCAAGACCAGAAATATCATTATAGATTGTCTTTGGTATGCCTATGATATTCGTATTGACGCGATCATCGAGCGCGAGGTCCCTCGCAGATTTCATAGATTCATTTCCACACACACAATACAAACGGTCAAGATTTTTAATGTTTTTAATAGCCTTGTCTATATCCACATAATCATAAGACACTCGAAGGAGTGAATCCGTTCCACAATCACATTCGAGTGGTATATGTATGTCTTCATTTAAGCCACGGAATCCGTCACTGAATCCAATGACTTTGTTTCCCTGATTTCGTTCACGAATCACGATCGATCGCACAACATTATTTACACCCGGACACACACCACCCGCTGTTAACACACCGATGTTCATCTATATGTACCTTATACATTCATGTTTTTAAGTTTGTCCAAATCCTATCGTCGAGGTACAAATATACTTAGGACCTCCCAAAACTTCACCACCCGTGTGAAGGTAGGTCCACGAACATGGATAAATCAGGAGTTTACCAGCCTCGGGTCGTACCTTTCGACCATTTCTAAACTCTGTACACCCACCTTCACCATCCTCGAGTGTATTTAGGTAGAAGAGAGCCTGTACAAAGTATCCTCGGTGAAAGTCACCATCGTGGTGCCATTCGTATTTACACCCCTTTTCAATGCGTTGTACAGGAAACGGTGTGTAATAAAATCCGGGTTGTGAGAGTTCCCGATCATATACATGACAACTACACTCATAGTTGAAATTTGTATTCAGATGATTCATGTAGACACCAAAGGCTCTATTCACAGAATCAGTGAAAATGCGTTCTATGTCACTCCATCCCTCGAGACCACTCACCATGAGTTCCGTATTTTGTTTATCTCTCTGGACGATCTCACCGTCAATTGGATATGAAAAGTATCCATGCTTTTTTCGGGAATCATTTTCAAATCGTGTGACGATCGATGCGCACAGGTCACTCGGTAAAAAGTTGGGTATCTCTAAGATGTAGTCATCCATTTAGTATGCATTGCAAGTGATCTTTAAACACTTTCCATTCTTGCGAGATCATCTATATCTGTACTTTTACGACCGACAACACCCCTGAACGCCCCCAACCACCTCGTCACAGCTCGTCTTGATGCGAGTTGTGATGCAGTTTCATCACTCACGATGATACTGAGACCGTTACACACATCTGGTTTATTGTCACGATCGGGAAATTCTAAATTGAATGCAGCGATAGATATAGCTGGAATATCCGGAGCTTCATCGAGAAGTCTATCGTACTCTTCGCGTGACTTCTTTACAAACTCAATCACACATGTCCTATCTCTGGAGTCCAGTGACAATTCCATATCTATATTTCTATAAAACTTAGAGTACTGTACACACATCCCGGAATGTGCCTCGGAGAGTGACAAACTCTGACTAAACTTACCTATCGATGTGAGAATACCACCGAGAACATTGAGAAACGCGAAAAAGTACTGCACAATCATAATTTTAGTTCTCGTTTCTGCATCCAAGTCTTCATTTCCACTTGGATTTAGAACTGCAAAACCACCAACCCCCGTGATACTCGCGATGATTATACTCGGGTATGACAGGTAATCATTCTGTTTTTTATAGTGAAGGCGTGCGTGATTATGAAGCCATCTATATCCCGCGGCTCTCTCGGCCCACGATTTGAGGAGCTTCTCCTGCTTCTCACACCACGGGTGGGGATCCATTATTTTACGCGGGCATTTTTAATCTCGGTGGCTCTGTGACGTGCCAATGTATCCACGAATTCATTCAACGCATCTCCATTGTGCGCCTTGACCCACGTCCACTCGACGTGGGTCATTTTTGACGCGAGTATATCCATACGCATCCACAAATCCTTATTCTTCACCGACGCACCCGCAGCGGTTCGCCAACCATTCCTCTTCCAATTCTTAATCCACAATGTTATGCCATTCTTGACATAGTTACTATCCGTAAATAGTTGTATGTCAAGAATACCACGTGCCAAACACTCTTCGAGTGCGCGCACGACGGCTGTCATTTCCATGATATTGTTCGTCGTATTTTCTGCACTCCCTGATATATAATCGTCAATCGTGAACGCCGCGGCCCATCCACCGGCACCTGGGTTCCCGAGACAACTTCCATCCGTATACACGGGTCGTCTAGGCATCTTGTACATAGACGAGGCCTTCTTTTAACTTCGTGTACAGCATATCATAAATGTTACCCACCGGCGCCGTCGCTTGCGTGATGCGAACGTTTTGGTGCGCAAACGGCCTGGAACCCGCATCACGCGCTTCCTTGGAAATCCACTTTTGGAAGAGACCTTCGATGACGTATTCAGTGGTCGTCGATTCCGTCACTGCACCATCTTCACCATACGCCCGTTGCGTATCGATACGCTTTTGCACGCGCGCTTCGTTCGTACCGAGCGCCGCGTAATACTTGTCAATGCTCAAACCCATGTCGAGCGGAACATCTTCAGTCACAATAACACCCATTTTATAGTATAAATGAATATAAAAATTTTAAGTACCTTTTATGAAATGGAAAGACTCGCACTATGTTCGAAAGTCTTATACGATCGAGACATCCTGGAAAAGCAGCGCCGAATCGTTGAACTCGAGAAGAAACTTGAGACACCAAAGATACGTTTTGAACGCTATGAACACTGGGACCAATTTAAAATGGAAATGTATCGAGATATACACGCGGTGCTTGAAAAGTGGATCGCGTGTGATCCATTCGAGCATGCTCATATGGCAGACCATGGACTCACGTTTCGTCAAGAAAATGCACTAAACGAGTGTATATACGAACATTTACACAAAGGTACATACGACGTCGAATGGAGTGATAAAATAAGTGGACGCGTCGTTTACAGTATTCGCGCGATGTTTCACGGAATGCGAAAAACAGGTGTATGGGAGTTCATATATCAACTGATGAATCCACATGATATAGTGGAATTAATATATGAACACGTGACATGGTATCTTGATGATGACACACATTATCCATGTGTGTTAGATGGTGTGGCTGAGTTTAAGTGTATAGAATGTGAACGAATACATGATTACATCAACGAGAATCAAATATGTGTGGAATGTGAAATTATCGCTTCAATTTCATCGGACCGTTACGATCAAGCAAAATCATAGAAACACCGGCGATCATACCCACCGCAATGATTACGATCGGAATCCACGCGACGGGACTGCGCTTCATAGTCTTCTTTTCCTGAGGAAACATGTTTGAATTATATGTTATATTGAGATTTTAATCGTTCTCCATTGGGAAATACACGACGCACTTCTTTAAGATAATGCCGCCCATATCAATGTAAATTTTATAATATTTGACGTATTATAAAATTTATGGTTATTAAGATGTTACGTAAACGAGATTAGTTCGAGAAGGCCAAACCGCCCATCCCGCTTTGGATGCGGAGGACGTTGTAGTTGGTCGCGAACATGTGCATGACTTGCGAGTCGGTGGCATCGGCCTTAAGCGTCACCGCGACTTGAGCGTTGTCAATACGAGAGAAGTTGCACGTACCGGTCGGTTGGTGTTCTTCCGGCTTGAGCGCGAAAGAATACGAGTACACACCCGGGTACGGGGAGCCGGAGTGGTGGTTGAAGGCTTGCACTTGGTTGAAGTACTTACCCTTTTGTTCCTTGAAGCGGTCTTGGCCGTTGAGGACCAACTTGAAGGTGTCGAGCGGACCCGCGGAGACGGAGAGCGCGGCGCCTTCTTCGGACCATTGCTTCGCAGAGCCCGACGAACCGACGGAGAGGAGCGGGGCACCGGTACCTTCGGAGATCGGCACGTGGCAGTTACCGTACGCCGTCGGGTTAGCTTCGAGGACGACGGAACCAGCGGTCGCGGCGTTGGAGGTGAAGTTCCAGTGTTGGGCGTTGGAGGAGCTACCGTTGTTGAAGCACCACACGAGTTCCTTGATCGGGTGGTTGTAGGACAAGCGCACTTGCTTGGTGGAACCGGCCGTGACCGTGTCGGTGCCAGTGTGTTGCACTTGCTCGATGAGGTATTCGTGACCCTTTTGCGCGAAGCGACGACGCTCTTCGGTGTCGAGGTACACGTAGTTACCCCAGACCTTGAACGTGGAACCATCGGTGTATTGGGAGAATTCAGAGCTCAAGTCGAAGTCAATGCGGCATTCGTGGTATTGAAGCGCGATGAGCGGCAAGTAGAGACCCGGGTTGCGGTTGAAGAAGAACAACAACGGGAGGAAAACCGTGCCGGCCGTGGAGGCAACCGGGTTGGTCGTCATCTTACCGTAGTTCGCCTTCTTGGAGTCGTCCAAGTACAACTCCGAGTACAAACGCCACCACTTTTGGTAGTGCTTGTCGATGCGCTGGCCACCGATGGACAATTCAACATCCTTGATCGCACGTTCCGCGACCCAGCACGCATCGATGTTGGCGGTACCGGCCTTCGTGCCGAGGGACGCGGTGACGAGTTCGACGTACATGTCGCCGATCAAATCACCGTTGCGGGCAATGGTGACGGACACGCGGCCGTTGTTGGACGCCGTGCCGTTGACAGTTTGTTCGATGTTTTCCATCGCGAAGTTCGTGTGTCGCTTGTACACAGCTTGGAAGAAGGTAACCTTCGGGTTACCCGTCAAGTACACGTCTTGGGCGCCGTACGCCACGAGTTGCATGAGACCACCGGCCATTTTGAGAGTTTTTGTATTATATACTAAGATTTTTTTTTCGGCTGAAATCGCACTGGTGCGAAATTTTGGTCTCGATCTTTTCTCAGTCAAGATAAATGTCTGATCGCCCTGAAGAAGAGGAAGAAGAGTTCATCTCCGACGATGATGTGATTGAAGAAGAGGAAGAGGAAGAGGAAGAGGAAGTCTTCGAGGATGATGAAGAGTTTCAGGGTGATCTTGGATTTTTGATGACCAGTCTTCTCGCGTCGCCGGATGGGGACACGGTGTGCTCCGCCCTGGTGAACATCGCAACGCAACTTGAAATGCAAAACAAGATTCTTATTAAGATGCTCACCAAGCTCTCCAAAAAAGACAGTTAGAAAAATCAACCCATCAATAATAAAATGGAAGATGGAACTCATTACATCGACAAAGACCCCGATACCCGGGAGTCTCATATGGAACAAATGAAATGTAGAGTCCAGTCTCTGAATCAAGAAGAGGTGCTCCAATATATCGACTACATGGAAGATAAGTGGTGTTTAAAAAAAGGCTCTGGGTTCAACTCAGCGTCGCTCGGATATACGCAATTACTTAATCCCGAAGACATCGGTGAAGATGGTCGGGTCCTGAATTATGATATGAAAGCGATCGATGATCGACGTTCAAGATATATCAAGATTTTGAGTGAACTATATCACAGAGCCAGTGCGATCAATATTCAGGATTTAGAACCTGAAGATGATGGTCTGAAAGTGTCTCGACGAATCAATCGAATCATTGAACAAGTCAAAGATGCTTTCTGCAATATAAACACACACAAAATAGCGTATGAACGCGCTGAAAATCCAACCGTCGAGCCCGAGATTTTTGATTCAGACCCTGCTACGTTTAGGGGTGTCCCCATGGACGACGGTAAAGTCGACGATGCGACACCCTTTCAGAAATCGATTTTGTGTGCTTTGAAAGTGTTATACACGAAACGATTTCGGAGATACAAAGGTGAATGTTGTGAACAGATCACGTATAATGGACACGATACACGAGCATGGAAACCCGTTAAATCAATCAACGAGTTTGTGTATGAACTCGGAAACAAGGAATATGATTTCGGACTATGGCAAAACCTTACGAGTAATCCAGGTGTGTTTCGGCATCTCATAGAACATCTTTCGAATTGTCAAGACGTACAGTTTCCAGAGATACTGAAAGATCGTCACATGTGGTCATTCCGAAACGGTGTGTTTTTTGGAAAGCGATGGTCGCCGGAGACGGGTGCATATGATTGTAAATTCTATTCGTACGAAAGTCGTGAATTCCGATCCCTCGATCCGACCAAGGTGAGTTGTAAGTTTTTCGATCAACAGTTTGATGATTTCGATCACATCGAAGATTGGTATGACATTCCAACACCACATTTCCAGGGTGTTCTCAATTACCAAAAGTTTGATGAACACGTCTCGAGATGGATGTATGTGATGGGTGGGCGTTTGTGTTTTGACACGGGTGAACTCGATGGGTGGCAAGTCATTCCATTCTTGAAGGGTATCGCGCGTTCAGGGAAGTCAACCGTGATTACCAAGATCTTCAAAAAGTTTTATGAACCCGAAGATGTAAAGACTGTTTCGAATAATATTGAAAAGAAGTTTGGTCTGTCGAGCGTCTATAATGCTTTGATGTTCATCGCTCCGGAAATTAAGGGTGATTTTTGTTTGGAACAGGCGGAATTCCAATCGATGGTGTCAGGTGAAGACGTCTCCATCGCCATCAAAGGTCAAACTGCGAAATCCGTCGAATGGAAGTGCCCGGGTGTCCTCGGTGGGAATGAGATTCCAAACTGGAAGGACAACTCAGGCTCGGTGCTTCGTCGTATTCTTCCATGGAACTTTGCCAAACAAGTCAAGGACGCGGACACACAGCTCGACGAAAAACTCAACCAGGAAATCCCAGCCATTTTACTGAAGTGTGTTCGAGCCTACCTCGATTACGCACAAAAATACAGAAACAAGGACATTTGGAATGTCGTCCCAGAATACTTCAAAACCGTACAGAAACAAGTCGCAATGGTGGCGAGTACTCTACACAACTTCCTCGAGTCAACGAATCTGGTCTTTGGTTCAGAACTCTTCGTACCTCAGAAGATCTTCGTACAGGTATTCAATCAACATTGTCAAGCGAACAACTTGGGTCGACCAAAGTTCAACCCAGACTTTTACGCCGGACCCTTCAGCTCGCGCGAAATCGAGGTGCGGGAAGAGTCGCTCACATACAAGGGACGGGTGTACCCAAAACAACCATTCATATTTGGTCTCGATGTCCTCGAGGAGACGCTCCAGTTCAGCGATGACCATTAGAAAAAAATACCTGTCATATATAAGATGAGTCAAAACGCACTCAAAGAATTCATTAAGAATTCCAACGTGGATGTGACGACGGATAGTAATTACAATAACGAAAACTTGAGACTCATAAACGAAATCGAAAAGGATCTCCTCAGGGACCAACACATACCGCAACGTCTCGACAGAAAGTTAGTGAACAATAGCAATTACGGAAACATTGTCAATACGACCAAAACTGATTTAGATGTGAGTAAATTAAACATGGGCATGTTCAACGCAACTGTCAATAGATCTCTGAGCCCCGGTGACCGCGTCGATCTCGTTGAAATTCTGAAAAGAAGTCCATTCTCAAAGCGAACCATCCCGAATGGTCTCACCGTTGAGGTCAAGGAAATTAGGGGTTATTATGGACAATTCAAAGTTGGATATTCGTCTACGCTCGAATACGGACAAAAGGGTGATCTCAATCAAAAGTTTTTCACTGTGCAATTTGCCATTAATGTTTCCAATGGAACCGAGACGAAGGGTTGGACCATCAACATTTATAAGAATGGAAAGATTCGCTTCTCGGGTGGTTTCGTCGGTACGGACATTGAGCGTCAGGCGGAAGAAGTCCGAAACTATGTAGTCACCGCGTACACGACTGGTAAGTATCCGTTTTTGTATAACGCATTTGAGTATAATAACTTGAGTGGACAGTTCAAGGTGAATGGAACCATTCGATTGTTTGAATTACACAAGAACTATGTAAAGTATGGACTCAAGGAATCTTCATACGAACCCGAATTGTCACCGTTCTTATTTGCAAAGTACACACTTTCGGACGAAGAAGATGCGACGTATATTATTTCGAGTACCGGTAACGTCCAAATATCCGGTGTTCGTACACCTGGACGCATGCTCAAAGCGTACAACATAGCCTCGGACATCATGCACTCAGCCACGCGTGATGGAATCATTCGTATTTCGGCACAAAAAGTCAATTCAGCGCGTCGCAAAAATTCGTCATCGTGTCCAAAGAACCGTCAGCCACCGTGTAAGACTGGATTCGAAGAGCGTAAAAATAAAAAGGGGTTTACGTGTTGTTATAAAATCCCTAAAACGAAAAAGATGGCACCCCGCGGAAACGCGTTACCCATCGTGAATGGGGACATGATTGGAAAGCGTCGATGTGATCGCTACTCACAACCCGAATTATACGATATCGCGAAGCGTTTGGGTATCGTGAATATTAAGAAGACGACAAAGAAGGAAGACTTGTGTGCCATGATTAAAAAGGTTGGAGGTGAAAAGGCGCAAGTCGCCGCGTTTAAGAATGGTGGTAAGGAGTACCGACTCACGGGTACCGGAAACACGTTCCGTATTGGAAAGAAGATGGCGAAATTGTACACGAAGGATGATCTTGTACGTTTCGCGAAAATCATGAAGGTTGCTGTGAATGTGAAGAATGATAAGATGACGATCGCCAAGAAATTAGAAAAGGAGAGAAACGCGATCGCAGCTAAACCTAAGACGCCACCACCGAAGCCCGAACCTAAACCGTCGAGGAAGAATGTCGCACAACAAAAGCGTAACGTAAAAAAACAAGAAGTCATTAAAAAGCGTGGTCTCGACGAAGCATCGATTCGCCGGGACATTACACTTTTGTATGGAAAGCGATGGATGCAACGATACAATCCGTCCATCGAAAACGATGTTCGTGAGATGAAGACGAAGCTTAATGGTATGGGACGGCTCGGAAACAAGCGTGGTATTCCATTCAAGAAGGATGTCGATCTCGTCAAGAAGCGCATGGTGCAGCGATGGAAGAATCAACGTGGACGTGCGTTAGAACGTAAGTTCATCATGAATCAGTTGAATACCACAAACATCCCAAATGCACTCAAAAATAAATATAAGAATGCGGCGGTCAACTACATCATGACACAAGGTCCGACCATGTCACAACTTAACAAGTACAAAAACACTTGGATTAATCTGCATAAAGGAAAGTGATCATGTTATATGAGTATGGATAAATACCAACAATTCTGTATAGATGAGGCAACGTATCATCTAGACAGGTCAAAAGATATTTTGACGAAGAGTATTGAAGATCCTAAAAAATATTACGATGAAATGCAAGAGTTTTATAGAAAGTTGGCAAAGCTTTTTCCACTCATGATTATGCTTGAACACATCGAATCTCGCACTCACGATTTGGAAACGGAGGGTAGTTTATCACGTACGCAATCTTCAACCCAGTTAGATTCAGATAGTTTTGCGCCTGCAACTCCGCCTGGTCATTAAGGGTTTTGATGGTTTTGAATTCAAGAACCACAGTGTTATTAATGATGATATCCGCCCGTACATTACCAATGACGTGTCCTTCGAATGTGATCGGCACAATGCGCTCTGTTTCATATGGGACATTGTATTGTCTCAACATAACTTCCATAGCGTTATGGTATACTCTCTCACTGAATCCAGGTCCCAGTTGAGAATATATCTTTGTAGCGAATGCTTCTATGTCGACCATGCTTTATTTTTTATTCTTCGCTTTAACAACCTTATTACGAATATTGTTCGTGAGTTCGTAGCCGGTCATGTTCTTGAATGCCTTTGCATTTCCACTCATGGCGGCCGCGCGCGCCATGGTGGCTGATGGTGCGTTCTTGGTTCGGGGTATGGCAAGCTTTTTGACATTGAGAAACTTGAATGCATTCCGACGATTTTGTCCAACAACCATGATGGAGTTTGCATTGAAATTTTGAGCAATATTGGTGATGCTTCGATCCTTCGCAGACGTGAGAATAGTCACACCCGGAAACCATCGTCGAAGAATGCGAACTTTATTCTCCACGGGTAAAGGATTCTTTGAATTACCGTATGAATGTGACACGACGATCACGGGTTCTTTATTTGACTTACGCGCCGTCTCGATCACATATTCAATCATAAGTCTATGTCCTTTGTGTGGAGGATTGAATCGACCATACGTAAAGACAACAGACTTCATTAATAATATCAGAGAATATAAATGTGGTGGCCATTCAAATATGTACGAATCAGTTCATCACGAAGTTTTAGTTACTTATGGGGAGAATAATCTTATTATATAATATATGGCCACATACGCTCAGCCCACGTGTGAATATATCTATAAAGTGTCTTCCCTTGAAAAGGTTGTCGATGGCGACACGATCGATGTGACGATTGATCTTGGATTTGATGTGTGTACGCGTCAGCGAGTGCGTCTTCTTGGCATCGATACTCCCGAATCGAGAACGTCGGACCCTACGGAGAAAGTGTATGGTCTCATTTCTAAGAAGAAATTGAAAGAGTGGTGCCTCAGGGCTGTGGAATCTGAGAAGGATGATATTGAGATCGAACTCAGATGCCCGGAACGAGACAGTCGTGGAAAGTTTGGGCGTATTTTGGCGGAAGTGTGGGTGTGTGAAGATGGTCAATGGACTAATGTAAACAAATGGATGTGTGATGAAGGGTACGCCGTGCCGTACAGTGGTCAAAATAAAAACGCCGTCACCACGCTCCATGAAGCGAATAGACGTAAACTACGTCTTCGCGGTGAGGGGATACTTGTTGACCCATAGATTACAAATCCATTTTTCACCACCATTCACAGGCATACCTCCGTGGAGTGCTTTTGATGTCATGAGTTCGTAATTATCGAGTGTATTGAAAAATAATACATCTCCAGCTTTGAGTTTATACGCGCGACCGATGTTTGGAAACACCGTCGCACCACCTTGGTATCCATCATTCAAGGCGATGATAAATGTGTACATGCGTTTATTCTCTTGATCTTTCATGGTATCTTGGTGTGGTTTATAAAAGCCACCTTCTTCGTAACGAAGGACCTGTAAATTTTCACAATTGTCGATCGGCCGATCCGTCATGGCTAAACATCGCTCGACAATTGTGCGTATCACCGGATCATCGAGAGATAACCATGCTGTTTCACTCTGTCGAACATCTGGTTTAATAACCTTATCGATCGACACGGTCGAAGGTTTCAGTTGCTTTCTTGCCTTTTCAATTATGTGGTGTCTTTCTTCTGGACTCACGAAATTACTGAACACGAGTGGGTGTCTATATTTTGGAATGATTAAATACACAAAAATTATGACGGCGAGTAGGAGTACGAGCATCTAAAATAAAAGAAGATTATTATTGAAGAGTGGTGGTGTCACACATTTATAACGCTTGTGTATGGATCGAACGATATCATTCGAATATAGAAGCAATTCACGTAAGGTTTTTATAATAGTGGTATCTTCCGTGATGACATATTGTCGAAGAAGATCGGTCGCGGTGTCGATAAACATTCGATAAACACTCACAACGTCCATGTTTTTTTCTTTGTGCTTATCAACTCCTTGGATTTTACGCTTAAATTCGTGTTCACTCATGTCATTGAGCATATATAGTATTCTAAAATGTTGTGTCGAAGTATTTGTGTATTCTGTGTATATGATTTCCCGTTCACACCAATGAATCACATGTATAAAATCCGCGAGTCGTTCAGGGAGTTCATGTCTCGCGGGAAGACCACCACATGGTATGTCTCCGTGTTCTCTATGAAGTCCAGACGTCTTTCGTTTGAATTCAAGGTAATGTGGATTATGAATTCGTCCTATTTGAATATTTCCGGAACGCCAATCAAATGCAGTTTGACATTGTGTACACCACATCTGTGCACACCCATCAATCTTGGAAATCATGGTTGAACACTTTGGACATGGTTTCGTATCTTTCAATATGAGCTTCATCGTATTTTTGAGATCTGGATCACATATGTGTCCATCACTCTTAATTTCGCAACACGCGTCGCAAAACATCTGTCGACAAATACCACAATACCATTCCTCGTCAAGAAATCCTTTACACATTTCTACGGGACATTTTCGTACGAACGACTTTTTAATTTCAGTCACATCTGGATTTGAGAATCGAAGTTCGTCAATACGTTGTCGTGTCTCACGCATGTGTTCAATGAGTTCTTTAATCTCTTCGACACGCATGTACTCATCATATGTCAAACGACCAAATTGCATATACAATTTTGACAATTGTTTCTTTTGTTCCATGATGATTTCATTCAAGTGTCTCATTTCAAGAATGCGCTCCACGTGTATTTGTGTCTCTGGCATGAGGAGTTTTTCTCTTTCGAAAAGAATACTTTCACGATGTCTTCGATAGTCTGTATGTCGGAATTTATGTGTACAAAAACTATCAACGAATTGTCTATTCCATGCATGTTTACATCCCATGCAATGTGCATCTTCCATACTCGAAAGTAAATATGTCTGTGTACATGATTTACATGTCATCAAATCACAAAAAGGACAGGTCACCTTTTTGTGATTTGTATTTTCAAAACACACACCGCACCTGTCCATTAATTGAACAGTCGTACGATTTCTTTAACTTTACATATATTTATCCTTGACCCAATCACGATCACTTTTAAAAATCTTGGACAGCTTTGGATCCGTGCGCTTGAACAAGATCATCAAAACATTGAGACGGCGAAACAACCCGAGTGGGGGTTCACCCGCGCGAATAACCTTACCAAGTGCTCGGTGTCTCGCGAGCTTGGACTTTTCGCGCACATCTGAATAACCATGTACACTAAGAATACCAGAGTTACTGAGAGGGATGATGACTTTCATTTATATAGACACACATTATAATCGACGAACGACATTATTCACAACTTTCGCGTATTCGAGATTCTTCACCGTCTTTGATTTAGATGCTGCACCCTTCTTATTCCGTTCGCGCGCTTCCCTGAGGACCTTTGTCGCATTTTCACCTTTATTAAGACGCGCCACGAAACGATTACGATTCTTCACACCCATACCCTTCATGCCCCGAATTTCATTCTTTGCGTTTCCGGATTTATTGGTACCAAATCTCTCCGCCGCGGTCATGACCCTTTTATTTGGTCGGTTTGTATTATTAAATGAGAATCCAGATTCACGAGTCTTCACAAGTTTTCTGGCTTCGTCGAAGATTGTCTTATTCTTTGACGCGTCCCATCGTTTCATGAATGATTCCACATCCTTTGACGTGAGTCCCTTGATTTGTTTGAGTTTCCATTCAACACCTTCACGTGTCAGTCTATTAGAGTCCAATTTATTCGCTTCTTTGAGAACCATATTCGGGTCTTCACCCTTTTCAAGTCGATTCATAAACTTTTTGCGGTTATCGCGTGTCAATTTCTTCTTATTCTGAAGAAGTTTTGCCGTGTTCTTACGAAGTTGGTCTCGACGCTCCTTTTCGATTTTTTCTCTTTCAGCGGCACGACGATTTTGGTTCATTTTGGTCGCATTCCCGAGGATCGCCGATTGGGAGTTACCCTTATTGAGTCGAGCCATGAACGCGGTTCGGTTCGCTTTTTCAAGTGTATTGAGTGCTTGAAGCTTTGACGCGGTGTTCTTCTTCACTGCGTTCGCTGCATTCTTCTTCGCCTTGAGCTGCCCCGCGAGTTCTTGACGGCGTTTCGATATATCATTTCCACGTTTCATGATCCATGATTCGTGACCCGCTTTTTCTTTGTCCGAAATATTAGATGCACGGATTTCCTCGCGGAGTTTGATCTTTTCATTCATTTGTGCATTGATCGCATTGAGTTCTTCCTTTGTGGTCGCTTTACGCACGAGTCCTTCCCAGTCGCGTCGGAAGACGCCCGTCTTACCTGGAATCTCCTTGATAATCTTATCTAAGAGTGGTTTACGCGCCTTTTCGAGAATCATTGCATTTGCATTCTTCAATACATTATTCGCTGACTTACCCTTTTCGAGGTTATTCATGAGCTTTTTGCGGTTATTGCGTTCAAGTTCCGTTTTCGCTTGTAATTTAGCCGCAACGTTACGCGTGATTGCAAACTTACGTCGATCGCTATTGATTTTCGTCGCATTCGCTAAAATCTTTTCCGAGTTTCCACCCTTGTTCAGACGTTCCATGAACTTGGTTCGGTTTGCCTTTTCGAGCGTGTTGAGCGCTTGAAGCTTTGCAGCTACATTCTTCTTGAGTTGATCGCGCGCAGCTTTTACGTTCGCTGCATTCTTGTTTACAAGTGCTTGAATCGGTCCGATGTTTGCGTAGGGTTTATTGATTTGATTAAAGTATTGTTTCTTTCGATCATTGGGAATGTTCAAATCTTCGATAGTCTTTTTGAGGTCATTCTTGATCCTGGCCTTTTCTTCATTATTCTTTTTCGATACATTCTTGAGGTTTTGAAGAGACCCACCCGAATTGAAGCTGGTGATGTACCCTTGCATATCAGCATTCGTGAGATGTGTCAGCGTCTTAAGATGTTGATTCAAATCTTCACGGTTTTGTTGACGCTTACGATTCGCTTCCGCTTGCTTACGTTGTGTGTTCATAGCGGTCGCTTGGGTCTTGATAGTATTCAATGATGCATTCGTATTGTTCGCAATGAGTTGATTCTTAAACGTCTTCTTATTTTCATTGGTCAAATTCAATGTATTTAGGAACGAATTCAATTTGGAAGCTCTATCCATACTTTCTTGCTTTTGCTTCCTCGTCGCCGTGTTCGTGTTCGTGATTTCTTGTTTGATGGGTGCCAAGTTCATATTTTTGTTTGTCACGCGCGCCAAGAACGCGTTGCGTTGTGTGTTCGTCAGGTTCTTATTACTCATGAAATTTCTGAGTTCATCCTTTCTCTTATTAAGGAGTTCCGCGCGACGATTTGCGTTAAGTTTCGCGGCTTCATTCTTAATTGCGTTCGCAGTCGCCGAACCATCGTTCAACTTTTTAATCAGTGTATCCTTCACTGAGTTGTTGAGTTCGAGACCATTGAGGAAGGTTCGTGTATCCGCACGAATGGATGCCTTAGACTTTGCGTTTGCATTCATGTTCATCGCTTCTTTCTTTATCGCATTCAAAGTATTGCTTCCACTATTGAACTTCTTGAGAAGCTCAGTCTTTTGACTATTCGTAAGGTTGAGGGTGTTAAATACGTTCGTGAGTTCTTTACGGTTCATGGCAATCTTTTCAAGTTTGCGCTTGTTCGCGAGCTTTTGTGCTTCATTCTTGAGTGCGGTAATGTTACCATTGAACTTGTTCATGATTGATGATTTATCTTCACCAGTCAGACCCAGTTCGTTAATGTATGTGTTGAGTTCTTGGCGTTTCGCGTTCAAGGATTCCTGTTTACGTTGTTTCACGAGATCATCCGCCTTGGTTCGCATGACGTTGAGTTCGGCTATGCTATTATTGAATTCCTTAAGAATTGCATTCTTATTGGTTTGATTCAACTCGAGTGTTTTCACGTAGTCTGAAAGAGCGTTTCTATTCGATGTTCGTTTTTCAGATTTTCGTTTGTTCACGAGATTTGTCGCGCGTTTTTGGAGGTCATTCATATTAGAACTATCGTTATCAAATTGTTTGAGAATTGAATTTCTATTTTCATTGGATAAATTCAAGCCACTCAAAAACTTGGAGAATTCTGTACGCTTTTCATTGATTCGATCCTTAAGCACACCATTCGCACGCGCCTTCATGTTTTCGAGACTGACATTTGATTGCGAAAGTGATTGCATCAGTGAATTTTTGTTTTCGCGACCCAATCCAATGCGAGACATGTAGGCGTCAAAGTTTTCGAGGTTCTTGGCACGACGCGCCGCCTTGATTGAATTCGCCATATTTTTTGCATCTTGTTTGATCGTATTGACCGTGTTCGGTGCGTTATTGTATCTCTGTAAGAAACCATTGCGATTCGTCGGATTGAGACCAATATTTTCCAGATAGTTGCTCAGTTCCGCGCGCTTTGCCGCCTTCTTTTCATCCGCGATACGCTTGGCTTCGCCTTGACTTCTATTTTTCAAGTTATTGAGCGTTCCAACACCGTTATCAAAGTTCTTCAATATGACGAGTTTTGTATTTCCAGGAAGATTGAGGTTTGTCATAAGTTTATTCAATTCGTTACGATCTCTCGCCTTCCATTCACTCTTACGTTGATTGAGGAGAGTATTCGCTTTCTTCGACCATACATTTACATTCTTGTTTACATTGGCATTAAAATTACGCATGAGAACATTCTTATTGGATTGGTTCAAGGGCATACCATTGATATATGTCTTGAACTTTGTCGTCAGTGCTTCATTCTTTTCAGTCTTTCGTGTATTCACGAGGTTTCGACCTTGTTTCTTAATTGATTCGATGTTACCACTCTCATCGTCGAAGAGTTTCATCACGTATGCCTTGTCCTCATTCACGAGATCGAGTGTATTGACATACATCCTGAGTTCATTGCGATTCTTTACACGTTGTTCTTCCTTTCGTTGAATAGAACGATTGGTCGCTTGGTTGATGATATTCTTGACGTTTACGTACGGCGAATTCAACTTACTCAAAAGATCAATGCGGTCTGTATTATTCAATCCCAAATCGTTGATGTGCTTTTCGAGTGACGCCTTGTTCGTTACATATTTTTCTTGCTTGCGAGACTTTGCGATGTCATTCGCATTCGTTCGAAGAGTATTCAAACTGGCGTTGGTTGTGTTGAACTTGTTCAAAATAGTGTTTTTGTCCTCTTGCTTGAGACCAATCGAGTTAATATACTCGGTGAGCGATTTTCGCTCTTCGGCGCGAGCGTTAATGTTACGCTTATTTTTCATCTTCCTAGCTTCATTTCGAAGTGCATTCACGTTTGCATTGACGGACGTAATCTTTGCCATGATATAGTTCTTGTCCTCATTCGTAGCGCCGATGTAATTGAGATATTCCTTCATTTGTGTCTTGATAGTGTTAAGCTTTTCGGTCTTTCTATTTTCAATCAATTGAATCGCCTTTTGTTCGATATTCCGAGCACCGTTATTGAATTGACGCATGAGGTCAGCTCTGTTTTGATTCGTGAGATTCATCTTATTGATGATATTCTTAACCTTTTGACGTTCCATGTTGAGCTTTCGTTTATTCGACGCATCGCGGATGTTGTTTGCCGACTTCATGAGAGTGTTCAAATTTCCGGCGTCGTCATTAAAGTTCTTGAGAAGCATCGCTTTTTCATCGTTCTCGAGACTCAAACGGTTTATATGATTTTCAAGTGTTTTTCTATTCGCTGCACGACGTTCAACAACCTTCGAATTTGCGAGTTCACGCGCCTTGTTCATAGCCTTGTTCAGAGAGATCGCCCCCGTGTTGAAATCTGCAAGAATTTGTGACGCGTTAATATTCATACTAGCCACGTATTCACGAAGCTTAGCCTTGTTCGATTCAAACTTCTCACCTCTACGTTGGTTCGATAGAGTCTTCGCGTTCGTCTTAGCCTTGTTCAAATTCAATGTGTTACCAAAGTTTTGAATAATTTTAGCCTTGTTTGGTTCTGCCAATTCGAGTGTGTTCAAGTAGTCGACGAGTTCCGCGCGGTTCTTGTTTTGTTGATCCTTGATTCTCGAGTTAATGAGATTCGTAATCTTGCGTTTGATTGTGTTGACATTTGATTCACCCGCATTGAGCTCTTTGAGGAATGCATTTTTATTGTTCGTGGACAAGTTCATACTATTCATATAAGATTTGAGTCCATTTCGAGTCATGACTCGATTTTGTTCATTTTTAACTTTCACGAGTTCTTGAATTTCGGATTGAAGCGCTTCGACGTTCGCCAACCCTTTATTGAACTTGTTCAAAATAGAATTCTTTTGCGTTTGGTTTAACTTTGTAGAATTCAAAACATTCGTGAGTTTCGTGCGGTTGACCGCCTTTTTAGAATTTCGAATGGCTGTGGCTTCACTCTTCAACGTGTTAAGATTTGAACCATTCGCGTTAAACTTGGAAAGAATGGTTTGGCGTTCTTGGTTCGTGAGACCGAGTGATGTTATGTGACCATTGAGGTTTTGGCGATTGAGCGTTCGCTTTTCATTCTTTGACGCCTGACTTCTCGCGTTGATGTTTGCCTTGAGTGCCGCGACGTTCGTATTTGTGGTGACACGGTTCACGAACGATCGCTTTTCATCATTCGTGAGACTCTTGTTTGCCATGTAGGCATTGATCTCAGATTTGATTTTCTCGATGCGTGCATTCTTTTGTTGTTGATCCATTTGTCGAGCCTTATTTTGAATCGATGCGACGGTGGCACCGTTATTTAATTCCTTAATCAATGCATTCTTTGTCGTTTGATTCAAAGATGTATTCTTGTTCAAGAAGCTGACGAGTGATTGTTTATTCTTAATCTTGATGTTTGTTTCCTTGGCACGAATAATTTTATTGGCTTCGTTCTTGATACCATTGAGCGTCAATTCATTGGAATCGTATCGACGCATGAGATTATTCTTTTCGTTGCTCGCCAAGTTTACAGTATTCAAGAACTCTGCGACTTGCAACTTCATCACCGCTTTCTTTTGATTTTTGCGCGCGACGATCAACTTATTTGCAGCTGATCTGAGATCATTCAAATTTGTAATCGATCCGTCATTGATGAGCATCTTTTTATTCTCATTACTGAGTTCATTCACAGTGTTGAGATAATTTTGAAACTTCGCAGCGCGATTCACATTAGAAATATTATTTGCAACGTTAGGGACGTTGTTGGCCTTTGGCACGTTAGGAACGTTAGGGACGTTTGGTACGTTGTTGGCCTTTGGCACGTTGTTGGCCTTTGGCACGTTGTTGGCCTTTGGCACGTTGTTGGCCTTTGGCACGTTAGGGACGTTGTTGGCCTTTGGCACGTTGTTGGCCTTTGGCACGTTTCGAGCTTCTTCCGCCATGCGTCGAACAGAATTCACGGTGTTCGTCGCCAACATATTCTTAAGTTCGGTCTTCCTCGCGTTAGGTAGGTTCAAACCGTTAATGAATTTCACGAGTTCATCTTCATTTCCCTTTTGAACACGTGCACGGGTAATCACATTCTCATATTTGACATTCTTTTTATTCAGATTTGTCAAAAAATTAGTCTCTCGTCGAAGACCGAGACTCTTAATCTCTTCGATGGCGTTGGTTTTAGAGATACCTTTATTGATGTTTTGGGTGGGTGGAACGTATGCATTCGGTAATTGTGGACCCTGGATAACACTGGTATTCTTATACATACCGAGACCGTACTTACCCGTAGTGAATACGTACCCAGACTTATTTGGTATCATTTTCTTCGAAGGAATGAAATTCTTATTCGCTTTCACCTTGGCGACTTCCAAGAATGTTGGTTTAGTCGTGTTTAATGAAGGTCTGATTTGTTTTGGAAAAGATACAGAAGTTGAGGCTTCGCGTTGGCGTGGTGCAGACGGAGCAGACGGAGCAGACGGAGCCGAAATATTAACGGAACTCGGAAAGGAAACCCGCGTCGACGCATTAGGTTTACGATTCATATTGAATGCCGTGTTCACTCGGTTCACTCGGTTCACGTTCGTGTTCACTCGGTTCACTCGGTTCACGTTCGCGCTCGTGTTCACTCGGTTCACTCGGTTCACTCGGTTCACTCGGTTCACGTTCGTGTTCACTCGGTTCACGTTCGTGTTCACTCGGTTCACATTCGTGTTCACTCGGTTCACGTTCGTGTTCACGTTCGTGTTCACATTCGTGTTCACATTCGTGTTCACACTCACACGACTGTTCATGTTCCGAACGGGTGTGTGTCTTTTTCGCGAGAGCATGATGGGTTCACGAATTTTGTGTCCATCGAGATACCGTTTCGTCGAGTCGACCAATTCGACTTTCGTCAAACCTTTCGTCAAAACGACACCCGCCTTTCTCGCAACGCGGCGCAATTCACTCACAGTTGAATCACTCGCAAATAAGATATCGTAATCTTTTTGCTTAAGAGGCGACTTACCATCCACCATGAATGTTCTATTCTTACTGAGAACCAAGGGTGGAAGAGGGAGATTATCTTCCTGAATATCCGTGTAGGCCTGACAAATCTTCTTGCGAGACAAATTCAGATCCTTACCGGTATTCTGTTTAATCATTTGACGTAGGTTGTCTATATCAAGTTTTGGATCGCATGCATCCATCCATGCACTTTAGTATACAAAAATATTATAATCCATAACCAATCATATATAACCTGACTTTATCTTCATAAGACATACCAAAATCAAATATATTAAAGTTCTCAACGTCTATCTGATGTGATTTTATTTTAACATCATACCTTCCCCTGTTTCGTAGGGTTGATGCGATGATCGTTTCAAGAAACTGCTTCGGATTATCTAGATCTTCTTTATAACTAGATACGACGTGTATTTTTACGCACTCGATTTCATGTGGTTTTTTATCGATAAAGGGCATGAGTGGTATCTCTTCGGCGACACCACCATCGATGTATGATTTTCCATCATACTTTCCGCACTCAAATACGAGTGGAATGGCGATGCTCATGCATACAGCATCAATGACTTTCATATCTGGGTGTGTATCAACCGAAAAGTATTCCGTCTTCGATGAATTGAGACAAAAGGCTGCGATGTAAATCTTCTTATTGAGTTCTTTAAATGATGGGTTACAACCGCATATCTCTATGAGTTTTTGTCGTATAGGATCCACATCGACGAAGCCAAATTTGTTAAAAAAGAGAGCAATATTTACCTTAACAAATTCAGAGATATCTAATGTCGATGAAATTTTGAAAATCTTATCGACGGACATCCCCAAAGCTAAAAATAGTGCCAAGATAGACCCAGCGGAAGCGCCGGATATTTCCTGGACATTGTGAAGTTCTTTATGTATTTTTTTAAGACGGCCGATCATGGCATAAATACCCATGGCACCAGGTCCTAAAACTAGATACTTCATATCCTATTAGTAGAATTGAGGAAATTGACGTCGCAAAGACGCGAAAATAATGGCGAACACGAGTGCGTGCACGAGGACAGACTGCGGACTGGTTTGTCCGGAGCGGAAAACACCACCCGACCCTGGTGGAAGCGTCAAAAGAAGCCCAGGGCTTAGCGCAAGGAAGAGAGTCGTCGTCACGAGCAAATCAGCCTTCGTCACAACCAATCCCATGACACGCGCAATAGCGGAGTAGACCAGGAAGAAGACGAGTGCGTGGAAGAAGATGGCCATTTGGCTCGTCTGACCATTGGTAAACTTAACAGACTTTCCATCCGTCGTGAGCAAAAGACCTGGGCTGAGCGCGGCAAAGAGTGCGGCGGGGATGGCAACTTTCCGGGTCGCGATATCGGGGAGCATTTAGTATATATACACATTATTTTGCTCTGTATGTGATGCCACAAAGTCAAGAAAGTGATCGAGTGTCGCTCCAGTCATGAACACACTTTTCATATCCATATCTTCCACACACTCTTGGATCTTTTTCCAAATGTATGAGAGTTGTGGTATTATAGGACAATACAAATACAATGGCTCGTCGTGATGTTCTTTGTAACAAAACTCAACAAAATCATTGAAATCACCCCTGTTGAATACTATACGCTCCAACCATGCATCGTGAATGAGTGTATTCATGAGATCCCATAATTCCCATAATTCATCTGAGTATTTGGATTCCCAATCGTGAATATTCAGATGAGTGTCATCGTCCTCAATGACCTCACCGTGCTCATTGAGCTCAACGTCGAGGTCGAAATTGCCATCTTCGATATACTGACTCCAAACCATAGTTCTTACTTATCTTCCTTAGGAGGCTTCTCTTTTATACCGGTTAACGAAAGCGTGACAGACTCTTTCGTTTTTAAATTATCTTGGATCGCGTTGATTGCTCCCTCAACCTTGACTTCGTCACCACTAAAGAATTTCAACAACCCTTCTCGTATGGAATCCTTGTTCACACCTGACTTACGGACGCTTTTTCGTAAACTTATCTTCCCTTTCCTGAGGTTAATGGTATCAATACCCTGATCAACCATGTGTTTCTTCACCGTCTCCTTGAGACGTTTTTCTTCCTGGTTGAGGACCTTGATATCAGATTTCGCTTCGGACAGTTGTTTACTGAGTTCGACGAGCTTTGAGACGCTCGTCGACAGTTCATTAGACACAGAAGACATATTTACCTAGTATTACTCTAAAATCTTTAAGCGCACAAACTACGTTGCATCAAATCCGGGGCAATCGTCGAGTTGTTCCACACGAAAGCATCCTTCGGGTTCGGCGGATCCGCGCGAATTTGTTGGTTCGCGTTACGCAAAGCACCGCCGGTAGTCTCCGGGAAACCAATTTGCTGACGCGGGTCTAAGAAGTTTTGACCTTTGAGGATGTCTTCCGGGGCAAATTCACCAAAGTCTTCCTGGGAAGCGACTTCGCGGGGCAACAGAGAAGACGCGAGGCCGGTACCAGCCTTCATTTGGCACGTGCTTGGCGCGACATCCTTGCTATCGTAAAGGCTCGGTGCATACATGGTCTCCTGAACACTGTACTTAGACTTCTTGGAGTTCATGCTGAAGAGCAAATAAACGAGGACGGCCACAGCCGCGAGCATGACCAATTGATTCGGGCGAATCTTCACCATCTTTTATTATACAGTATACAAATTTTTTTATTCTTCATCCTCATCTTGGAAAGCAAATTCTTCTGGATAGGTTTCTTCCGGCTGGGGTGGCGGTGTTGACATTTTGACCTGGACGACATTCCATACCGGACCAAACGCCTTCTTAGCGAACCACAATCCGGCAAATTCGAGAATGACCGAACATTCGTTTTCGGTCGTGAGCGCACTGAAGTCCGTGAGTTCTTGGTCGGCTGTAAAAATCTTCGTCGGTGCGATCTTATCCGCACTGATTTGATTATCGTTGACACTCGCCGTATACGCGGATTTCACCGTTTCTTCAGAGAGCGCTTTACCGAACCATGATTCCGAATTTTCGATTGCGGCCTGGATGTTTTGTGTATCGAGTGCCTGTACACGTTCAAGATTTCGTTCGGATGCGAGATCAAAGGTCACTTCCGTGTCGGTGAGACCCGTAACCTTCACCTTATTCAACTGAACAAAGCACTTCTTATTGTCATCCTTCGTCGCCTTTACGAAATAGAAACCTTCGTCGTCCTTGGTAGGAGTATCGTATAACATTATACCGTATATTGTACTTATTTCTTTAAACCAACGAAAGGAATCTGTGCTGACTTTAAAAGTACTTGTTTAGGAACCCAATTATCTCTGATTGGTCTGTATCCATACAACGTTTTCAAAATGTTAATTTTCTCTGGAACTTTTCCACCTACAATTGGTCTGAGATTGTATTCATTCTTCACGTAGTTTTTATTTTTTGATGTTCGCCAGACCTGATCATTTATATTGAAACGTTGATTTCCCTTCGTCTTCTGGAATCCGGGAACCGTCACGCTCTTCGTGGAAGCTTTAAGACCGATAACAAACTGCTTCGACACGCGCTCTTCATCGGGCGGTGTCGTGTACGCGGTGTACTTACGTGGATTCACCGCCAATGCGGACTTCATGTTTACACGTCCGTCCAGTTTTCTTCGACGCATGGGTGTCATAGGAAGTTTACTAACTTTCTGATAAATGGATTCAATCGTATCACTTGAGCTGACGGACACCTTACTCGAAATAATTTTGGACAACTTCACCATGCGTTGTCGATCCTTTTCACGCTTTTCTGGGCGAAGACCGAGCTTTTGCATAAGATATACATCATCGAGGAGGAAACGACGTCCAGCCACATAGATACGATCGTCTCGCGTGATCGTATTGGTACGACGATTCCTGTATGTAACACCCTTCTTTTTTGTTTCTACAACTTCGAAACCAAATTCACCTGGACGCATGAAGGGAATGTCCAGGATACCACCTATCGTGCGTTCGATAATCTGTCCTTTCGCCGCTGAAAAGTACCGCACCTTAAGATCGAGCGCGAAGAGTTCGACATCAATGAACACATTCATCTTGGACGGTTCCTGACCGTTCCCACCCTTCTTCTTTTTGATAAGGATATATCGTCGCGTCACAAACGGCCCCTTTTCAGCAAACCCAAGACCGAGAAACCTTTCGAGTTTTGTCTTTTTCGTAAATCTCGATCGAATTTCTTTGTCGTATTTTGAAGCTATTTCACCTAATTTATTCCACAATAGAACCTTAACAGCTTGAAGCTTCCCAAAATACTTTGAATCATATTTGAATCTAGGTACAAACTTTGTATCAATGTCACTCGTGATGATTCGGTCCTTACGATCGATGTAATAATTAAACGCTTCACCACCAGAGATCACGAGATCTCCACTCGTTTTTAAAAAATCCGAAAGTTCACCAACCATTCGATACACGATATCACGGATAGTGTCGGTCACGTACGCGTAGACTATCTTCTCAAGTGATTCCTTCTTATGAAGTCTGTGAAGACGCTTTCTAAAATTTGTCATATCATCATTCTCATAGTACTTCTTCAGCGTGACGTCATTGAAGAACAAGTTCTTTACCATGAACCGATTGATAGTGGCCTCTGAGTAAACGCTGTCGTCCATTATAATATTGTGATATATAAAAATGGAGTGTGATAAGCTCAAGTGTGACGTAATCGACGAATGTAAATGTTACGCACTGAAGAACGAAACCTACCCATACGAAAACCAAATCTGTGGTGTGCGTCGAGGAAAGCGTGTGTTTCCATGTAACGCGGCGTGTTGTTCCGGTGGATGCCCTGGGCAGTGTAAAAATGTCCGTCCCAGACCCCCGTATGAAGTAACCGACGACTTCTTCACACCATTTCAAGTCGATATTCCAGCATACCTTAAAATTATCCTTGTGGTTCTTTTAGGTCTGGTTATAACAAGCACATTATCGTTACGAAAATGAGACTTAAAGATGAGGCTTCTAACAAGGATATAAGATGTCTCTTGAAACGATCCAATCCGAACTCACCGCGCTCCGTGCCGAAGTCAAGTCCTTGACGAAGCTTATCCGAAAGGTTAAGGCGAAGCAAGACGACCCGGATGGAACCAAGGCTGCTGAGCGTGCGAAGAATAACGGCTTCAACCGCAAGCAACAGGTTACCGATAAGCTCCGTACGTTCATTGGTCTCGCGGAAGGAGAATTGATCTCCCGAAGTGAAGTGACCAAGGCTATTACGAAGTACATCACTGACAATGGTCTCAAGCACCCGGAAAATGGCCGTGTGCTCATCATGGACGAAAAGCTCCGCGATCTTCTTCAACCGGGTGATGTTCAAGTCACCTTCCTCAACTTGCAAAAGTTCTTGAGCCCGCATTATGTTAAGGCTTAAACAAATAACACATTAATGAAATAAAATGAATATCAATAAGTCCATCATCGAAGAACTTATTGGTACAAAGCCAACCAAGTTGGATTTGTATCAAAAAGCCTTCACTCATAAATCAGCCCTAAAGGAACACGAAGAACTCACAGGTTCCTTTGAGACTTTGGAATTTATAGGTGATTCAGTCCTAGGTTTTGTGATAACAAAATACTTATACGACAGATATGAAGAAAGACAAGAGGGATTCTTGACAAAAGCACGAACCCAACTCGTTCGAGGTGACACGCTCGCTGGTATAGCTCGTAAACTTGGACTCCATGATCGCGTTCTCATGGATGAAAAGGGTATGCGAAATGGGTGGAACAATAACCCAAAGATTCTCGAAGATGTATTTGAAGCCTTGATTGGTGCCATTTATATGGATCTCGGTCTCTTACACGCGAAACAATTTATCCTTTCAATTTACGAAAATTCAGAACTCGTTGATATGAAGTCGATCATGGTTGATAACAATTACAAAGATCATCTCATGCGATATTCACAATCAAATAGCCTTCCTCTCCCAGATTATAGAATTGCGGCACAAGTTGACGGTGTTTTCACGGTCGATGTATTCATAGACAATGTGTTTTTAGGTCGTGGATTTGCAAAGAGCAAGAAGCGCGCCGAACAAAATGCAGCGAAAGCCTTTTTCTACCCAACTCAGCTTAAAAGATAACTTCATAAATAAATTAATATGCATCCAAACGTAGAGGCACTGATAGCTCGTGAATATGCAGCGCAAAAGAGTCAAGAATGGCTCGCGTTGCGTGGAAATATGCTCACCGCCTCGGATGCTGCGACGGCCATTGGCAAGAATAAGTACGAAACACCCCAAGGTCTTCTGCTTAAGAAGTGTGGTCTTGGGGAAAAGTTCACGGGCAATGAAGCCACGCGTCACGGTGAGAAATATGAGGACGAAGCGCGGATTCTCTACGAAGAAAGACATGGAGAAGTCGTCCACGAGATTGGATTATGTCCACACCCCATACATACATGGCTCGGTGGAAGTCCAGATGGTGTCTCGGAATCTGGGAAGCTCGTTGAAATCAAATGTCCTATGTCTCGTAAAATTGAACCGTGTGTTCCCGAACACTACATGCCACAACTCCAATTGTGTATGGAAATTCTAGATCTCGAAGAAGCAGACTTTATTCAATATAAACCCGCTGAAACAAATTGGCCGAGACCCGAAGAGTTTGTTGTTGTCAATGTAAAACGTGATCGCGAATGGTTCAATACATATTTACCAGTCATGAAAGAGTTCTGGGACAAGGTTTTGTATTTCAGAGAACACCTCGATGAACTTCCGAAACCAGAAGAAAAGGTGAGGCGCCCGCGGAAGAAGAAGGAAATTCCGGTTGAAATAGAAATAGATCCGAATGATACCTACCTAAGTGATTAGGCGAACTTTAAAAATCATACAATCATGACGATCGAAGACCAATATATTAAAGCAAAGAACCGCCTCAATGGTCGTTTATTTGCACCCTATCAAAGTGAGGGTGTTCTATGGATGCTTTCCATGGAAAATCAAGTACACGGACCAAAGGGTGGGTTCTTGTGTGACGAAATGGGTCTGGGTAAAACCGTGCAAGTCGTCTCGACTATTCTAGGGAATGAAAAGAGACGAACGCTCATCGTTGTACCCAAATCTATCGTAACACAATGGGTTCTTGAGATACAAAAATTTGCACCACACCTACGTGTGGGTGTCTATGATGGGTCGGATATGCGTCCATATGACGTAGTCGTGTGTTCGTATTCACTCATCGTGAATGGTGGCCCGCTTCATGGTATTTCATGGGACCGTGTCGTACTCGACGAAGCGCACGAGATTCGTAACCGTTCATCAAAGACATTCAAGAGTGTTCGTTCACTTCGAGCGGATATTCGCTGGATTGTCACTGGTACACCTGTATTCAATTCGATGAATGATTTTGTGTCTTTGTGTGAATTTCTCGGTATCGAAAAGACACTGGTACAGGGCATGACGAGCAAAATCAAAGATATCTATATTCTTCGACGAACAAAGGAGGATCTCGCGAATATTGATAAGAAACTCGAACTCCCACCGTGTGAATTTGAAAATGTGGAACTCGAGATGTTTCCAGATGAACGCAAGTTGTATGAATTTGTGTTCAAAGATGCACAAGATACAATCAAGGACATTTTTACTTCTTCATTAAACATCAACGCAAAGAATATGGCTATTTTAGAATGCTTATTACGAGCGCGTCAGTGTATGATTTGGCCACAGATGTATCTCGATGGTATGGCACGTAAAAACAACACAGAACCAGAACGATGGGTTGGACGATCTAATAAAATGGAAACACTCTTCCGTATGATAGGTGGTCATCCAGATGAAAAGACGCTCGTGTTTTGTCAATTCATGGGTGAGATGAATTTCATTGAACACGTACTCAGAGAAATGGGGTGTGTCACATTCAGAATAGATGGTTCATTTTCAAATGTCATGCGTCAACAACAGGTTGAAGCATTCCGTAAAGCTACACCCGGCGCAGTTTTCATCATTCAAATCAAAACAGGTGGTCAGGGACTTAATCTTCAAGAAGCCACACGTGTGTACATTACTGGACCCGCGTGGAATCCTGCGACTGAACTTCAGGCCATCGGTCGTGCACATAGAACTGGTCAGACCAGACCCGTATACGTTAAAAAACTGATATACAAGGAAACTGACGAATTTATCAGCGTCGAAGAAGAAATGATGGCGCTGCAGGGACACAAATCACTTGTGTGTTCACACGTACTTAATGACGAAAGAATTCAAAGACAAATTCCTGTGAAACGAACCTGCGAAAAAATATCAATTCTGGACATCAAGAAAATTTTCAGAGCATAGAGTATATTACAATGTCTACTATCGGAAGCCGCGCTGAAGTGTTCCACGGTACTGCTGAAAAGACCTCAGGTGGTCTCATGAAGAAGGATCTCATGATGGATAAGAAGGATGGTCGCATCAAGAGCAAGGCTGCGCACGACGCCGCCATCGCGCGCATGAAGTCTGAAGGTAAGGCTGCTATGGTCAAGGTCTTCAAGCCGAAGAAGGGTAAGTTTGCGCTCCAGCCGAAACAAGGTACGAAGGCCTACGAAAAGAAGATCAAGAAGATGGAAAAGGAAAGAAAGTAATTTCTCAATCTATAGTAAATGACGCTCGCAAAGTGGGATGAGTCTGTTCGTTTAGCAAAGATTCAATTGGGTATGAACCCAAACACCTTTGTTAAAATACAGGGGAAGTTACTCAAGGAAGCTCAGAAGATTTATCACTTACTCCTATTAGCCGATTAATTTCTTATTATAAGATATAACAATGTTCAACCGTATGAAAGCCGCTGCTGCTCGCACACGTAACGCCGCGAAGGCGACCTACGCGCGCGTTGCCCCCGTTGTCGCCAGTCAAGCTCGTCGCGTTGGTTCTGGTATGAAGAGTTTTGGTATGGCCGCGGCCACCAAGGCTCGTAACACGTATGACAAGATGCGTCAAGGTAAGAACGCCCCGTCCGTTGCTCCGACGCCGTACCTCGACAACAACGCTCACCGCATTTACAAGACCAACAATGGTGCTGTGTTCTCCAATGGCCCGAATGGTAACAAGAACTACAAGCCAGTCGTGGGTGCCATCAAGAATGGTGCGAATGCCCCGATTGTTCCCATTAACTCGATGAACGTGAAGACGGTCCCGAACAACATTCGCCCGACGAACAACGTCAAACCGCTTCCGGCTGCCTAAACAAGGAATTGAAAGCCCTTAAGTCTTTGTGGTTCAAAAACCATGAGATTATACAATTTCCACGTGATACCAAACTTCCTATTCAAGAAATACACACTATTGAGTTCAACAATAGCTAAACCCGTATTCCTTGCATAGAGTCCATTTTCCGCGGAATCACTCAACACATTCTTTTCGGGATCACACACAGATGCCTTGATGTCTCCGTCAATCGTGGTATCGACCTTCACACGAAACTTTGGTTCACGGTCAGGTGATTCTTTGATATTCGAATTGAACATCGGGATGAGTTCATCTTTCGTCATATTTTTACCAAATATGGTTTCACTTTGTTCGGCGACACTCTCGATGATTTTGTCTTCAATCGCACGCAAGGTATCGTGAAACTTTTTAACGTAATTGTCATCTTCGTCATGTCCTTTCATAGAAAAGTCGATATTGTACTTTGTTTGACCCACTTCGGGTGTGAATCCAGACACACCAAATGGCATATACATTCGCGGGGTCGTAATTCGTAATGGTTTTCCATCTTTCGTCGACAATACAATTTTTCTATTATTGTAATTGGCGATCTCAAGGATATCTAATGCGTCAACAAACTTCGCCATTAATATGTTATACTCATTTGTAAACTTTAAGCTGAACATGCCACACACTCAGGCTCAAGGCTGAATTGAATCGGGCGCGCCTTTGCTTTAGATCTCAGATAATACATACCCGTTTTGAGTCCCTTCTTCCATGCGTACATGTGCATACTCGAAAGCTTGGCGAGTGTTGGATTTTCCATGAAGAGATTCATACTTTGCGACTGATCAATAAAACGAGCTCGATCGGCTGCCATGTCAATAACATCCTTCATCTTAATTTCCCAAACGGTTCTGTAAAGATTCTTAATATCATCGGGAATATCCACAATGTTTTGGATGGACCCACCCGCCTTGACCATGAGATCCTTCATATCCTTCGACCATAAACCAATCCTTTTCAGGTCTTCAACGAGGTGTCGGTTCACGACTACAAACTCACCAGCGAGCGTTCTTCGAAGATAGATATTTGTCGTGTACGGTTCGAAACACTCATTATTTCCAAGAATTTGCGCCGTTGATGCCGTTGGCATGGGTGCCATGAGGAGACTGTTACGAAGACCTTTCTCCTTAATTCGTTCCTTAAGAACATCCCAGTCATCACGTGTGAGTGTCGTTTCCCCGTCCCACATATCAAATTGGAGGATACCCTGTGAAGCTGGCGACCCTTCAAATGTCTCATAAGAACCCTCAGATTCGGCAAGTTCACAACTCGATTCAAGTGCGGCGTGGTACATCGTCTCAAAGATGCGTGCATTCATATCCTTGGCTTCATCGGAATCAAACGCAAGGCGGCACTTAATAAATACATCCGCGAGACCTTGGACACCGAGACCGATGGGTCTGTGACGCATATTAGACTTTCGTGCAGTCTCCACGGGATAAAAATTACGATCAATGACTCTGTTTAGATTTTTGGTGACAATCTTTGTGATTTCATGAAGCTTTTCATAATCAAACGAGCGAGTCTCTTCATTGACGTATTTCGGAAGGGCGATTGACGCCAAATTACACACAGACGTCTCATCCTTATCGGTGTACTCGATAATTTC
>Ga0222715_10000663_pt1 | contig 34186 bp, 37 predicted proteins | sample C33_9DmetaG_FD_165056 | JGI IMG/M metagenome (GOLD analysis project Ga0222715, IMG submission 165056) | Estuarine water microbial communities from San Francisco Bay, California, United States - C33_9D | ecosystem: Environmental > Aquatic > Marine > Unclassified | place: USA: California...
CTCAGGCTTGGCAGTAAGGTAGCCGAGATAGATTGTATTGGTGAAGCGGTCAATGGTAGCCGTGTTCTGTACACCGACACCAGTAAATGCACCAGTAGTATCACCCTGGCCCACAGTATTACCTGCGAACACAAGCCTGAAGTCATCATGAGGCACTACAGTGCGGTCGTTGCTATCACCCGGCATCTCCTTTAGGTAAAGGTAGCCACCATCTTCTAGCAAGTTCTGCATACCCATAGCAATTTCTGCAGGCATCAGTTCCCACTCGTCAACTAAACACACAGCACCATACTTTACAGCTTCAGTAATAGCGCCATCTTCCCACACAGTAGCACCGCCACGTACCACTAACGTACCGAACAGGCTAGCAGATTCTACGTCACCTGACATGTTGATACGAATAAATGGGCGATTGAGTTTAGCACAGATATACTTTACCAAACTAGACTTACCTGAACCAGTAGGGCCATTGATAAGTGTCTTGTCTGCATCTTGCATACCTGCTACTAGTAATGCGGCTTGTTCCCTTTGCACTACATAGTCGCTATCCAGCTTGGGCACTAGGCGTGCAATTTCAGGGTTAGGATTGTCTTCCAACACGTTGACAGCAAAGTCGCCAATGGCAGGGGTGAATCCAAACACCTTGCTGAACAACTGCTGACCCTCACCAGCAACTGCAGGTTCAGTAGCAATTGACGTAGCCTTCACAGGTTCAGGGCGGTCTTTGCCCAATTGGGCAGCAATAGCACGTGCAACATTTTGATTGACTGATGTAGCCATTACAGTTTCCTCTCAAGTACGTTTAAGATTGCAGGGGTTAACTCAGACTCACTATTCACAACAGAATGACTCTTGTAATAGCGAGTAACATTATCATCCATGATACCAATAGCATGAATGTCAATTAGCTTATCCAACTTGTCAATTACCTCCTTGGTGTATGACCGAATGTCGCCAGCATGTCGTCTACCAGCAGGGCTACCATCAGACAATACTAGTAACACTTTACGTTTCTCTTTGCGTTGCAGTAGTTTCATACCAGCATATGCAAGTGCATCTCCGTCAGTATTCTCCCACAATGCACCTGATGCAATGCTGAACCTAGACACAAACTCGTTGTCACTCACTCGTTCACCGAAATCATTGAACACCCACAACATGGGCTTGTCTCGCTCAAACGTGTTAGTGAAGCCTAGCATTGAGAATGGTATGTTCAATGGTCGCAATGCAGCAGCCATAGCAGCCGCACCAGCACATGCCATATCAAACTTCTTACCACTCATGCTACCTGAGCAGTCTACCAGCAATGTTATCGCTGTGTCAAGTGTGTCGTTGGTTTTACGTTGCCTGAAGATACGTTGAGAATTATTAGTATCACCAGTAAGCAGACGATGAAGACTCCCATTGTGTAACTTGCCTTTCTTTAAACCATACTCATACTTGTCCCGACTACGCACTTGTAACCTAATACGTAACTTATTTGCCAATGGCTTGGCATTATTAGTAACATAATTGCTTACAGTGGCTTTGTTTAGACTTCCCGAGCTGATATGTCCACTTACATCAGGATGTTCCTTGCCTTCAGGAAAAGATAGTACAATGTATTCTGATGTTTTGGGTACAACATAGGCTCCCGACTTAACATCATCATGTGGCACATGGATACCTACACGGCTAGATTCATGCTTGTGCATCATGGTATCCATCAGCTTGTCTACAGTAATGATGTCTTCACCTTCCTTACGCTTTGGCTCACCGCCATCGCCCTCACCATCTTCACTACCCTCACCTACACTCTTGCCTTTGTCTTCTCCCTCACCATCTCCCTCTGCCTTGGCGCTACTAGTATCATCAGGCTGTTCGATATACTTAGCAGGGTCTTCTCCAAACACATCACGCAATATTTTACGTGACAAATCCATCACATCTTGCGGTGTACCACGCTCTCGTATGCTTACCAGTTCCTTACTATATCCTAGTAGCTTGTTGTACACTTCCCTGTTGTCGTCATCCATTGCCTTCAGCAGGGTATGAAACACCTCACTAGCGGTGTCAATCCAATCTTCACGTAGCGATGCATCCCACACAAACAGGGGCAATGTAAGTCTTTGTTGCTCACTTAACCCTGAGTCCGTAGATTCTAGATTTCGGACTACATCACTCCCGTAGATTGTCCAATACTTGTTACTAGTAACAACGTCACCAGCATACTCACTATCGTTCAGGTAGTCTATGCGGTGGTCTTCCAGCAGGTTATTGATGAATGCCAACAGCCCTTGTGGTCGCTCTTTCTCCAGCAGTTTAAAGTCACTATGCACAATGTGACTAGTCTCATGCTTGACGTAGTATCGGATACGTGTCAACCACTCCTGACTTGTATGGCTATGCACACGCGGTATCCATATGCATTTACCATCAGTGCGCGGTGTAGAGTCAACCTTGTCCCACTTCACTTGCACTTGTGCGTTTGCGGCACACGCAGATACGTATGTCTCAAACTGCATTGTATCAAGATAGTCCATGACGTTCCTTAGTTTATCATACTAGTAACATCAGCATACGTGTATGCTACGAATATGCGATGATACTCCGAATCAAGCCAATCTTCCGCCTCAATGTTGTCGTTTTTATGCAACGCTACCTCAAGTTCTGCTTGCAATAGTGCCTCGTCATTCTCATCTTCCAATATCAAATGCCTCTCGTTTAGTCGTTTCATTTCACGCTCCAATGCTTCTGCCGACATGGGTATGAGTCGTTTTCTGCCCATAGTTTACATCACTCCGTACAAAATAGCAATAGCCGCAATGAATAAAGTCAACATCATGAATGCGGATATTACTAGTAACACAAAACCAATGTACTTCAATGTACTAGCCCTCCCTTTGAGTTGATGCCGATTAAATCTAGCCTATTTGTGACGGGAATATAGTTGCTTTTGTGCATAGGTACGATTGTATGCTTAACGCTTTTTGCGTCACGTTCACCGCACGATAGGCATGTTTTGTAACCAATTGCCGCACGTTGAGGCAAAATAGGCTCGCCACAATGATGACAGACCATGCCACTACCCCCGCATTAAAAAGTCGTAGCCTAGCGGCAATGATATCACAACCGCTACTAGTAATGCTTCAAAAAATTCGCGTATCATACACTTACCCCCAATGCACGCAGACGTGATTTTGTTGTACGTGTAGGCCATTCCTGCAGGGTTTTATAGTTCGGAAAGAATAAACCATCGTCGTGGTCGTGATACCCAATTTGATTACCATGCAAGAATACAAACGACACATCAATGACTTTATCATAAATCACAGCCGTGTTGTTGTGACTCCATGTTTTCTTAGCTTTGATAGCCTCAATCATCTGCTGTTCAATCTTACGCATGACATTCTCCAATGTTACTAATAATGGGAGGCGGGAGCATATGCCCCACCCCCCTACACTTTAGGCATCCTGCATTTGAATCAATGCATGGGCTACCTGCGATGCCGCCGTGGCGAGTTCGCTTATCTCATCCGCCGTCAATGGCTCCAGCGTATCGCTCTCAAGCTTGCGACGTGCGGAATCAAAGAGCCCCATCAGTCGTTGGAAATCAGTCTTGCCCTCTTGCAATTCGCTCTTACCCTTGGGCATGGGCTCATCCGTCACCACGTTACGTACAATATAGCCGTCCTCGCCCACCTGCCATACACCGACGTTATTAGTAATGGCTTTGGCAATAACACTCTTGGCAGAGCGCAGGCTGTTTTTCTCTTCCTTAGTTAGGTCGCCATATTGGCACAATTCTTGTACCAATTCCTTATGCTTGGCATTTAAGTGCTCAACGTCTTGGGGCTGTTCAGGCCAGCACGTAGCACGCACATAATTTGCCCAGACGCCTTCACCCGCCGTGCGTGATTCATCTTTGGCCTTACCTTGGTTACGTAAGGCGTCGCGTAGGTTTGCAATGGTTGACATAGTTTGCTCCATGAAAAGACTTACAATTGTACCACAGATTTTTGTTGCTTTTACACAACACTCGCTTGCACCGCTACCCCGTTATGATAGGTGGTAACGATACATGGGCTTTGCTTACGTGCATTTTTAGTGCGACGAAAACCACCCATGTTTGGTTTTTTACCATTACCTTTTTTAATGGTAAAGTATACTGAAGGTGTTTTTAGTTTGTTTGGTGCTCTCATTTTGTTACCCCAAAAATTGTTGACATTCTTCATATGTACCACGAAATACTATCCACTCATTTACGTATATATATGAATCAGTGTACGCAATTCGTGATATTCCGTATTTATCTCTTAGTACGCAATGCATAATTTTACTCCAAAAGTGTTAAGGTTTATACGTTACTAGTAACGCATAAGATTAACACCTTAGGCATAATGCCATAGTGTTAATTCGCCCCGCAAAGGGTCTTGTCGAACATGGGTCGCATTACCCATCAAGCCACGTGCGGTATACCCACGCTTATCTCAGCCCTGACACAATCACCCCGCGTTAGGCGTATTTTGGCATTGGATTGCCTCTGGCGCATCGATGGCGCACGTTAGCCCACGTTATGGTGTCGACTATTCTATGCACGTTTAAAGCCCGCTACGGGTGTCACCCCTAAGGCTTGGCTCTACTGTAACCTAAGATAAAAACCCCGTCAAGTGTAGGGGCATTACCCTTGGCTACCTAGAGCCACCGACTGAATCAATCAATCGATGCCTTGAACTGTACAGGAAAAACCAAAACCATCAAGTATGCCGAAAGTATTACAGCAAACTGTAGGGTTATTAGTAACACCCACACGTAGTAATAGGTGTTATCCACAGGTTATACATTATCCACAGGTTGTTAATGTGGATAAGTCGGCAATAATGTGGATAAGATGCCGACCACTGTTGATAAGTAGGTTATCCACACTGGTAAAGGTGGTTATCCACAGCCTCTGAGACGCATCAGAATGGCCTCCACGCCATTTAAATGTTCGGGGATACCTAGACCACCCCCAAGGGATAAAACGGCCCAAACGCCCATTTATCGAATATAAGCCACCACTTATATATGACACACCTGTGGTAAAAAAACAACGCATTGCGTAGGGTAGTGCGTAGCAAAAAACATGCCAAGTCGCCGCACCACGTAGTGCTGTATGGATGTACAGTGGTATTAATACAACATATTACTAGTAACACTATGTAATATTAGTAAGTATATATATAAGTATATTGATATATAAGTATATTATTATATAACTGGGGGCTAATATAAGTATATAAATATATGTTTATATAAGAGTATGTTTATATAACCACGCATCGATGACAGACCATCCATAAGCAACGGCTTATATAAGCGATGGCTGATATTTAGGGGCATAGCCCCCCTACCCCTACCAAGGGGGGTCGCGTGCGTTTCATTATTGCATAAGCACCTTAAAATTATCTCATAAAAATTATTGCTTGGGGGGTATATGTAAACTTTTATTATTTATTGTCTCTAAACCACCATACAAGCTATTTTTTAAGTAAGGGATGGAATGGCTAAACTTTCTTTAACAACTATTACAAGTCGATATGCTAGCGTAGACGCCCTAAATGCCAACTTTGAGGCTATTGAGGAGGCGCTAGAGAACACGTTATCCCGCGATGGCACGGCGCCGAACGTGCTGGAAGCAGACATTGACGTAAATGGTAACAGAATTCTCAACCTACCCACTCCTTCTACGTCGGGAGAGCCGATAAACCTCGGGTGGGCTGTCGCCAACTACCCAGATTTTCAAACTGTGGCTGGGTTGGCTACAGAAATTGAGGCTTTAGGTGACATTGTTACACAAATTATTGAAGTTTATAACAAACGCAACAGCATCACTACGGTTGGTAATAACATTGGTGCGGTAATAAATGTTGGAGACAACATTAGTAACGTAGTTACAACTTCAGCATACATTAATCCAATAATTACTGTTAGTAATAATGTATCTTCTATACAAACAGTTAAAAACAACATAAATAGTGTCAACACTGTAGCAGGTGCTATTAGTAACGTTAACACGGTGGCTGGCTCCATTGCCAGTGTAAACACGGTGAGTGGCATTTCCTCTGATGTAACGGCTGTAGCTTTGATAAACGGGGATGTCACTACGGTATCTGGCATCTCTGCTGATGTGACAACGGTTGCTGCTGATGGCACAGACATTGGTACGGTGGCTACTAACATTGCAAATGTCAATACAGTGGCAGGTATTTCTGGAAACGTTACAACGGTAGCAGGAGACACAGCCAACATTGGCACAGTTGCAGGAAACATTGCTGACGTAAACACTGTTGCTGGCATTTCTACAGATGTTTCTGATGTAGCTGGCATTAGTACTAATGTAACAACTGTAGCTGGTATTCAAAGTGATGTGTCTACTGTAGCAGCTAATAACGTTAACGTTTCTACTGTTGCTGCTAACATTGTGGATGTCAATGCTTTTGCTGACACCTACTTTATTTCCGCAACTGCCCCGTCTTCTCCCACTACAGGTGATTTGTGGTACGACACTAGTGTGTCATCTATGAAAGTGTACAACGGAACTACTTGGAGTGTATTAAATGTTACTGATTCTATTAATGACCTGTCAGATGTAGATACCACTACTACTGCGCCTACAGCAGGGCAAGCGTTAGTGTGGGATAGCGGTACATCTCAATGGGAACCCGGAGATGTTACATTTGAGCCGTATGTCGCACAAAATACATATGTAGGAGAGGACGCATTAGCTTCTTTAACTACAGGAAACTATAACACTGCTTTCGGAAATGAGGCATTAACTGCTTTGACTACAAGCGGTTTTAATGTTGGTGTAGGTGCGCGTGCTGCTAGATATTTAATAGGAGACTATTGCACTGCGGTTGGCTATCTTGCGTTGTCAGGAAGTATTGGAAGCAATACAGGAGACCACAATACAGCTATAGGTTATCAGGCATTAGTTGACAATAGTACACCAAGTTACAATACTGGTGTAGGAAGTTATGCTGGTCGTTACAACCAAACAGGTACTTATAACACATCTGTAGGCTATTCTACTAATAATAATTTTTATAATACAGCTACCTCTTACAACACCGCTTTGGGATATACCGCTGGCAATAGTAACCGAAATGGCTCTTATAACATATTTATAGGATACAACGCCAATAATTATTATACCAATAGTAGTGATAATGTTGTTATAGGGCAGTATGCAAGAGGACAACATCAAGGAGGTGTTGTTATAGGTAATTATGCGTGTTACAACCAAACAGGACAATGGTATAACACTGTTATTGGCGTAAACGCAGGGAGAAATGGAAATGGACAATTTTGTACGGCTATTGGTAGACTCGCTAACTACAACCTTTTCGGCTATTATAACACAGCAGTAGGAGATACTGCTTTATATTCGCTATCAAATTCAAGTTTTAATACAGCAATAGGTACTAATTCACTTAAACTTGCAACTAGTGGTGAATATAATTGTGCTGTAGGTTATGATTCTGCGCGTTCCATAACTACAGGAAACTATAATACAAGCTTAGGCACTTATGCTGGGTACTCATCAACTACAGGAAGCTATAATGTAACCATAGGGTATAATTCAACTACAAGTAGTACTACTTCTAGCTATCAATTTACATTAGGCAACACTAACATTACTAATTTGCGTTGTAATGATACAACTATTAGTAGCTTGTCTGATGAACGTGATAAAACAAACATTCAAGACATCACTTGGGGCTTAGACTTTATTAACGATGTACGTCCTGTCTCGTTCCAGTGGAATCGCCGCGATGGCTCTATGGGCGACACCAAACAAGTTGGTTTTATTGCCCAAGAACTGTATGATGTAGAACTAGAGCATAGCAGTACGCAACACACTAAGATGGTATTGTGGGATAACCCCGACCGTCTTGAAGCTGCGCCTATGCGGATGTTCCCTATTTTAGTAAAAGCAGTGCAAGAATTGTCTGCTCAAGTTGAAACATTAAAAGCTGAAATTGCCACTTTAAAAGGAGAATGAAATGGCTGTAAACGAACTCAACCGCGATTTTTTGCGGCTACTACATATGTGTGATGCAATTGAAGATATTATTGCTGGGACTAAACTACGTGAAGTAGATGTACCCGAGCGGCGCATGAATGTAGGTGGTATAGTAATGCATCTTGAATCTGAAATGCTTGATGACAAGTGGGTAGAAGCAGGTAAAGATGTCACTCGGATTAATGAAGTAATTGCTACTGGCAGGGCTTATTGGAAAAGCACTGATTAATCATGCCGGGAGACGTGCAACTTTCGGATGCTCAAATTGACGCCATTGCTGAGAAAGCAGCAGAAAAAGCGTTTAATAAAATATATGCTGAAGTAGGTAAGTCTGTGCTAACTAAGCTAGCATGGCTTACTGGTGCGGCTGTAATTGGTCTGTTTATTTGGCTAGGAGGTAATGGCAGTTTGCCGAAAGGATAGAAAATGATTGACCCAGTAAGTGCCTTTGCTATGGCGTCTATGGCGTTTAAAGGCATAAAAAAAGCAGTGGAGGTGGGTCGTGAACTAGAAGATATAGCGGGATTTTTTGGAAAATATTTTCAAGGAGTAAGTGACGTAAACAAAGCAGCCGAAGAAGCTGCTAATCCTCCGCTATTTAAAAAAGTGTTTGCGTCTGGCTCTGTGGAAGAAGAAGCAATGAACGCTCTTGTCCACAAAAAGAAAATCGAAGAAATGGAACGCCAAATCAGAGAAATGATTACTCTGCGATATGGCGTTGAAGCGTATAAAGAAATGATGCAGATGCGTAGGCAAATACGCGAACAACGTGAACGCACTATCTATAGACAAGCAGCAAGAAGGAAAAATTTTTTATGGAATACTATTTACATTGGGTTAATATCAATTCTTCTTGGTTGTCTGTGGTGGTTGCTAGTTTTCCTCGTTAATTACAAAGGAGCCTAAAATGCCAGAACTAAAAGGTAAAAAATATCCATACACTGCTAAAGGCAAGAAAAAGTACGAAGAAGATAAGAAAAAAGAACAAATGAAAAAAATGACGCAAAAGAAAAATGCGACTCGCCGTAGTTGAATGGGAAGATGCTTGTGAGATTGATAACACGCCTTGGGAATTTGAGCCAGAGGAGCATACGTATACTCCGTACATTGTTACGCAGGTCGGTTATGTCTGTTATGACGGGCCGGAAGGAATTATACTTACATCGGCACATGGTAGTGGGCAGCTTGCTCGGCGTAACCAAATCCCGCGAGGAATGATTCGTAACACAACATATTTGGATACTTATGACGGATAAAAGTAAATATTTGGACGCTAAAGGTAAACGAGTAATTCTTGGGCTGTTTAAAGAATTTGCTCGTCCTGATGTAAAATTTAAACCTGTATATACTATACAGGAGTGGCACGATGTATTTATGGATTGTCGTGACCCATCCGAATACTCTGCTGCTATGATGTTACTTGGTGATTGGGAGCACTGGCTTGAAGTGCGTAATCACCCTATGATTAAACAACATGTAGATAAATGGCATAAAGAACTTGAAATTAAATTACGCTCCGAAGCTATTGCCCAAATGCGGTCACATGCTAAACAACAAGGAGGCACGGCTGCAGCTAAATGGCTAGCCGAAAAAGGATATGAGCAAGATAAAAAAACAGTGGGAAGACCTAGAAAAGAAATCGAACCTGAAGCACCACATACAAAACGCATTGCAGGCGACATGGCTCGTCTGGGCATTGTTGTAGGAGGTAAAGTATAATGCCTTACATGACTAATGGTAAACGTGACTACGATAAACAAAAACCTAATGATGATAAGAATATGAAAAACCGTGCCAAGCGTAATGCAGCACGCCGTAAACTTATGCGTGAAGGTGCTGTAGCTAAAGGCGATGGTAAAGATGTAGACCACAAACGCGCACTCAGCAAAGGGGGCGGTAATGAACGAAAAAATCTTCGTGTTATTAGTCGGTCTAACAACCGTAGTTTTAAGCGCACTAAGTCTGGGAGAATGGCATGATAGCCTTGCCAGCATTATTAGACCTTGGCAGTAAACTTGTAGACAAGCTTATTCCTGACCCAGAAGCTAAGGCTAAAGCACAGCTAGAACTTACTACTATGGCTCAAAAGGGTGAGCTAGCTAAAATGGCTAACGAAACAGAGTTGTACAAGTCGGAACAAAACAACTTGTCGCAGCGCCACACGGCAGACATGGGAAGCGATTCTTGGTTGTCTAAAAACATACGCCCATTGACGCTTATAGCCATTCTAACGGGTTATTTTGTGTTTGCCCTTATGTCTGCCTTTGACCTTGATACAAATGCTGCATACGTCGAATTATTGGGTCAGTGGGGCATGCTGATTATGAGCTTCTACTTTGGGGGTCGTACACTAGAAAAGATTATTGACTTAAGGAAAAAACTATGACCTTTCGACTTTCTAAACGGTCACACGAAAGACTTATTGGCGTTAATAAAGACTTAGTACAAGTTGTTAATCTTGCAATTGGTAAGTCTAAAGTTGACTTCGGTGTATCAGAAGGTTTACGTTCTGTAGAAAGACAAAAGGAACTTGTAGAGCAAGGTGCAAGTCAAACAATGAAAAGCATGCACATTACAGGTAGAGCTGTTGATTTGGTAGCCTACATTGGCCCTAAAGTTTGTTGGGAACTTAATGTGTACGATGATGTAGCGGAAGCTATGCGAGAAGCAGCTCGTGAGCTACAAGTGCCTGTACGTTGGGGTGCTGCATGGAATATTGATGACATTACAAAATGGGAAGGCACAATGGAAGAAGCCATGAACCATTACATTGACACACGCCGCAAGGAAGGACGGAGGCCATTTATTGATGCGCCACACTTTGAAATATGAAATTTATTATTATTTTATTCACGTTCCTTTCTCCGGGTGTTTTGCAAGTACAAGGAGAAAAAACAGTAGAAACTATGCAGGAATGTGTAGAAGAGGCATATAAAATTAACACTGATGGTAATGTCCCTTTTAACGCTGCCTGTGTTCCAGCAAAAGGAGGCATGATATGAGCGAACGCGACCCACGATTAAAACGCGCAGGAGTGTCTGGATTTAACAAACCAAAGCGTACTCCTAACCATCCTAAAAAGTCACACGTTGTTGTAGCTAAAGAAGGTGACAAAGTTAAAACTATTCGTTTTGGTGAACAAGGCGCTTCTACTGCAGGTAAACCTAAAGCTGGTGAATCTGAACGTATGAAAAACAAACGCGCTAGTTTTAAAGCACGGCATGGGCGTAACATTGCTAAAGGCAAAATGTCAGCAGCTTATTGGGCTGACAAGGTGAAATGGTAATGAAACCCGGTTTATATGCAAATATTCATGCAAAACGTAAACGCATTAAAGAAGGCAGTAAAGAAAAAATGCGTAAGCCTGGAAGCAAAGGTGCTCCTACTGCTAAAGCATTTAAAGATTCTAAAAAAACAGCAAAAAGGAAATAAGCTTGAGCGATAAAGACCTAATCAAACAAGCAGCAGAAGCCGACCTACTTACATTTATTAGGTTAGTAGCACCCCACAGGGTGCTTGGCGCTATTCATGAAGAACTATGCTACTGGTGGCAGCGTGATGATGCTAAAGATAACCAGCTTGTGTTGTTGCCTCGTGACCATCAAAAAAGCGCGATGATTGCATATCGGGTAGCGTGGTGGATTACTCGTCATCCAGAAACTACTGTATTGTATGTATCTGCGACAGCTAACCTTGCTGAAAAGCAATTGAAAAGTATTAAAGATATATTAACAAGTGACATCTATAGATTTTATTGGCCTGAGATGGTAAACGAACTAGAAGGTAAACGTGAACGTTGGGCAGTAGATGAAATATCAGTAGACCATCCTAAACGTAAAGAAGAAGGTGTGCGTGACGCCACTGTTAAAGCTGCAGGTATTACGGCTAACGTCACAGGGCTGCATTGTAATGTAGCAGTGCTAGATGATGTAGTAGTTCCTGACAATGCGTATACGAATACAGGGCGAGAACAAGTAAGGGCATTTTACTCTCAGTTGTCCTCTATTGAATCTACAGGTGCAAAAGAATGGGCTGTAGGTACACGTTATCATCCGGGTGACCTATATAAAGATATGATGGACATGACGGAAATCTACTTTGACGATGATACAGATGAGGAGACAGAAGAACATGTTTATGAAACTTTTGAAAGAACAGTTGAAACTAATGGTGAGTTCCTTTGGCCTAAACAGCGTAGAGCTGATGGGAAGGCATTTGGTTTTGACGCTAAAGAGTTGGCTAGAAAAAAAGCGAAATACCTAGATGTAACACAATTTTATGCACAATACTACAATAATCCTAATGCTGTAGAAACTCAGCTTATTGACAAAAGCAGATTTTTATATTATAATAAGGAACAGGTTGACAATATTAGCGGAGCGTGGTATATTGGTGATAGTATGTTAAGTGTGTATGCTTCTATGGACTTTGCATATTCTGTCAGCAATACTGCTGACTATACTGTTATAGCTGTTATTGGAGTAGATGAAGATAATAATTATTATATATTAGATATTGATAGATTTAAAACTAATAAAATATCTGTTATGTATGATAGAGCAGAAGCAGTATATCGTAAGTGGAAATTTAAACGACTACGTTGTGAAGTGGTTGCAGCACAGCGACTTATTGTACAACAGTTTAAAGAGTATATGCGTGGACAGCAAATTGCATTTAGTATTGATGAATACAATCCTCCACGTAACATGAGCAAAGCGGAGCGTATCGCAGCTATTCTTGAGCCTCGGTACAGCAATGGGCAGATTTGGCACTACAAAGGAGGTAACTGCCAAATTTTGGAAGAAGAACTTATTTTGAACAATCCTGAACACGATGACGTTAAAGATGCTGTAGCAGCTTGTATAGAGATTTGTAAAGCACCTATGACTCGTATGTGGAGTAGGAAATCGAATGTAATTCCTTTTAATTCTAGATTTGGTGGTGTAGCACTATGAATGAAAATATACAAGTATCTTTAAAAGATGATTTGCTAGCAAGCAAAATTAGCGACCTCTGGGTACGTTGGAACGATGCTCGGGAAACGTGGCGTGAAAGTATGCAAGAACTTCGGCAATATTTATTTGCAACCGATACACGCAGTACTAGTAACGCTCAATTGCCGTGGAAAAATTCTACTGTAACTCCTAAACTAACTCAAATTCGGGATAACTTACACGCTAACTACATGGCAGCGTTGTTTCCATCAGAAAACTGGTTTATGTGGGAAGCTAGTGATAAAGACGAAAACCTGTTAAAAAAACGATATGCTATTACTAATTATTTAAAACAAAAACTTAAAGCATCTAATTTTCAACTTTTAATTTCTAAATTAGTGTACGATTATATTGATTTTGGAAACGTATTTGTTACTTACGATTATGTTAACGATACTGTATATAACAAAGACGACGAAGTTGTTTCCCGTTATATTGGGCCAAAAGCATATCGTATTAACCCTAACGACATTGTGTTTAACCCTGTAAGTGAATCGTTTGATAAAACACCTGTCATTCGGCGTATGCTTAAGTCTATTGGTGATTTAATAACTGATGTAGAAACTAAACCAGCGTTAAATTATAATAAAGCTATTATTAAAAAAGTAATGCAATTTCGTCAAAACTATCGGGATGACCCTGAGTTTAAAAAAGAAGTGAATTTGGCTATTGATGGATTTGGAAGTCTTGATGAATACCTTGATAGCGACATGGTGGAGTTGCTAGAGTTTTGGGGCGACATTTATGACCCAGAAACTAACAAAATGCTTCGTAATCAACTTATCACCATTATTGACCGTAAATGGATTTTGCGTAAACAAACTAACCCACTTTGGACAGGCCATAAGCCTATTCACCATTGTGGCTGGCGTTTACGTACAGACAACTTGTGGGCACAAGGGCCGCTAGACCAATTGGTTGGTATGCAATATCGTATTGACCACTTGGAAAACCTTAAAGCTGATGTTTTTGACCTTATTGCCTATCCCGTTATTAAGGTTAAAGGAACTACGGTTGAAGAGTTTGAGTATGAGCCGGGTGCTACAGTGTTTGTTGGGGACGAGGGTGACGTGGAGTTTATGCGACCAGATTCTACTGCTCTTAATGCAGATTTGCAGATTCGTGAATTAATGAACCGCATGGAAGAACTTGCTGGTACACCTCGTGAAGCTATGGGTATTCGTACTCCCGGTGAAAAAACTAAATATGAAGTGCAACGACTTGAAAATGCTGCTGGACGTATTTTTCAAAGTAAAGTAAGTTGGTTTGAGCGTAATATTTTGGAGCCGTTACTTAATGGCATGTTGGCTGAAGCTATTCGTAATTTTGAAGGTGTAGAAGCTATTCCAGCAATTGACGAAGACTTTGGTACAGAAACGTTTGTAGAAGTGACAAAAGATGACCTGATGGCTGCAGGTAAAATCTACCCAATTGGGGCACGACATTTTGCAGAACAAGCTAAATTTGTACAAGAACTTACACAAACAATTGCTGCAGTACAAGCTATTCCTACCGTTGCTGCACACATAAGCGGTAAAGCTGTTGCTAAAGCCTTGGAAGAAAACCTTGGGTTAGCCAACTACAAGATTGTAAGTGACAACGCTTCTGTATTTGAACAAGCTGAAACACAACGGCTAGTTAACCAAGTACAAGAAGATATTTTAACAGAGCAACAAATGGGCATGCAACAAGCAGGCATTCCTACGGAGGGTATGAATGAATCTCAAACTGGTGAAGAACCGACCCAGTGATATTTCTTTAGAAGAATTTAAAAAACTCTGGGACAATTCTGGATATACTTTAGAACCATTGTACAAAGTATTAATGGATTTAAAAGACGAAGTAAATAGTATTACAAAAGATGATTTTGATTGCCCAAACCATTACGCCAAATTGGCGTATAATATGGGGCAGGTAAAAATAATAGACTACATTGTTTCTATGCTGCCAAAATCAGCTAAAATGTAAACTTTTGTGTTTTTTTGACTCTAAGCAACTAAGTAAAAGGAGAAAAGCATGACCGATGCTACAATTTTTAATCAAGAAGTCGACGACCAACCGTCTTCTCAACCTGCTGAAGCGACAACTGAAGCATCTTTGTTTAACGCCCTTGTTGGTGAAAAACAAAAATATAAATCGCCAGAAGATTTGGCAAAAGCATATACTAATGCTGACGAATTTATTAATACCTTGAAAGAGGAAAATCGTCAGTTACGTGAACAAGCTGCTAGAGCCAAAACTATTGACGATGTTATGGAGCGACTTACTACAAAACAACCTGCACCAGAGGCAGACCAGCCTGCTGTTTCGGGAGTGAACCCAGAAGATGTGCAACAGATTGTAGAGCGTACGCTAGAAAGCAGAAAGCTAAAAGAAACTAGAGCACAAAATTTATTGTTAGCTGACAAACTAATGCAAGAAAAGTTTGGTAGTAAAGCAGGAGATGTGTTTAAAGCGAAAGCAAATGATGCTGAAAAACAAAAAGTACTCATTGAACTTGCGGCTACTGCACCAAATGAATTTGTGGCTTTGTTTGCAGGAACACCTGCTGTTACTAATAACATGGATACAAGTTCAACAAATACTACGTCTGTAACTTATAGTGGAACACCACGTGACACTGTAGAAGGTACTAAGGAATGGGCTGCTAAAATCCGTAAGGAAAACCCTGATATGTACTGGTCACAAGAGTTTCAATACAAGCTACAACAAACTGTTACTAAAAACCCCGACCTATATTTTGGTCGATAAGGAGATATAAATGGCTGGTGTTGATTATGCAAAAGTCAATGACCATCTGGTTCGCACCGAACTCTGGTCATCTGAACTAAAAGACATCCTGCAAGAACAACTAATGGGCACGAAGTATGTTCGTATGCTCAATGGTTTTCCTGACGGGAATACCTTTAACATTCCTTCTGTTGGCGAATTGCCGATGCGTGAAGTGGCTGAAAATACGCCTGTTACGTATGATTCGATGGATACTGGTGAGTTCACCTTTACTATCGACCGCTACGTTGAGGCTGCTACTTTTATCACGGATAAAGCCAAGCAGGATAGTTATTATTCGCAACAATTGATTGGTATGTTCCCAACCAAAATGCGCCGCGCTTTGGACGAGAACCTTGAAGGTTCTGTGTTTGCTTTGGCTAATACGCAAACGGTTGACAATACCAACACTATTAACGGTGCTGACCACCGTTTTGTGGCTTCGGGTTCGTCAAACACTGTGTTGTCGCTAGACGACTTTGCTAAAGCTAAATATGCTTTGGACAAGGCTCAAGCTGGTGGCACTCGTGTTGCTATTATTGACCCGTCACAAGAGTATGTGTTTAACAACCTCGTTGGCGCACAAGCCTTCACGAACAACCCCGCCTTTGGTGGTATTGTAAATGGTGGTTTTGTGAACGAAGTAACGGGTATGCGTTTCATCCGTAACATTTTTGGTTTTGATGTGTATGTGTCCAATTTCTTGGCTACGCCTACCGACTCAACCATTGATAGCGTTTCGGTTCCTGCTGCTCCTGTTACCAACATCTTTATGTCTGTTGGTGGCGACCTTACCCCGTTCGTTGGCGCTTATCGTCAATTGCCTCGTGTTGAATACGAGCGCAACAAAGACATGCGTCGTGACGAGTATGTGATGAACGCTCGTTTTGGTTTGAAGCTGTACCGTCCTGAGTGTCTGGTTGGCGTCATTACCAAGAGCACCATCTAAACTAGGGGAGAATTGAAATGACTCGTAAATCTACTTGGACGAACGCTGACGGTTTGGTTGTAGGCTTTGGCCCTAACTTTGCAGAACGCAATGAGGCTGGAGTGCATGACACCGACGGTCAGGTTAAGGAAGCTCGTCTAGCTATTACTTGGGAATCTTCGGGTGCTAATGTAGCTATCCCGGCTGGTTCGGTTGTGCTAGATGTTATTATGAAAGTTGGCACTGCTTGGGTAGGCGGTACGTCGGTTTCTGTCGGTGACGGCAGCGATGGCGATGGCTGGATTTCTACCACGCAAGGTGCTACGGCTAGCCTGACGGCTGGTGCTACCATCCGTGCTGGTGGTGCATACGCTGTTGGTGGTACGGATGCTACCGCTAAAGCTCTGGGCAAAGTGTACGCTACGGCTGACACCTTGGACGTTGCTTTTGCTGGCACGTATACCGCTGGTGATGCTGACATCATTGTTCGTTACATCTAAGGTGTAACAGGGGGGAGGGGTGTAGCCTCTCTCCCCATTTTTTTGGAGATTGTATGGCTACAGTATCTCATGCATCACTTACTGGTGCAGAACTGCATGAACCTAAAGGAATAAGTACTGCGACAGTTAACGAAGTATATTCTGCAACAGGTGGTGGCTCTGGCATCTGGCAAAAAATTGCACCTCAAAATTTAGAAGGAATCACCGCAAATGGAACTGCAGGTGATTTTGTTGTTTCTAACGGTACTGGTGGGTTTTTGTTTGCATCTACTGCACATGGAACTTCTTATTTTTATAACATTGCTTCCCCGTATACACTTACTGTATCTGGTACTGGTTGGCAAAAAATTAATGCTACAACTACAGCAGGTGGTAGTCCACAACTTATAACTGAAGGCACTAACTCTCGCCTTACGTACACAGGCACAAATACAGTTGATTTAGACATTGTATTTAATATGTCTATTGACCAATCATCTGGGTCTAATAAAGATATTGAAATGGCTATTTATAAAAATGGGACAGTTGTAAACGGCAGTCATGTAATTAACACAAGTAAATCAGGTGAAAAACTTGTAATGAGCAGCCACGCCGATGTAGAAATGGCTACTAATGACTACGTTGAAGTATATGCTAAAAACCACGGCGGTAGTGGCGACATTAACGTATACACTATGTCTATTATGGCATCAACAGCAGGTAGTTAAACATGGCTAAATACACGTTGTTAGAAATGACGCAAAGTATTTTAAATTCAATGGACAGCGATAGCGTCAACAGTATTGACGATACTGTAGAATCCATTCAAGTAGCTGACTTAGTAAAAGAAGCTTTTTTTGAAATAATGAGTCAACGTGAATGGCCTTTTACGTTTGAACTTGCAGAACTTATTGCATTAGCTGATACTAATAATCCTACTAAAATGCAAATGTCTGATACATGGAACAAAATTAAATGGATTAGATACAACAAAAAAGAAGTGCAATATTTGTCTCCTTCGGATTTTACAGAGTTGCTAGATAATCGTACTGCTCAAGCAGGTATTGTAAACGGCAATGGTATTGCTCTTACTCGTGACCCAGATTATTGGACTACATACGATGATGAATATGTTATTTTCGATGCATATAATAGTTCTGTAGAATCTACATTGCAACAAAGTAAATCTAAAGTTTATGTAGCAGTGCAGCCTACATGGACGCACACAGATACGTTTATACCGTCAATGCCTGAAAAAATGTTTCAATTATTGCTTGCAGAAGCAAAAGCACAAGCGTTTATTAATTTAAAACAACAATCAAACGCTAGAGAAGAAATTAAAGTAAAACGTGGTCGAGTAACTATGCAAAACGAAGCATGGCGTAACGAATACGGTGAATCTAAATACAATAGGAAAGTAAACTATGGCCGAAAGTAAAATTGACAAAATGCTAGAAGAAAAAACTGTTAAAAAACAAGCGGCAAAAGAACGAAAAGAAGAGCGTGAGTCTCAGGGAATTACTAATAAACTTGTTATTGAAATGGCTCCTAACGGATTGTTTTTTGTTAAGTATTCGTTGTCCGGGCCTGTGCCTGTAGATTTGCGCGGTATGTTTACTCGTAAAGACAGAATTCTTTCTATTGCAGCACGTAAAAATATTCCTGTAGAGGGACACGATGGCTAAAACAAAAAAAACTAAAGAAGCATTACAATCTACTCTTATGGGTGGAGATGCTATGCAACGTAAAAAACGTAAACAAAAAAGTCTTGAACCTGTAGTAGACTTGCTAAATAAAAATAAAAAGAAACGCAATATGCCTAAAATAGGACGGTAACACATGCCAGCACAAGCGTCAGTAAAAGATTGGTATACATTTGTAAGTGGTCTTAACACTGAAGGCGGCTATTTTGTTACGCCTGATGGAACGTGGAAACAAGGTCGTAACATTATTCCACAAATAGATGGTAGTATTGAACGCCGTAATGGGTTAGATTTTGAATCAGGATATACAAATACTATTGGTTATTTTCCTACTGATACTAATACAAATTTAGCAATTACTGTTGGTAAATGGTCACCTACAAATAGCGTAGATTTGTTAGTTGTGCAAGTAGGTACTAAATTACATTTTTATTATGATACTTCTTCTTCTATTTCAAACACACAACTTTTAAAAGAAATTAATTTAAGTGATTATGTAGTAGGTGATAACGCAGCGTATGCTGTTGATGCAGATTATCCGTGTAGTTTTGCACAAGCATATGGAAATTTAGTAGTAACGCATAGAGCAATAAATCCTATTTTACTTACTTATGAAGCAGTAGGTGGATTTATTAATGCAGAAGAAATTAAAATTAAAGTAAGGGATTTTCAAGGTTTTAATACATTTGGGACTGAACCTACCGATGAATTTACTGAAGCAGAATGGATTAGTTATTATTTATCTCTTCCGGGTAGTTATAGTGGAGGTGAAGATAGGGCAATATATAATTTAAAAAACCAAGGCTGGAATGACGCACAAATTACAGCATATAAAACTGCTAATGCTAATAAACTTCCTGCAAATACAAAAATATGGTTTTATGGTAAAGACACAAGCGACAACTTTAGCGCATCGCTACTTAATAAACAAGAATTTGGTACTGGTTTAGCTCCAAAAGGTAGATATATTCTTGAAGCGTTTAACCCAACTCGCACTGAAGATGGGCTTACTGTTACTAATAATTCGTTTTTTAGACCAAGTGTAACAGGATTTTTTGCAGGTCGTATTTGGTATGCAGGTTGTCCTGACCCAGATTTTAGCTCTAAAATTTATTTTAGTCAAGTACTTGATACTATTGAAAAAGTAGGTGATTGTTACCAACGCAATGACCCGACTTCAGAAATTTTAAGTGATTTGCTAGATAGTGACGGAGGAAGCATTGAAGTTCCTGAAGCAGGACAAATTGTTAAGCTTATAGCTTTAGGTAGAGGTTTGTTAATTTTTGCAGAAAACGGAATTTTTTCTGTATCGGGTTTAGACGGTATTTTTAGTGCTGCTAATTATCAAGTTGAAAAAATTTCAGCGGTAGGAACTGTGTTTCCAGAAACAGTTGTTATTGTAAATAATGGCATTATGTTTTGGAGTACAGATGGAGTATATTCTGTTATTCCTCAAGCAGGTGGATTATCGTTTGATGTAACTAATATTAGTAATACTGCTATCAGAACGTTTTATAACGATATTACTTTTCAAGCTAAAACTAGAGCTTGTGGAGCATACAATTCTACAACTAACGAAATAGCATGGTTATACGACTCAAGTACTGACGAAACATTAAACATTAATTCTAAAAAAACTACCATGTTAGTTTACAACATTAGCATTAATTCGTGGTATGTGCATGATTTAAATAACGATGTAGCAACATTTCCTGCTTTTATTTTTGTAAGTAAACCTAACAGTACTGTTATTGAAGAAACAACAGTAGTAAATAATTCTGGAGATATTGTTAAAGCTAATATTCTTTATTCTCCTGCACGTGACGTTACAGTAGAATCTGTTAGCACTACTGCAGGAAAATATTCGTTTAAAATTATTTCTACCATGGTAGAAACAGAAGGTAGTAATAGTTTCTTTACTCCAAGTTCTACTACAACAATAACAGGTACAAATCCGTTAACTAATTATACGCCAGTAAAAGGAACACAAGTAAAAAAGAGTATTTATACTTGGGCACTAATGTCAGACGATTCTGACGTTGATTTTGGTGATAGTGTTTATTTGTTTCGGCAATATGGAACTTCTTTTGTTACTTTTGATGTATCAGAATCTAGTACATATCATGCAGGTTGGGGCACGTGGTCGTTCTTTTTTAATAATAGTGGCGACCGTATGTATGTGTCTCAATATAATAAAACAACCGACCAAGCACGCCTTGCTTATTACACAGTATTAGCAGGTATTATTACTGGTTATGTAGTTGTTTTAACATCTACTACTTCTACTGTAAGAAATCAAATATTATTTACAGACATGAAACGGTCATTTTCTTCTGTTACTGTAGACGGAGAAACAAAAAATAACACTGTAATGGGATTATTTACAATACCTACTAATATTAATCAAGGTAGTATGTATTTAAAATCAATAACATTAGATGATGATGGTAATCTTATTACTCCAGTAAGCGTAAACTATAGACTTATATCTTCTTCATTTGATACTTATAATATGCTTACACCGCTTACTAACACAGACATATTGTTAACACGCAACCCTAGTTTATACGGGTGTGATAATGGCGTATGGTCTAGAGCTGTAATTAGCATTCCTGTTCCAGGAAGACTAGATACAATAGAAACAACAGACTACAATACACAACTTGATAATTTTGCTAGAACTTATTTAGGTTTAAGTTTTCAATCTTTTACTATGTATGCTCCAGCAGAAATAACTAGATATGGAGCAGAATATTTGTATAATGATGGTTATACTATAAAAAAAGGAATTGATGTTTTTTATCAAAAAGTTAACTTTGATTTAATAATTGGCCCTCAAAATTACGACGCTAATTATAAAGCTATACATATTAATTTTGCAGATTTTAACAACACACGAAATACAGAAACTAAATTTATTGATTGGTATTCTAAAGGTTACGCGGTTGAAAACGAAGCGTTTGTTCTTACAGGTTATCACATGGCTGACAATGGCCCTGCAAGGCAAGCTACGGGCACTTATCTCACTACGTTTGCAAAACGTACAGAAACGGCTTTAGATGAAAATGGTGACCCAATTAATCCAAGTAAAATTAATATGGAAATACGGTGGGATTTTACTGACAACGAATCTGCAAACAAATGGAGCACTGCAGTAAACGTATACCGTCCTCCTCGTATGTACATAGGTAATCCAGGAGATACATATGAAGATGGTTACCCGCTTGTTATTACTAAGTCTAAGATTCGTGGTAGAGGCAAAGCACTGCAATTTAAATATAGCAGTGAACCGGGTTACGACATGAAGCTTGTAGGTTGGACAGGTACGTTTGTAGGAAACACTAATGTCTAACAGACACGTTGAAGTATTTTACCACGACGAACAATTATATGCTATGTTAGAATGGTTAAATGAAGAGCCTATTATTCATTTTGATATAGACAAATTTAACAAATCTACGTACAAACTTATGGAAACAGAAGCTCGTAAAATATACAAAAAATTAAAAGATATGGGTAAAAAATATATTTGGGCATATGTTTTTTACGGTATTAAGCATGACGTAGCAGATTTTTTTATAGAAAAGCACAAATACGTGCATGTAAGCTCAGGGCAGTTTACAGATTTGTATAGAAAGGAACTATAATGCCACCAGCAATAGCATTAGGAGCAGTAGGCGCAGGAGCAGGTTTTGCTTTGGGAGGAACTGCTGTAGCAGGAACTATAGGTTTAACTGCAGTTACGGGCGCTATTATAGGAGGCGTAGCAGGAGCTGCAATCGGTAGTGAAGTACAACGTGGCATGGACGAAAGCAAACGTTTAGCTGGAGAAGCTGCTCAAGCACGCACAGAACAAGCTCGACAACTTGAAAAACAAAATCAATTAATGAGTCAACAAGCAGAAGCAGAACGTGAAAAAGCAAACATACAAAATATACAAAATCTACGTTCTAAAATTCGCTCACAACGTATTGCTGCTGGTCGCATGGTTAACGTAGCAGCTCAAACGGGTGGTATGGGCGGTAGCGCTTTGGCTGGTGGTATTTCTAGCCTTAGTTCTCAACTTGCTGGAGGTATTGGGTATATGCAACAAATAGCTGCTCAAAATACTAAAATAGGTCAAGCAGCAGTTGGTGCTGCATCAGCTTCAGGTATGGCACAAATGTATGGACAACAAGCTTCAGCATATACAAACATGTCCCAATCTGCTTTGTCGCAAGCAAGTCAAACAATGTCTACATTTGGTCAGCTAGGTACGTTTGCACTGCAACTAGCTACACTATAAAGGTAACACATGGATAATCTAGGCGATTTTGAACCGTTATTTCAAGAAGAAGATTACAACCAGCCTCCTGTACCGGGGGTTGGTATATATCCTACATTAAAAACACTTGGTTCAATTATCTCTGGAGGTAACATTGACCCTGCTAAAATTGTGTTTGATGAGTACTTACATGAACAATGGAAAAAAACTGTTACTAGTAACAACCGTGCTGATTTAGAAGCAGCGTTAGAAAACCCTATTCCAGAAGTGCTAGATATAACTACTCAGACTATTATGGCGCGTAATGAAGCCGCTAGTAAACCATATTTAGAAAACGAAGCAGAACGACAGTTTAAACTTGAAGAAGTTGCTAAACATGCAGGTGAAAGTATTTTATATATTAACAATCCTGCTATGATTGAAAAAAACTTAAAAAGGTTATCAGTACCTGTTGACCAGCACTTAGATAAAAATGCTAAAGCAGTAGCTGGAACTGCTGCTATTGATAAAGAGCTAGAAGACATTGTAGCGCCTATTACTGGCGTAGAACTTGCTAAAGGAATTGGGTTAGAAATCTCATGGGGTGCTATTGCTCGTGACCCCGGAATTCGTGCAGCCGCTAAAGAAATGGGAATTTCTGAAGAAGACGCAACATGGCGTACAGGTAATGGCGACCTTGCTATTATGTTGCGTACTAAATTTAAATATGTTCCTGATGACCAAAAAGCAGAGTGGATTAAACGGTTGTACAATAATTTAATATCCCAACCCGGTGTAAGTGTACTTCGTGCTAAAAATCTTGTACACGACATTATGGGGCCAGAAGAACTAGAGCGCACTCCTATTTCTGACGTATTAGATAAAGCTGAACCTTTGCTTATATTTCTTTCTGCATTGTATGCAGTTAAAGTAGGGCATAAATTATACAAATCAAAAAAAGCACTTGATTCAACAGAACAAGCATTAGTGTCTATAGGTGGTAAAGACATTCTTGCAAAAAACGAAGTGTTAAAAGCTGCACAACAAACAGCAAGAAAACAACAACTAAGAGGTGTTGCAACTATTGCAGGTGAAGTTACTGGAGCTAACGTAGCTGTTGATTTAGCTAAATTTGCTGCTATGGGTGTTAACAAAGTATTGCCAAAATCTGTGCGTCTTTCGTCTGCAGAAATTAATGCGCCTTTTAAAGCTGAAGTAGAAAAATTTATTGCAGAAATTAAAGCTATTCCTCGTAACAGTGCTTTTACTGAAGAAGAAGTAGGCGAAGCAGTGTATAATGTTATGAAACATTTTAACAATGCTAGTGATGCTCGTATTAAAAACATTGACCCAGCACGGCTTAGTGCTGACGGAAGAGGTTTAGATGTAGGCGTTACTTATGGCCCTGCTATTGCACCCCGATTTGCCACTCAGGAAGCTGCAGAAACGGCTTTAGAGCGTCTTAAATTGGAAGACCCTGAGTCTACCTATACTGTAGTACCAGACACGCTTAACAACTCATTTGCGGTGTCTAACGAAAAAATTAAAGAGTTAGAAACAAAACTTGCCTCACTTACTTTAAAAATGGCAGACGCAATTATGGACGGTAAGCAACTACCGTTATTTCCAGAAGGGCTTACTGCAGCACAGGTTAAAGCATCTAAAGGCAGTGTAAAAACATTGGCTGTTAAGTCTGCTGATATTGAGCAAGACAAATTAAAAGCAGCTGTAACTGAATTAGAAGACGCAGATAACGCTTACAAATATCAACTCACCACACAAGGTAACGTAACCGTTACTAATATTAAAGCAAAAACCGATGTAACAGAGTTTACTCGTCGTCTGAGCCCTATTTTAGGTTTAGATAATAAACGTATTTTTGTCACTACATTAAAAGCTCTTAATCAAACTGGTAACAGAAGCTTAATAGATTTAGCAACACATGCTAAAAATACGTACGGAAACTGGAATGGTTTGCATTTTCCTGTTATTAAAGCAGATGGTACTGAGCAAAGCATTATTATTTTACGAAATGATATAGATGACATAACAATTACTAAAGTTGGTGGGCCAGAAAAAATAACCACTCGTACTGAAACTATAGAAACATTTGCTCACGAGTATTTCCATTCTTGGTATAGAGATTATTCACACAAGTATTCTAATACGCTTAAAAATATTTTTATGGATTGGTTGCGTGAAAAAAATATTACTGTAAAATCAATTACAACTATGGATGGTAGAGAACTATCTCTTAGCGAAGCATTGCCTTTTGAAAGCTTGTTGGAATATCGCAATCTTAGTATGGCAAGTCAAGAATTAAAATGGGCTGAAAGTGTAGGGTGGGATGCAGCACAGCTAAAGAAAGCAAGCTCTAGTCTTAATTCATGGTTGGCTGATTTTGAAGAGTTTCATGCTGAGATGTTTGCTAAATGGGCATTTACTGATGATGTTCCAAAAGGGTTGCTAGGAAATTATTTTGGAGAAGTAATTGCTAAACTAAAACAACTTGCTAAACAAGTGCAAGATTATTTGTTTAGTAAAAATTACATTGTCAAACCCAATTACGAAAATGCATTTAAACGGATGATGAGCACTCACATTGAATCCGTTAAAACCAGAAAACAATATGCACAAAATGGCAATCTTAAAAACGTAGTTGTACATGACGAAGCTAACCCTAGTGCTAGCTATGCCGTTAAACTAAACGCTGCAGACTATAATGAAACAACCACTGATTTAGCCCATAATATTAAATATCTTGAGGATGAAATTGAAGCAGCTAAAGCTTCTCGTGATGGAGTAACTACTGGTTGGGTTATTGAACGTAAAAAAACGTATGCTTTAAAAGAAACTGACATTAAAGGTTATAGCGCAGAAGAAATTAATGACGTTACTAAATTGGTTTTGGGTGATAGAAGGCTAGGAACGCCAGAGTCTATATTTAAAGGAGCATTACTAGGAACACGTACTAAAAGTGCGTACACTAACGTAATGACTAACTTTATCAGAAAAGACGTAGAAAAACTTAATTCAAAACAATTGCAAAGAGTTAATGAAGCAATTATTCTTGGTGATAAATGGGGCGAAGAACTGTCTATAGAGCAACTTTCTGGTTTAGGTCTTACTGCTAAAGAACGTAATGTTTATTCTAAGTTCCATGTGGTACGTAAAGTTGCGCTAGAAATTAAACGTGACCAAGCCAATGCTTCTTTGATACGGCGTGGATTTATTCAAGTAAACTTTAAAAACCCTATTGGAGATGTAGGGTACATTATTGGTAAACGCAACGAAGCAGTGTTAGGTGATACGGTGTTTGATGTAGAAACAGGTAAACTTATTTCTGTAAATGACTCAATTAAAAACTCAGTTGACTCTAACTTATATTCTATTGTAACTCCTGCTGCAGATGAAATTCGTATTGGAGAAGAACTAGTAGATAAAGTGTTGGTAAAAAACGACGCAGTATCTTTTGATAAAGTAACTAATGGTTTTTCAGAGCGCATAGGAGAATATTCTCGTATTTATTCCGACGAATATTTTGTAGAAATTGCGACAACTAGGAACGTAAACTCTAAAGCAAAAGGAATTAAAGAAGTACATCGTACGGCTTCTACGCGTAAAGACGCCGAGAGGTATGTTGAAGCTATGAATACGGCTGTAAAAGAACATGCCCAAGGGCTTTTAACATATGAACGTGCTAGCAGACTTATGGAAGGTTTTGGCTGGAGTCCAGAAGATTTAATTAAAGCTTTAGACGAAGGAGCTTTTGGAACAAACCCAGTTTTTAAACAACGTTATTCACGTACAGATGAAGATTTTTTAGCTAATTCCTTAAAAGTAAATAGCGGCGTAAGTCAAGCTAGAGGTGACCGTGTTATGTCTGTGTTTGGTGAAGATACTGTCAACACTGTTAATCCTTTGGATTCTTTGGCTGCTGAAATTGGCAACACATCTACTATTGCTTCGTTTCAAGAATGGCGTGAAACGCAAATTATCCGTTGGTTTGAAAGTTTTAAAGATGTACTACCAGACGCAGTGCAAAACATGACACCAGTGCAAGCTTTTGTGCATATGGAAAAATACCCTGTTCTTGGGTCTGATATTGCTAAAAAAACAATGGCAATGCGTACGCACGCATACATTAAAGATATGCTTGAAGTGCCTACTAAAGAAGAACTCATTATGCTTGGGTTTGCTAGAAATATTGGAGAAAAAATTGAAGGGGGTGGTGAAGGGATTCGTAAACCGCTACATAAAGTAGGTGTGTTTATGCGTAGCAGCAGTGATTACCCTCGTTATTTACGTACGTTGTCTTTTATGGCATCGTTTGGTTTAAATCCAAAACACTTGCTTTTACAAAGCATGAATGCTTTTAACGCTGTTGCTGTTAGCCCAGCATACGGGCTCCTTGCTTCTAAGCGAGCGTTGCTATATGGCTTTGCATTAGGAACTGACAATGAAACAATTATTCGTAAGCTTGGTCAGTTAGATAAACTTAGTAACCTTGGGTTTACCAATGTGGCAGATTTTACAGGTGCAGTACATGATTTAAAACGTAGTGGTTTGTTAGATGGTATTAATACCGATAACTTGTATGGTGTACACGCTGGCACATATGGATTTTTTAATAGAAAAATGCGTGTAGGAGGTAAAGTAATTACTGCGCCTTTTAATACAGGTGAGCTTATTAGCCGTATTGTTAGTTTTGACATTGCTAGAAGTGAGTGGCTTGCAGCAAATAAGGGTAAAATGATTGACGATAATGCGCTAGCTGACATTTTGTTGAGGCAGGATGACCTTACCCAAAACATGTCCCGTGCTAACCGCAGAGCTATTCAACGAGGCACTATTTCGTTATCTACACAGTTTACAGGTTACTTTATTAACATGTGGACACGTGTAGTTAATGGTGGTTTATCTGCTGTGGGACTTAGTAAAAAATCTAAAAAGACGTTTACCCCAAAAGAAACGCTATCGTTACTAGTAGCACATGGTGTGGCAATGGGTAGTGCAGGAGGTATGTTGTGGCCGATTAGCAGTATTGTTAATGAGTACGTACAAAATGAAGACGTGTCTGAAACAGAACGCATTACATTGACGCAAGGTGCACTTGCAGGATTAATTGCACATTTGTCAGGCGGTGAATTAAAACTGGCATTAGGAAGTAGTTTTGGTACGTTTAATTACTATGAAGAACTAATGCAGGGTTTACTAAACCCAGAAAAATCATTTATGGAAGTGTTAACTGGCCCCACAGGCTCGGTTATTTTACGTAGTATGACAGGTGTTAAACAAGCATACGATATTATTGCAGGTAGTGAAATTAACTTAAACAATTTAATGGACGCAGGTAGAGCGTTTGCAAGCAACACATTCACTGCTTTTAGTAATGCTGAAAAAGCATATTTGTTCCGCAACAACCACTACAGAGCATACAGTAAAGCAGGTCGCTATTTATACGATTTATCGGAATATGAGAATATGGCTAAGGCTCTTGGTCTTTTAATTGTACAAGACGTAGATTTAACTAATAGTTTTAAAACTTTAGGTGCTCGTAAACAATTGTTACAAAAAGCAGCTAAAGAAATTAGTAGGTTGCGCGTAACAGCAATGGCTGCGTGGAATAAAAAAGACACACAAGAGTTTAATCGTATTGTTCAACAAATTGGCATTATAAAAAATGGTGGGGATTGGTCATTAGAAGAACTTCAACAACTAGATGCAGAAGCTTACAGACTGCACCCACTAGATTCAAAGTTGGAAAAGAATTTGGCTGAGATAGCAGCAAACCCCAGAATAGAGCCCGAAGGCCCACTAGTAGGAAGGTAAATTATGGCAAACATATATCAAATGGATTTAGGCCCGTTCACAGACCCAGCATCAGGTGGGTGGGATACTGAAGCAAGAGCTGCTCAAGTAGAAGCTAGTAAAGGAGCTATTCCTGTTATTTCAGCTGCTGAACAAGCCGCAATAAACACACAACGTTCAGGATTAGAGGCAGATATATTTGGCACTGTGTTAAAACTTGGTGGTGAAACAGCTAAGTTTGCTTCTGACTACAATAAACAACAAGCCATGATAAGCGCTAGGAAAGATTTTGAAGAAGCACGAGGTGGGTTTTTAGCTCGTGGTCAATTAGCAGCGTTAACATTAGCAGGGCAAGAAGAAGCTTTACAAGAATCTTCAGGTTTTGCTAGGTCGCCTGAACAAAGCAAACGATTTTTTGAGATTAAAGCTGAGTTTGACCGTCTTAACAACGCCTATAAAGGCGGCATGGATTTAAAACAGTTTGTAAACCGTGTTAAAGCTGTAACTACACAATACACTACACAATATCCCACATTAGCTCCGCAAATTCGACAGATGGCTCAAGAAGTGTCTGGTTTGCCCGGAGGGGGCGATTTCTTTGAGCGCAAGTATGTACAACACATCATTAATCCTCCCGGAGGTGGTAGTGCTGCTGGTGGTGTTGGTTCTAGTGTAAGCAAAGACCCATTAGCTGACAATATTAAATATATTCGTGATGTGTTACCACAATATTCTCCAGACATGATTAGGGCAATGACAGAAGACGAAAGGTCAACTGTTATTAGGAATGCTGCACAAAGACACGAACGTAAAGGAAACATAGCGGATTTTGACGCACGTGTAGCAGAAGAAAAACCACAAGACCTTGCACAACTAGACGCATTAACTAATGGTTTAATTTTACGTCTTGGAACAGGCATAGATGAAAAAGCAAGGCCAATTCTTGATAAAGTTGTTCAGAATCAAACTATTCTTGCTCCTTTGTATGAAGCACTTAGCAACAAAAACATGAGTGTCAGTGCTTTTGCTGCTATTCCTCAAGTGAACGCTTTAAAAGCAGACATTGTAAATGTTATTGATGGGGAGGTTGCAGACCGTATTACGCAACTTAGAACTGCTGCGTACAAGACACAAACTGACGGTGTTTTTGCTATTTCAGAAAGTGAATTAAGCACTAGAATTAAATCTATACAAGAACAAGGAGAAGCACTTAAAACAAGATTTACTGGCCCAAGCAGTATGTTTGGTTTGGTGTTAGCAATGTCTAACCATGAAAAAGAAGGTTATGACGTTGTGCTACGTAGGGCACAAGTTTATGGTGATGCTCTTCGTTATTATCCTAAAGAGCATGTACAAACAATAGTTACTAATAATCCTGCTATGGTAAATAAACTAACACAAGACTATGGTGCTGCTTATGTTGAACAAATTAAAAACATTCTAAACGACAGTAACCAAACACGAGCTAGGCTACTTGGTTTAGACTACAATACTTCAGACAAAATTCTTAACACTGCTAAAGTTTTAAATCTTGCTAAAGTTGGAGTGGTTACTAAAGATGTAACTAAACCAGAAGCTGCTACAGTAGCTGCACATGCGTCGGCTGCAGTGACTGAACAAACAGTTCCAGAAAATGCTCGTCTTGTTGAGGTTGGTTTTGTTACTGATGTAACTCAAGGCACACGTGCTCAAGAAATGCCTGTGGCTTGGCAAATGCATAAACAAGAAATTGCTAAGCTTCCTCCTGAAGTACGACAAGAAATGACTGCTGCAGTAGTAACTGCTAGTGCTGGTACAGTAGAGGCTATGTTTCAATCACTACAAACTATTAATAACAAGTATGGCGTTAACCTACAGTTTGTAGCTAATGACGAAGGTGTTATTAGTATTGCTAATCCTAGAGAACAACAAGCGCAATATGTACCAGGTAGTGGATTGTCTTACATGATGAATTCTAACCATCGTCGTGCAGCTGCTGAATTTATGGGTAAGTACAAACCAGTGTTGTCTACCAATGTGTTCTCGGTAGCTGCTGTAACAGACGATACGCCATTTACTTTGGCATACAACATTACTAATTACTTGAATGGTACGCCTGAGAAACAAGCTGCTAAAGTAGGCGGTGGGCGTGGTACGCAAGCAGGTTCACCCGGTGTTACAAACTATAACTATGGAACAGGTGAATTAAAACGCCCTAGCATTTACTCAGGCACTCAAGCTGAACGTGACGCATATGACGCGCAGCAACGTAGTAAGATGGCTGAAGGACAAGCAAGGCTTGAAGCTAACGAAGCTAGGTTGGCAGAACGTAGAGGTACTGCAACGCAAGAACCTGTTGTAACACCTGTTCGACAAGAAAAAGCACAACCATCACAACCCATTTCACCATTAGGACAGGCTCTTGAAAGAGGTTTTGAAGGGTTAGCTGCCGCAGGTAATGCTGCAGTTGATGCTGCAGGAAACGCTTTGTCTAATTATGCTGAACGTCAAGACAGAGTTATGACAGAAGCTGTAAACACAGTGGCTCAAAGAAAAACGCAACAAATTCAAGACGTTGTGGGAGCTACATCTAAAGTCAGCAAGTCTGCACTTGATAACGTATCTGAAGTTAGAGAAAAAGGAATTGAATACTTGTCTGCAGAAGGGGCTAAATTTTTAAACAATATTAAAAAGCAAGTCGGAACTATTGTAGAAGCTATCTCTAACGTTAGTGTTTCAGAACCGCCTGTTAATATTACCGATGGGTTCCCTCTGCCAGAAGGTTATGTTCCCGGTGGAACTGGTGATACAATGGCTGCAATTGCAAAACCGTATGTATATCAAGGTAAGCCATTCCGTGCATGGGTAAAGCCAAACCAAGAGCTTACTCCACAAAACGTTATGATTCATCACACAGCTACTGATAATGTGCGGCAAGTTATTAATGGCTTTAGTGCAAGGTTTAAAGGCCAAGACGAAACGTATGGTACTGGTACTCACTATTTAATTAGTAAAAAAGGCGAAGTGATTAGTTTAGTCGATAAAGACACTGACATTGTATACCACGTTGGTGACGCACAATACCCACAGTATAAAGAAACCGTTACTAATAACAACACAATTGGTATTGAAATGGTAGGTGCTGATAGTAACAACTTTACTCCAGCTCAAATACAAGCGGTGCGTAAACTTGTCGGACAGCTAATCCAAAACCACGGTAGACTAGAGATATATGCCCACGGCGAAGTGTCTGAAAACAAACTACCTAGTGAAGGATTAGAGTTAACTCAACAGTTGAGAAAAGAATTTAACCAATAATAAAGGGGGCTTATGCCCCCTTCTTTACGTCTTACTAATAACGTACCCTAGTGAGTTAGCTTGAGCCACCGTAGGATGTTGTCCCGCTTTCAATGTCACTTTGGTACGCACAAATTTCCTCAATGCGGTTCGTGCCATGTCGTAGGTCTTGAACGTTAGACCCTTGAGTGCTTTGGGCAGAGTGCCCTTTTTGTATTTGATTACGTACATTTGCTTTCCTTTCCTCTCGTGCAATGAGATATTCAAGATTGTGCCTACACTTGTATAGGTCTTCGATTGGCTTACCTTTATCTTTATATCTGAGAAGATATTTTAGAACAGACCCTTCAAAAGCATCCATCTTATATGCTTCCCAAATCTCCCACGGTTGTATGGTGTAGTCTTTATAGTGAGTGCCACCATACTGAACCTTCATCAAATCTTCGTAACTAATCGCCACTAGGCTTCTCCTTTAAAAGAGCTGGAATCTTATTATTAGTCTTTGCTTGATTCAAAGCATCTTCTAGTAGCTTTACAAACCCAGTTTGTAAAATAAGTTGTAACATTTCAGGTTCAATGTCTTTTAGTTGAACATCTGCTGAACCATCCTCGTTTTCTTGCAGCACTTCTAGTTTCATTCTCTCTCCTTATGGCTACTTGCAATTTGATGCAGTTTCCCATCTGCAGTTTTAAACTTTAATATCACTTCTAGTTGATGCTTGTTCTGAATAACCTGAAGCATTAAATGCTGGCGCAATGCCATCATCATGCGATAGCTTTCTTCATTCGTCATACATCATTCCTTTCAGTTTCTGTTTTGCTCTCCACAACATAGTGCTAACTGCTCTGCGTTTCATTGGTATTATACTAGTTATTTCCTTGGCTGTCAACCCCTGCATGTAATGCAAACTTACTACCATACGCTGTGTCTCGCTCATTTCATTTAGCCATTTTTCTAAAACATCTAGATTTGAGATGGTAGTCTCAGGTGTTTCCATGTCGTAGCTTTCGTTACTAATAATGTTCACGGGCTGTTTCATACGGAATACAATGTTTTTTGCAATGGTACACATCCACGTAAACAAGGCACTGTCTTGCCTAAATGATGCCAAATATCTAAACACTTGTCCAAACGTTTCTTGTACAACGTCTTCAACATAAGATGTATCATGCAGTAGTCCCCTTACATACGCTTTTAAACGTACGTGATATTTTTTATATAGCAGGGAACAAGCTTTCTCATCCCCCGCTATAACCTTTTCAATAAGCTCTGAATCAGATTTCGCAGACACCAGCTACACAAGCGAGTTGTTGTGCGCCTTCTACATTATCCTCATGCTCAACAAAAGCATTCCAATCGATAGTATCAGGCATAGCAGATAGCAACTCATTGTAAGTAGCCTCGTCCACTTCTTCGTAGGGTGCTTGTCGGTAGGTTCCGCCATCCCAAGGTAAAAAACTAATTCCGCTAATTTCATCAAAGTGCTCCCATACCCATGCGCCTACGGCTGGCCAATCCTGTTCTTTGACGTACACAGTTACAGATGGTTTGTGTTCACACCAGTGACGCTGGTATGCTAGCCACAACCGCAAGTGTTGAAAACTGTCTAGTTCATCCCTAGTAATTGCCCCTTCAGGTGCTTTCATAGGAAAGCTAAACACCATAGTGTCGTTAGGCTTCATTACATCAGGTTCAGCAGGTACTCCTTGTGCTACCAAAAACGCCGATATAGGGTCTTTAATATCATTACGCACCCGTCTAATATACCAAGAGCTATGACGAGCATGTATGCCAGAGGCGCTATCAACAAGTTGACTAACCGTCCCACTAGGCTTGACACAAGTGATTGCCGCCGATTGAGGAATATTGAACGCATTTGCAAACTCCTTATTAACATCAATTGCTACTTGCTTGAGAGCCTCAAGCCTTGATGAC
>Ga0222715_10000665_pt1 | contig 34140 bp, 36 predicted proteins | sample C33_9DmetaG_FD_165056 | JGI IMG/M metagenome (GOLD analysis project Ga0222715, IMG submission 165056) | Estuarine water microbial communities from San Francisco Bay, California, United States - C33_9D | ecosystem: Environmental > Aquatic > Marine > Unclassified | place: USA: California...
TCAGTGCTGTTGCAATGATCGGACTACTCCGCCGTAGGAAGTAAAACCTTTAACCTCAACAATAAATGAGCCGCTACGTAAGTAGCGGCTCTTTTTGTTTTAACCTCCAAGCTTCTCGCAAATAAATCTCAATATTTTACTACGAACGATTTCCGCATTACCGAAAGAGAAAGTATAGATTCCTTTTTCTTCACAGTCATCACCACTAAATTTATCATAGACAGCACTAAAGCCTGATTGCTTAACATCTGACTGTCTTGTATCACCACATACAATGTATTGACTATTACGTCCGAATCGAGTAAGGATAGTTGTTAACTCACCTTTAGTAAGGTTTTGAGCCTCATCAACAATAACACATGTATTGTTAAATGTTAAACCCCTTACAAAGTTAACTGGTATAGCCTCAATCAAACCTTTTGACTTTAGCATACCACAAGTACCAGGACCACAAATCTCTGTTACCTTTTCAATAAGAGGCATCATGTATGGAGAAAACTTATCATCAATCTCTCCAGGTAGTGAACCTAAACTCTTATCTGCGGACTCAACAACCGATCGAATGTATACAATCTTTTCAATTGTTTCATCTTTTAACATCTCAAGAGCAGCATATACAGCAATATAAGTTTTAGCTGTACCTGCATATCCATCGACAAATGACATCTGTGTAGTCGCCTCATGTAACGTATTGTAAAAATCACGGTGCTTTGGCTTCATATAAAATGGCTTTCTTAATTTGAAATCCAATAACCAATCTCCATTAAAGATATCATCTCCAAGTTCTGGGTCTGTATCTATAGCATGTTTTTTAGAACGTCTGCTCATCTAATAATACTTATGAAGTATTCTTGTAAATGCTATCCGCTATAGTTGACTATAGTTTATGTAAAACAGTTGAACTCATCGATGTAGATGTTATAATACTAATAGAATGGACTTAGATAAAGAAACACTTATACTATCTGACGATAAAATCTTTTATACTATTGAAGGCGAAGGTGAATATGTCGGTCAACGATCTCTTTTCATGCGCATGTCTATGTGTAACTTAACTTGTATTGGGTTTGCATCTGAAGATTCACCTCATGGTTGTGACTCTTTTATCTCTTGGAGTGTTAAAAATAAAATGACATTCAACGAGATCTTCAAGATGATGGAAGATAATAACTGGATTGAGAAACTCGAGAAGGGTACAATCTGGAAACTTACAGGAGGTGAGCCTCTTATTCAACAGAAGGCTTTGCTTAAGCTTGTTGAAGCTTTCGTTCGTCAGTATGGCTTCCTTCCTAAGATTGACTTTGAAACTAATGCTACTCTTATGCCTGACCCTCGTTGGGTGAGTGAGTTTAAAGCTACCTTTACTACCTCACCTAAGTTAACTACTAATGGTGACCCAGAAGAGAAGACTTATAAACCTGAAGTACTAAAATATCATAAGGAGATTGGATCTGGATTCAAGTTTGTTATCAATGATCCTCATGAGGATATTAAGGAGATTTGGAGTAAGTATGTTGAAGATGATAAGGGTATTAATGTAAGCCGTGATCGTATCTGGTTTATGCCTGTTGCTGGTTCACGTAAAGAGCATATTGAGAATGCTGAAGCAGTTGTAGAGTATGCTAAGTCAATGCATGTACATTTCTCTCCACGACTTCATCTCTTAGTTTGGGATATGGCACTTAAGGTCTAATGCATGATCAAATACTCGTTCTTAACAATCACTACTTTCCTATAAGTGTATCTTCATATAGGAACGCTTTCTCGAACCTAGCAACAGGTTCTCAGTTTGCATTAGATGTACATTATGAATTAGATGAGCAAGGATCTGTTAATTTTGAAAATATTGAGTATTGGGATGTTATTAAATCTATCGATGTATGGATGGAGCTACCAATCAGACCGTATGATAATTACATTCATACTGTTAGTGGTCCTGTACGGTTGCCTACTGTAGTTATATGCTCCAAGTACACTGGTATAATGAATATTAAAGCTAAGTTTCCAACCAAACAAAACATCTGGGAGAGAGATAATTACACGTGTGTATATACTGGTGAGAAACTTAATAGAGCAACTCTCAGTATTGATCACATTGTTCCAAAATCTAAAGGTGGTGGATCAACTTGGGAGAACTTAGTAACATGTCAGAGATTACTCAACTCAAATAAGGGTAGTAAGACATTAGCAGAAGCTAAGCTTAAGCTTAGATATAAACCTTTTAAGCCATCAGATGGACATCAATTCAATCTGTATAAAGAAGAATGGCACTCATTTGTTGCCAAAAAATAAACACTAGATAAATATATTAGTCATGCGCATCGCTTTTTCAGGAACAGCAAATTCAGGTAAGTCAACCCTTATTAAAAGTTTTCTTCATACTTGGAGTAATTATGAAACACCAACGAAGACCTATCGTGAAGTTCTTGAGGAAAAAGGACTTGAACATTCATCAAAGACCACAGTAGAAACACAAGAGACAGTTCTTGACTTTCTAATTGATCAAGTTCAGGGTAAGAAGCAAGAAGATAAGATTGTTTATGATCGATGCCCTCTAGATGCTATCGTTTACTCAATGTGGGCAAACGGTAAAGGTATCGATGGCTTTACTGAAGAGTTTGTTGGTAAGCAACTTGCAATGTCAAAAGAAGGTCTACGCTCACTCGACATTATCTTCATGACACGCTTTAACGAAAACTTCGATGTTGTAGATGATGGTACCCGTGATGCTAACGTTGAGTACATTAAAGAGATTGATAACATCTTTCACACTTTATATCAACAGTATATGGTAGCACCACAAGGTGATGTTTTCTTTCCAAAAGATGACTCACCATGTGTGATTCTTCTACCTGATCATCCACAAGCACGTATTGATCTTATTGCTGAGTATGTAACTCCTGATGGTGGTATGTATGGTGAAGAAGAGTCAATTCTCAATCCTGATAACATTGAAGATCTCGAACGTCTAGTTGAGATGCAGAAATCGCAGCTTGATCAAGAAGAAAAAGAGGCAGAGTTATTCAGACAGTTCGGTGTTACTGATAATCAAGCTCCTACATACGATCCTTACAAGATCAATTAGAACGTCTGAATCTGGAAACCAAGTGTGGTAGCAGATGTGGCTAAAGAAGCACCATCAATATTAATTGCACTAAGATCAATGTAATTTGTCTGCTTCTCTGATTCTACAAATTGTACAAACTCATTACTGTCATTAGCAGTTGCTGCAGCAGGTAGAACTAAGTAATCAGTATTAGTAAAGTTATTTGTAAAGTTGAAACGAATCTTGTTATTCTCAAACTCTACTGATGTAATATTAGTACCAACAAGAAGTCTAGGTCCATATGTGTCTTGAGCTGATAGAGTTATAAGAGCTTTAGTTGTATTACCTATTGAAGCAGCACTTAATGTCGCAATATCATCATCAACCTTACTAGATAATGTCTCAACATCAGATGAAAGGGCGGCAATATCAGTAGAGTGCTGTGTAATTGTTGTACCAAACGTTGTATTATCAAGGCCAATAACAAAATTAGCAAAGTCCATTATATTTGTACCTTCATCTGTTTCAATGAGAAGTAAGTCACCAACAGTAACAGAAAATGTTTCAGGAAGTTCTTTAACATTGTAGATGAGATCTTTATTATCAACGCAAGGCATGTATATATTTATAGTTGAACTATGAGTTTTGGAGTATAAAATAAGGTATATGGATAAAGTAGGTGTAGGGGTAATAACTTGTGATAGACCAGATATGTTTGATATCTGCTTTAAGTCTATTAAAGTGAAGTGGTATGATGAAATAGTTGTTGTTGATGATGGTAAGAAGGAACATCCTACGCTTGATCGGAGAGAGTGTAAGTATATTAAGACCAATGGTGGTGAAGGTGTCGGAAAGGCTAAGAATGCTGCATTAAAACATCTTATGCAGCAAGGATGTGATTATATTATTCTTGTTGAAGATGATATGGAGTTTGATAAGAATCTCTTTGCAGCATACATTGAAGCATATAAGCAGACAGGTATTCAACACTTTATGTTTGCATATCATGGTCCTGCCAACAAGGCTAACATTAGTTATGGTAAGCCTGCACCTCGTAAGGTCATTGATTATGGTGATGTATCCATTGCACTCAATCAGCATTGTGTTGGTGCTGTTACATTTTATACAAAGAGTAGCTTAACTAGTGTAGGATTGTATGATGAAGGATATACAAATGCATTTGAGCATGTTGATCATTCATTTATGTTAGCTCAATCTGACTATAGTACACCTTACTGGTGGTGGGCTGATATTGCAAATAGCCTAGACTATGTTCACGAGCAGAAGTGTTCTGAAGATTCATCTGCTATTCGTCCTCGATCAGATTGGAAGTCAAACATTCAAGATGCATTTAAATTCTTCATCAATAAACACGGTGTGAGTCCTGTACAGGTACCTGATACTCCGGTAGCAGACGTCATTACTACACTTAAACGAATTTATGAAAAATCTAAAGGATAAGTTAACGTTTCTTATTGCAGCAAAGGTAGATCATGAAGACAGGGTTCGCAACATTAGGACTACTCTCAGCTATCTTCGACATCATTTCGATGCTGATATTATTATTAGCGAGCAAGATACTTCAAGTAAGCTGCACGATATGTGCAAAGCATTTAAGTGCCGCCATATCTACATCGAAACAGATGAGTTCTTTAATCGCCAGCGAGGAGTTAACCTTGCCGCAAAAGAGGCTACTACTCCAGTCATTGCTCATTATGACGCTGATATCCTCTTAAGGCCTGAGCAGATTGTAGGTGCTACAGAAGCTATTATTAATGGTCAAGCACAGCTTGTTTATCCATATGACGGTCACTTCTATGATGTACCAGAAAAGTTTTTTGACGTTATTAATGAGACGAAGGATCTTACTAAAGTAGATCTTGATGAATGTATTTTATTCAACCCTCATTCTGTAGGTGGTGTGGTATTGTTTGATAGAGAGCATTACTGGAAGTGCGGCGGCGCTAATGAGCACTTTAAGAGTGTTGGATATGAAGATAATGAGATTAATACTCGTTTTAAGGTGCTTGGTACAAAGATTATGCGTACACAATGGCCTCTATGGCACTTAACACATGCACGTGGTGAAACTTCATTCAACCACAATCCACATATTAACTTTAATAGAGATTACTACCTCCAGATTGAGCGTATGACTCCTGAACAACTTAAAGCTCATGTGAGTGAGTGGACTTGGCACAAATGATTACTTCAACAAGAATAGGTCGTTACGGTAATACATGTAACTCTATGTTTCAGTTTGCTGCTGTTGTTGGAATGGCGAAGAGGACTGGTCTAGAGTATTGTATACCTAAACATGAATCGTATTATGATGTCAACTATGAGTGTGATAACCACTCTATCTTTAGTGGCTTTGATATTGATGTACAGGAGTTAATGCTTGGTGCTCTCAACTTTAAAGAAGTTAACTTTCCATTTGAGTATAGTGATAAGAAGATAGAAGACTTTACTGACATGGTTGGATATTTTCAAACAGAGAAGTACTTTCAAGATGCTAAGCAAGAAGTTCTACAGCAATATCAATTTAAGTCATCCGTTAAAGAGGTTGTAGATGCAAAGATTGCTAATGGGTTTTATCCTGATCCATTATATTGTACATCTATTCATATGCGATTAGGAGACTATCTAAAGAAGAGAGATTATCATCCTGCAATGACTAATGATTATTATCAGACAGCAAGTAAGTTAGCAGGTCTTAAGAACTATATGATATTCTCTGATGATGTAGCTACTGCTAAACAAATGCTAGGGGAGAATAGTAACGTATACTATTCTGATGACGAAAACCCCTTCTCAGCCCTCTACCACATGTCTCTATGCAGCAATCATATTATATGTAACAGTACATTTGGTTGGTGGGGAGCATGGTTAGGAGAAGCCAGTAACCCTATTGACCAAAAGACAATTATTGCTCCTAAACAATGGTTTGGTCCTAAACATAGTTACGATAGTAGTGATATTATTCCTGAAAGATGGACATTAATTTAAGTTATGCATATTAACACAGATAAGAAGGCAGTGTTCTACCATGTAATGAAAACAGGTGGAACATCACTACACCTTATGTTAGAATCACCAGGTGAATTATTAGGTCGATTGCCAAAGAAAGAAGAGTGTTGGAATATTATAATGGGGATGCATGGATCATATTCTGTTCTTAAAAATAAACATCCAAAAGAGTTTGAAATGGTTAAGGACTATTACAAGTTTATGTTTGTACGAAATCCATGGAGCCATGCTGTGAGCTTATACTTTCATACAACAAGTCCAGAGAGGTTTGATAAGGAGGTTAAAATGGGTTCAAATGGACGACGAGCAACGGATGATGATTTTAAAGACTTTAAATACTATCTTAAGTACTTGTATAAACCTCAAGAAGAATCAACTTTCGATGATCCAAACTTTATGAATGATGAAGCTTATTTCTTTGAGGATTATAAAAATGAAGTGCTGAGACTTTTTAAACGTTTTGACTATTCTGATAATAAATTTAAATCAGAGGTAATTCATAAAAATAAAAGCTCAGTAAATATTTTTGGATTTGAGTATCCAAGAAAATATAAAGTAATGTATGATCAAGAAGGTATTGACATTGTTGCAGATAAGAGTAAACGATATATCGATAAATTTAACTACCAGTTCTAAATGATAGCCACAGACACATTAAAAATTCATTTACAGGACTCTGCCTTTGCGCATTGTATCTTCTCTAATAACCCCATGCCACCAAAACAGTTTACTGATAAAGTGGAATGGATTCGTGATGGTTTATTTACTGCAGAAGATACTGTTGTCTGGACCGATATTGATATTCCAAGAGGTGTAAATCGGAGAGGTAAGAACATTGCTTGGTTAGTTGAAGGTTGGGATCATATTCCACAACTGTATCAGTTTGTTATTGATAATGCTGATAATTTTGAAGCTATTTGGACACATGATAGGAAGTTACTTGAAACACTACCTAATGCATGCTTTCTACCTTTCGGTGGTTGTTGGATTGATGATTACGATTGGGGTATACATCCAAAGAGTAAGAACTTCTCTATTATTGCTTCTGGTAAACGACAGCATCCAGGACACAAACTAAGGCATCAGATTATTGCAGGTGCACAAGGACATATTGATGTATTTGGGGGAGGGTATGCTCCACTTGATAATAAGATTGATGGATTGAAAGATTACAGATATCACTTCTGCATTGAGAATATGAACAGAGATTATTGGTTTACAGAGAAGCTAATCGATTGCTTTGTTACTGGTACCATTCCAATTTATTGGGGTTGTCCTTCTATTGATGACTTCTTTAATGTTGATGGAATGATCTGCTTTGATGAACTTAAACACTTACCAGAATTACTTCCATCTTGTACAGAAGAACTTTACGAGTCAAAACTTGATGCAATTAAAGAGAATTTTGAGAGGGCTCAGAAATATCGCTTAGCAGAATTAACAATACCAACGTTATGGGATTCCTAACAAAAGATCAAAAGCCAAATTTTCTTTTTGTGCATATACCAAAAAGTGCAGGAACCTTTATTATTAAATCTATGAAAAGGCAGAGTAGGTTTAAGAAAGGGTTATTTGAAGGTCAGCATAGACCTATGTGGATGTTAGATGAGCTTTGTAAAGAGCAGAAAATACCCATTAATACACTTTATACATTTAGCGTAGTTCGTGACCCATGGGCGAGGATGTTGTCTATGTATAAGTATGCTATTTTAACTAAGAGTGTCTTTCCTCAATTTACCTCAACCAATTCAATAGGACGAAAGGCCTCTAAGGAGTTTAATACCTGGATAGAATGGATTTATTCAGATGACTTTGATCACCGTACATCATTAAACGAGGGGAAGCAATTCCCTTCATGTTCACGAGGTGAAGGAAATCTTTGGAGAGATTGGTTTAACAATCAAAGTGATTACTTTAAAACAAAGGATGGTACGTCTCAATATAAAATGGATAAGATTATTAGGGTTGAAGACTTTGGTACACAAATTAAACCCTTTCTTGAAGGTGTATTAGGATGCACAGAGGTTAATCCTCATGACAAAGTAAACACAACTGATAAGAGAGAACATTATAGCACATTCTACAATCAGCAATCAATCGATTTAGTTTCAAAACATTTCAGTAAAGACATTGAAATGTTCGACTATGAGTTTATAATCAAATAAGAAATGCGAATATTAGTAACTGGAGGTACGGGAATGGTTGGTAAACATCTTAAGAAGATGCTACCTTGGCCTGAGGCAGTGTTTGTTGGATCAAGAGATTATGATCTAACAGATCAAACACAAGTAGAGGAGATGTTTGTAAAGTATCACCCAACTACGGTTATTCATCTTGCAGCACGTGTGGGTGGTATTCAAGATAACATTGCTAACCCAATTGACTTTCTTGAAGACAACCTTCTTATGAATACGAATGTTGTTAAGATGGCTCGTGTGTATGGAGTTAAAAAATTTATTGGGTTACTTAGCACTTGTATCTATCCAGATAAGGTGAGTGAATATCCTATGCATGAGGATGTTCTTCATGATGGACCTCCAACACCTACCAATCTAGGATATGGTTATGCAAAGCGTATGCTCGGAATCCAACTTGAAACTATTCGTAAGAATACAGGATTAGAATATTTCTCTATTATACCTTGTAACCTCTATAGTGAGAAAGATAACTTTGCTGATGATAAAAAATCACATTTTGTAACTGCATTATTGAAGAAGGTTAAGAATGCTGTTAATAACGGTGACGATGGAATTAATCTTTTAGGCACTGGCGCTCCTATTCGTCAGTTTATGCATGCAGAAGATCTCGCAAAGATTATTACCAAGTGTGTAGGTAGAAATATTAGTACTGACTTTAATGTTGCTCCAGATGAGTCACTATCAATTAAGGAGATTGCAGCGCTTGCTCTTAGCGTGTCAGGTAAACCTGAATTCAAACTTAACTTTGATCTCGATTTTAAAAAGGATGGTCAGTTTAGAAAAGATGCATCAAATGATGTTATGAGGAAGCTGTTTCCAAATTTTAAATTTATACCTCTTAAAGAAGGGTTAAAAAGAGTTTACGATAAACTAAAATGAATAATAGACTAACATCAAAGTTCGAGGTTGTAAGGTTAGGTCGTGTAGCAATGACGTTTTTTGTTTTTGCACTACCACTTATCTTTGTGATATCGACTATTGGTTCAAGTTTCATGATGCTATTCTGCAAGAAGAAATAGTTGATTTTATAAAGCTATCTCATATAATAGTGGTATGAGACCGGTTAATCTAGTATCAGATACTATTGACAAAACGGATATCAGGCATCTTATTGAATGGCTTGATAGTCCTGGTATGGATGTTCCTCAACTAACTAAGGGACCCATTACACCTATATTCGAAAAGAAGTTTTCAGATTGGTTAGGTACTAATCATTCTGTATTTGTTAACTCTGGATCATCTGCTATTCTATTAGGACTTGCAGCTCTTAAGTATTCAGGCAGGCTTAAAAATAATAAAATCATTGTACCTGATTTGAGTTGGGCTACAGATGTTAGCTCACCAATACTACTCGATTATGAAGTTACTCTTATTGATGCTAATGAAGAAGATCTTTCAGTAGACCTTAATAGGTTGGAATGGATCTTTAAGAGCCAAAAACCTGCAGCATTTATTCTTGTATCTGTATTAGGACTCGTTCCAGATATGGATCGTATTGTTGAGTTATGCAAACAACATGATGTTCTTCTTATTGAAGATGTTTGTGAGAGTATGGGTTCAGAGTATAAAGGTAAGAAGCTTGGTACATTCGGTATTATGAGTTTCTTCTCAATGTATTATGGTCATCACATTTCTACTATTGAAGGTGGTATGGTTAGCACATCTGATGAAGACATTAACGATACTCTTCTTATGATTCGTAGCCATGGCTGGGATAGAGATGTTAGTCAGAATAAGAGAGACACTCTCCGGTCAGTTAATAGAGTAGATGAATTTACTGCTCAGTTCGCTTTTTACCTCCCAGGTTTGAATGTACGTTCTACAGACTTGCAAGCTGTTATTGGCTTACGACAGGTAGATAAGATTGATAAGTTCTCAGCTATTCGTAATAGAAACTTTAAGTTATATCAAGAGCTTCTCGATGATGAAGATAGTCTTTTGAATATTATTGATCGTGACGATTGTTTCATCTCTAGCTTCTGCTATCCTATTGTTAATGAGGATAAGGATAAAATTGTAAAACGATTACGTGATAATGGAGTTCAGTGTAGACCGCTTATTGCAGGTTCACTTACAATGTCTCCAATGTGGAGGAAGTTTGGTACAGGGCATACTAACACCCCAGTAACTATGATGATCAATAAGTATGGATTTTATATTCCAAACCATCAAGGAATGGATGAAGAAGATGTTAGGAATATTGTTAAATTAATTAAAGGATGAAAAGGACAGCACTAATTACAGGTATAAATGGGCAAGATGGATCTTATCTTGCAGAGTTTCTTCTCGAGAAAGGGTATGAAGTATGGGGAACCATTCGTCGTAACTCTTCACCTGAGTATAATACAACACGTGTAGATCATATCTTCAATAGAGTTAATCTTGTTTATGCTGACTTGACTGATATGTCTTCTCTTGTGAGTGTTTTACAGAAAGCCAAGCCAGATGAGATTTATAATCTTGCTGCTCAATCACATGTTCGTGTTAGCTTTGATGCTCCAATCTATACAGCTGAAGCTACTGGACTTGGTACATTGAATCTATTAGAAGCAATCAGACTTACCTGTCCTAAAGTAAGATTCTATCAAGCATCTTCGAGTGAGATGTTTGGTAATACTATTGATGACGATGGTTTCCAGAGAGAGACTACACAACTCAATCCTGTTAGTCCTTATGGATGTGCAAAAGTATTCTCTTACAACATTTGTAATAATTACAAGAACAGTTACGGTATGCATATTAGCAATGGTATCCTTTTCAATCATGAGTCACCAAGACGTGGTATGAACTTTGTAACTAATAAGGTTGTTAATGGTGCAGTAGATATTAAGCAAGGTCGTAAGAAGACCTTAACGCTTGGTAACCTATCTGCAAGTCGTGATTGGGGTCATGCTAAAGACTATGTTAAGGCAATGTGGATGATGCTTCAACAAGATGAGCCAGACAATTATGTTTGCTCTACTGGAGTATCTCATACAGTTCAAGATCTTGTAGATTATACTTTTGGTGTACTTGGTGTTGATACAAAGCTTGTAAAGACTGCTCAACAGTTTGAACGACCAGAAGAGCTACGGCATCTTAAAGGTGATTGTACTAAACTAAAAACTAAGCTTGGTTGGGAACCAACATACACCTTTGAGTCAATGCTCGATGAGATGATTTTTGTAGCTGCTAATAAGCGGAACAAAGATGTTGATACTCAAAAGATATAGTATATAATAATATTAGTAAGTTATGATTATTAAACAAGATGTATACGATGGAGACTTTATCCATAAGCGCTTTGCATACGAGCAATTTCGTAAAGAGGTCTCACCTGTAGGCAATGTAGTTGCATTTCGTGCTCCTATGGATGTTAAGGATAACCTTATTGACCTAGAAGACACACTTACAGATGATTACATTCACTCTGCTGACGCTGTTAACTTTTGTTGGGAGATTCCAAACCTAGGACCGCTTGGTGCTGTTTCATTTCAACGTCTATTCAATACTGCTATTGCTCAGATCTTGAGTAAGTATATTAAAGCTCCTATCGCAATGGATGGTGATGATCTTATGGTTCAAAAGACCTTTGTTGGTTCTGATGCTCAAGCTCGTGATGAAGGTAAAGTAAGTGTTTCGATTACTTATAGCCTTGAGAATGTAGCTCTTGGACATACAGCTATTAATATTAATGCTGGTGAAAAAGCTCCTGGATTTGCTTTCTCGTCTTTACTCTCTGATACAGAAGCTAACTCGTTTATGGCTGAGGTTATTGCTTACTTTAATTACGAAGTAAAAGATCAGTTTGTGGCTACAACTAAAATTATCGTATAATGATTGTTGAGTACTATGGTGTAGAGGATAACTTCTGCGAATGGCATTACATTCAAAGTGTATTAGAGCATCTTAAGTTTGATGGCTCTGTTAAAGTGCATATTGTAAGTGTAACGCAAGAGTGGGACTATCGCGACAAAGTAGTACTCGAATCAGTTAGGAAGAATGTTATTATTGCACTCGCTGATGAGTTCATGACTGATAACATTCCTCAAAGTTGGAAAGATAACGCTGTAGTGTTTAAGGCTTATCTTCTACCAGAACAAGAAGGTGGTAATGTTCATTCCTTCCCATTAGGTTATAATAAGAAGCATATTCCGTTAGAGAATGTTCCAATTATTAATCGACCAACGGATGTATTTTTCTCTGGTCATATGGCTTCAAAAAATAGGATTGAATATATGAAGCCATTACTTCAGTTCTTTGAAGATTTAAAACCTAAAGATAGACCAAATCTAGATATTAATATCACAAAAGGATTTAATATGGGTATGGATAGTGAAGAGTATTCAAGGAGGATGCATAGATCTAAGATTGTTATTTGTCCTGCAGGTAATGTGAGTGTAGAAACATTTAGACATTACGAGGCAATGAGAAGTGGAGCAGTTGTTGTATCACCAACGTTACCAGAAACTGAAATCTATAGAGACTCATATCTTTGTCAGGTAGAAGACTGGCATAATGAGTGTGGTGAAGCTATAATGGATCTGTTAGCAGATCTTGATATGTTGCAGCTTGTACAAGATAAGCAAAATATAGATTTTAAAAATAAGTATAGTCCTCAAGCTGTTGCAAAGTATATTACTGATTTTGTATGAACTTCTTCCAACTGCAAAATAAACTATTCTACTCTGATAAGCGAAAGAAGGCTGAATATTTAGATTCAGAAGGTGAGCAAGCCTTTGTACCTTTCTTGATTAACAGATGGCTTACGATGTATAGTAAGGATACTGTTAGCTTTACTAATGAAACTCTTAATAAATATTGTGGTATCTTTGATACAGATAAGCAGAAGACCTTTAGGCTTTATTATAACCTAATACCACGTCTTAAGTTTAAACGTATTAGCTACATTAAGAAGAAGAAAAAAGATAAAGATAAGCTGGATGAAACTGATCAGCTCAAGATGATTGCGAAGAATAAACATATTTCTGTAAGAGAGCTTGAGATGTATAATAACCTGCTTGATTAATTAGACTAACATTGTAAATATAGATATGGCACAAAGAAGTATTGATACTCTTGCAACTCAGAAGCATTTGATTGACCTATCCACTCATAGTGAAGGTGATGTAGGACTTACAGATGATTTTGAGCTTCAAATGATTTTTGACGACATTCTCCTCGTAGAATATGTAGATGAAAACGAACACGGTGAAGTTCAACGTAATGGAATTTACGTTCCAACAAATGCAATTACAAAAGCTTGGCGTAAAGCAAAAGTAGTACTTGCAGGACCTAAAGCAGAATATGCAAAGAAAGGTGACGTTGTTATCTTTCCAAACAATTTAGGAGTTACAGTAGCAAATATTGATGTTCAAGGTACTACAATTAAGAAGGGCATCTTCTTAAATGAAGATCGTCTGTTTGGTATTTGTAAGCTGAAGAATGATAGTACAGAGACCAACTCTTGATTCACTTTTATTACGTAATGTATGTGAAGTACGCTTTGTAAGACGTCGCCCAAGAGCTGGTGATGGTCCTACAAGGCGTATGTTATGTACTAAATCCTATGAGATATTAAACTCTATAAATGGTAGAACTACACTTAACTACAGACCTCCTTCAGGACCTATACAGGTTAATGAGGCGAGAGATAATCTGATTGTGGTGTGGGATATATTAATGCAGGATTACAGAGCGATAAGCATGACGTCATGCGATCTCATACAAGACATCCCTGCAAACGACTTTTGGGAATACTTTAATGAAAACATATACCCAATGTCACCAGAACAAAAAGCTAGCTTTATGAACTCATGAATGTATCACTTGAAAGATTTTCAGATTATATCAAACCGTACTTACTACAAACAGTTGCGATTTGTACAGACAAAAAAATTATACGTAAAGGTAAGTTACGAATCTTTCAAATTAAGCAGCACTATGCAAGGCTAACTCTTGAAGATGAAGTTAGAACTCGCATTTATGAGATTCCATATCCATTTGACATTACAACAGATGGTAATAGAACAACACTATGTTATAAGATTAATGAGTTTCTAAACTTCGATGATCTTGAGCTTCAGGTTAAGTTTTTAGATTCAACTAAAAAATCTAAACTGTATAATGAGAACGTGTACATTATGCCTTTAGCCGACGTTGATTTATAGGATCGGTAGTATATAATCACATTAGTGATAAGTAAACTACTACAACACTTTCCAGAAGGCTATACTCCTAACCCTTCACAAGTAAAGCTTCTTAAAAGTATTGATGAAGCATTTGATACAGGTAGTAAATTTGTTATCTGTAATGCTCCAACCGGTAGCGGTAAGAGCTTCGTATCTAAAACCCTTGGTAATGTAGCTGATGATAGCCCTGACGAGTTCAGAGAGCTTGTTACTTCATACGCCGCATATAAGAGGAATCAAGGAGGTTATAAATACCAAGAGGAGTGTGATGACACAGCTCCGTTTGGGTGTACAGCTTTAACCATAACTAAAGCACTACAAGATCAATATAAGGAGTTGTTTGATGATACAGCTGTTGTCAAAGGTAAGTCAAATTACCAATGTGCAGTTGATGAACGATTTCCAGTTGATGTAGCTCCATGCTTACATGCTGCTAGCCTTAAGGCTGACTGTTGGGCAAAAAATAAGTGCCCATACTATGAGGCTCGAAATAAAGCCCTCACATCACAGTTTAACACCCTTAACTATAACATGTTCTTTGCCTTACCAAGTCATCTTAAGAAGAGGCAGTTTCTAATATGTGATGAGGCTTCTGAACTTGAAGATCAGCTTGTCAAAGAGTTTACTTGCAAGGTTGATTATAAGTTTCTTGCAAGGATGGATATTACAGTGAGAGTACTTACCAAGAGTATGACTGCAATTAAGTGGTTGTCAGAGCTTCAGGTTGATCTGACTGACAAGATTGATGATATTAAGGACATACTTGCTACAAAGAAGACTAATAATAAGAAAGCTCTGCTTGATCTTACAACTAATATGCAAAGATTGATGAACTTGCAGAGTAAGATTGAATTAGTTATTGGTTCATGGGATGAGTCAGAGTATGTCTTCGAAAGAGATCAAATGGGTATAACATTTATGCCACTCAAGGTAGATAAATTATCTCATAGATTGTTTGAGTATGCTGATAAAGTTATCTTAATGTCAGCTACTATTATTGATCCAACCAATTTCTGTAAGTCACTTGGTATTACTGATTATAAGTATGTTGAAGCTGAGTCATCTTTCGATCCTAAAAAAGCCCCGATCGTATGTAATCCAAAGTATAAGTTAAACTACCATACAATGGATAAGTACTTACCAAGAGTTATTAAGCAAGTAGCTGAGATCTGTGAGCATCATAAAGGTGATAAGGGTATTATCCACTCGCAGAATAATAGTATTACTGCAAAGCTTTCAAATATGCTTTATGGTGACAGGTTTTTGTATAGAGAGCCAGGTATTAAGAATGAAGATATTCTTGATCAGCATGTTAGGAGTTCGGATCCAACTGTATTAGTTTCACCATCGATGTCATATGGTGTTGACTTGAAAGGTGATCTTGCAAAGTTTCAGATACTTATCAAAGCACCATTCTTACCTATGAAGGATGTTAGGATTGAGAAGATGATGAAGAATGATTTTGACTGGTATCAGAATAAAATGTTATGCTCTTTGATTCAATCTTGTGGGCGTGGTGTTAGATCAAGTAAAGATACATGTATTACCTATATACTTGATGGTGCTATTGTAGAAGCTATACTGAGATCTAAACATAAGTTACCGAAATACTTCTTGGAACGATTCATTTAGACTTAAATATATGTAGCTTTGAAGAATTACACTTACAACTTCGAGATTAAGGATCTGCTCACTCAGTTTGTTGCAGCATTTGATGATACTGTCATCAAACGTTATAATAGATCAAGTGAAGCAGAACAGGAGGTCGCTGTTAGATACGTTTTTGCACCTAAACAGAGGATTATGCATGATGTGGTTAATAAAGCACAGAATCTCCAATTACCTGTTGTAGCTATTGATCTTGCAGGTGTATCATATGATACAGATAGAGTGTTTAATAAGCTTGGTAACTTTGAAAATTATGCAAATGCTGATTCATCTTCATCTATAAGGACACCAACTCCAGTTAATCTTACAGTTAACATGTCTATACTTTGTAGGTATATGCAAGACATGGAGCAAATCCTTTCAAACTTCATACCATACTCTGATCCATATATTATTCTTGCTTGGAAAGAGCCTGTATCAGATAATCGTGATGATGTTATTGAGATTAGATCAGAAGTTCTTTGGGATCAAAACATTAATCTTAATACACCAACTGAAACAACGTATAGTGATAAGTTTAGAATTGTAGCTGATACATCATTTACAATTAAAGGTTGGTTGTTTAGAAATCAGAACGAGACAGGAAAGCCAATCTACTTTATTGATACGAACTTTATCAATACATCACCAAGCTATAGCTTTAACCAAGCTGTATCATCACTCGATTATGAATCATTCTTTGATAGCCTAACAGCAGATCAAGGATATGTTATCGAAACCATTTCACTTTCAGGAATTCCTGAGATTACAAACGTCTACTTTAATACTTCTGCTTCACTATTACCAGCAGATCAACCTATCACAATTACAAGTGATGCGTATGATAATAATAAAGTAAGTTACACTTTACTAGGAGCTAACTATAATCAAACTGAGTTTGTAATGCTCAGTTCAAATAGCTCAATAACAACAGGCTTCACAGCACTTAGCACACCATATACAGGTAATGTAGAAGGATACATTCTACCAGTAGAAAATTGGACTGTTCTAAGTGATGAAGTCATTAACATAACTCTTCCAATGATGCTTGATTCTGGAAGATTTGATATTATAATTAAAAACCCAGCGGGTTGGAAGACTTCAGCAGAAATTGATGGCTTCTACTTCACCGCAGAATAAATAACTAAAGATGGCTGACACTTCACCAACAAACGACGGCAGAGCTGCTACTTTCGGAAGAAATCTAGTAAGTTATATCTCTAATAGATTGCCGTATGCAAGTCAACAAGAAGATGAACTTAATCCAAAGTATAAATACTTTGCAAAAAATGGTACTCAACGCGCTGAAGCGTTAGCTCAGACATCTGTTACTTCTTCAAACCCTTATAACAATATCCCTATTGGTGATTTTGGTAAGGATGGTTCTTTCCAAGATGTAATGTATGCATCCCTCGATCAAGATAAGGGAGGTCGTATGCGTGATTATCGTATCATGGCTGCTTATTCTGAAGTAGCTGATGCACTTGATGAGATTTGTGATGAATGTGTTAACACAGATGAGAATGGTCGTGTTGCAAAAGTAGCCTATGATAACATTGACTTAACAGTTGATGAAAAGAAAGAACTTGATACGGAGTTTGAGAAGTATATTGACTACTTCGATCTTAAATCAAAAGGCTGGCAGTACTTCCGTCAGTTACTTGTTGAAGGTGAAGTATTTTTTGAATTGATTCTACATGAAGAGTATACTAAAGAAGGTGTACTTGGATTGATTAACATACCTGCTGAGATTGTAGACCCAGTTTACAATAATGTCCAGAACATGCTTGTTAAGGGGTATATTTATAAGAAGCCTATTTTCTCTGTAAGTGATCCAGCAAAAGTTGAGAAGACTGAATTGATTCCAATGGAGCAAAATCAGATAATCTATGCTAACTCTGGTGTATATAATGATACAAAAGACTTTGTAATCCCTTTCCTCGAGAATGCTCGTCGTCCTTATCGTCAGCTTTCTCTTATTGAAGATGCTATTGTTATCTATCGATTGGTAAGAGCTCCAGAACGTCTCGTATTTAACGTTGATGTTGGTAATATGGCTCCACCAAAAGCAGAAGCCTATCTTCGTAAGCTTATTCAGAACTATTGGTCAAAGAAGACATTTGACAATGATCAGCATAACGTTGCTAATAAGTTTAACCCACAGTCAATGCTTGATGCCTTCTGGTTTGCTAAGCGTCAAGGCTCTGAAGGTACATCAGTTCAACAGTTACCAGGAGGTGCTAACCTCGGTGAGCTTACCGACCTAATGTACTTCATCAAGAAGCTTTACAGAGCTCTTAAAGTACCTGCTACACGTATTGATCCAGAAGATCGTACAGTTGATCCAGCTTCTATTCTTCGTGAAGAGCTTAAGTTTGCTAAATTTATTATTCGTCAACAACAACGTTTCGCGACAGCTGTTAAGAGAGGATTTATTACACATCTTAAGCTCACTGGTACGTGGAAAGAGATGGACTTGGCTGAGACCAATGTTGATGTTATCTTTAACCCACCAACAAATTACTTTGAAATGCGTGAGTCTCAGAAGCTTGAGCTTAAGGCTGCAAACTTCAATACTCTTGCTGGTAATGAATTTATCTCAGTAACTTATGCACAGAAGAAGTACCTTGGTTGGAAGGATAGAGATATTCTTGCTAACAGAGAGTTCCTTCGTAAGGATGCTGAGATTCAATGGGAGCTAGCACAGATTCAAGCTGCTGGTCCACTTTGGAAAGAGCAAATGGCTGCTCAAGCTGCAGCAGGAGGTGAAGCTGAAATCGGTGGTGAAGGAGCTGGAGTAGCTGGTGGTGGTGATGGTGGTATCCCAGAATTCGGTGGAGGTCCTGCCGGTGGGGGTGAAGCTGCTGAAGTTGATGTTGATGTCGATGTTGATGCACCAGCAACTGATGCACCAGCAGACGAATAAAGGTATTGAAAAAACAAGCTTTACCATTAAATATGGTTAATGCGCTCAAGGGACTATCACCTAATACCACCTGCGATAACTTACTCATCTACTTTAGGTGGTCGGCGTGATGTTAAGTTCTATACTTTCTTCCCTACATACTCTGCATCTGGTCCTGCAAAATTTAATGAGGGTCAAACTGGTACATATAACTTCTTTACAGATGATTCGGATGGTACCTACAACTTTAATACAACACCAGCATCAAGGATGTCTCCAGAATCTGGAACATTCTCTGTTACAAGTGGTTTAGGTACATTTGAATTATCAGGTTTCTCAAATGCAGTAGAAGATGATACAGCAAACATAACAGTTGAGTTTAAGAATATAGCAAATGATACTGTTCTAACAACAATAGTTACTGAGCTAAGTGATACAACAGAAGGTGGTGAGCCTGTTGCAGATTGGGTATCCTTCCAGGAAGGCGTAGCAAGTTATGCAGGTACTTCTGATACATATGTTCAATCAGGAGCTAACGAATCAACCAACCGTGGTAGTGATGCAACAGTTATTACAGATAAGAATGCTAGTAACGAACGATTCGGCTTGACTAAGTTTGGTAGTATTGAAGATGCATTTACAGACAACACAGCTGTTACAGTTACTTCAGCTAGTATTGAGATTGATATTACAGCAGAAGGTCAAGGTATGGCGCTTCATACAATGTTGTTAAGCTGGACAGAATCTACCACTTGGACAAGTGGTAATGGTGCAGGAACATTCGATGGTGGAACAGGATATATGCTCTCATCACTTGGTTCGTGGCCTGGTGATAATAACTTTACAGGCAAGATTGAAATTGTGCTTGATTCACAAACAGTTCAAGATTGGATTAATACACCTGCATCTAACCTTGGTATGTGGATGATAGGAACTCACCCAACAGATGGTCAGCAGCACTCTTCTGCAGAAGCTACAACATCAACAGACAGACCTAAACTTCAAATCGCTTACACAGAATAAATTATGGGAGCAAAATTCTTTCCACCTAACACACCACTCTTACGTCTCGGAGGTAGACGTGAAGTGAAGTTTCCTCCTGTAATCATTGTGGATAACACTCCTGTGAGTGGTTGGTCTGAATTCCGACCTGGTGAAAATAGTTATACAGACTATCTTGATACTTATATTCAGGAAGGTGCTAATGAAGGATCTAATTTCGAAACAGCAACAACAGTTACCGTTGATGCTAACGTATCTGATGAAAGATATGGTTTATGGAGATGGAGTGGTGTTAATGGAGCTGGATTATCAGGGCATTTTAATGACAATACAACACTGAGAGTAACATCTGCATCTATTGACTTTGAAGTTACATCTCAAGGAGAAGGAATGGTTTTAAATGAGCTCCTTACTGATTACGACTTTACAACAATAACCTGGACAAACTCCACACCAGTTTCTGGTACGGATATGACACTCTCTGCAGTTGGTATATGGCCTGGTGATGATGGTTACTTAGGACCAATTAATATTATACTTGATGCAGCTACAGTTGAGAGGTGGATTAGACATCCTGAATCAAACCTAGGATTGTGGGGATATGCTGCTGGTACAGATCCATTGAATGGTCAGCAGGTAGCATCAGATGATAACGCCACAGTAGGAGACAGACCGAAACTAAACATTGCGTGGGAAGAACCAGCGTCAGCAGCACCTTAATATTATGTCAAGATTTCTACCAAACTTTACAACAACTTTAAAAAACTATGATCGTGGTATCTGGCTTAGACAGAGGTATCTTCAAACTGGTGGATTCGGTGTAGCAAGTGATTTCAACATGGGACTTGCTACTTTCAATACTGCATCTGCTGTAGCTACACATAGTGATGGTACAATGGATGAGATATCTGGACTGTATGCAATGACACAAGCAGGTAATGAACAATATTTTGTTGGGGTTGATGATTCTGTTGGTACAACAATGTTTATTGTGGATAGAGACTTTAGTAAGAATAGTACTATATCCCTTGAAAGTGATACATGGACAGATGCTGAGGAAGTATCAGGCTATACAGACTTGTCAGGTAATCATTGGATCCTATTAATGGAGTTTGGTGATAACAGTGCTAGTAAAACAACAAAGTATATATACAGATTTAAAGAGCCAACTGTTGATGGAGTTAATCTAACAATTGCAGCCTCTGCATATGAGAAGATTCCGTTCGTATATCCAGCTGCACCACTTTGGTTGAGTGGTGGCGGAATCCTAGGAGATGCTGAGGCTTCTTTCGCAGATCCAATTGATGGTAAGATCTACATCATGTCAAAGCGTGAGACAAGAAACTTTATCTTCTCACTACCTATTGAAGATTCGTATACAGGTACACAGACATTATCATATCATGGTGAGATGCATGAAGATGTTTTATCAGAAGTAGGTGGTGTTATATCACCTGCTAACGCAGTTGCTGCAGCTATTAGTAACGGTAATGATAACGTATTCATTAAGACATACAATAAGGTCTATCAATTTTACAGACAATCACGTAACGTAACATGGTCCCAGGTAATGACCCAATCAGCCCCAGTTGTTGAGACAAATTATGTTGGTAGAGGATCTCCTGCATCGCAAGAGCCACAGGGTGAGAGTATTTGCTTTGAGTATAATGATGAAGGGTACTTTACTGTATCAGAATTTGCAGGTAATGGATCTGTTCCATTCTTTTATTATCCTCTCAATTCATTCATTCTATCCGCTGAATTGGGTCTATCATTTAGAGTTGGTGAAGATAATTATACTGGTGGCAAAGATACATACATTGACGGTGCAGACCGAACTAACATATTTTCACTCTCACCTACAATTGTTCAGGATAAGCAAGCTGATCCGGAAGATAACAGATACTCATTTGAAGAGTGGGGTGGTCTTAGCGAAATTATAGGACCACTTTCATCACTATGTAATGTTACTTCCGCTGGTATTGAGTATTGGGTCGCGAACGAAGGTCAAGGATTCACGCTACATGAACTGACATCTTCTTTTGATTTGGATATTGACTCGTTAGTTTATAATGATATAGATGGATGTCTTCCAGAAGATGCTTTAGCAAATCGATGCTATAATCCAACAGCTGCTGGAACATGGCCGGGTGAAAATGATTATGTAGGGTTTATTTACGTCCCAATATCTGGATCAGTTATTCAAGATTGGATTAGGGATACAAATCCAGATATACCAACTGCGTTCTTTGGATATCCAACTGATGCATCTGATGGACAGCAATTATCATCCGCTGAAGCTCCGATCTTGGAACGTCGACCAAAGTTACATATCAAATACAACTTAGACGGATAATAAAAAAGCCGCTCCGAAGAGCGGCTTTGGGTATAAGTTATAGAAAGATTTTATAGGCTGTCGTCCCAGATAAGAATGAGATGTGAGCCGCGGTTTTCTAAAATCTGAACAAGTGTAGCACCACTTGCTGGTACAACAGTTGTGTTAATAAAGTCTTCAAGATATTCCTCAGTATAGCGAGCATCTGGTTGCCCACTAGTGCAAGGAACTAAAGTTGTTCGATAAGCCATGTCAATATTTAATGCATTAAAGTAGATTTACCATAAGTTTAGTTACCTTTTTTAAGATTGGGGATTAAATAATTGTATGGCTTCTGCATGTGAGATTACTCCTTTATCTGCTTTCCTATCTACCAATCTTAATAATAAGATTGAGACATATGGTAGACTTGGTGATAGAATTAAACGCGCAATGGGATATCCTCTCGTTTCTATAGAGATTCATCCTGACCAGCTTAACGAGAATATTCAAATTGCTGTTGAGTACTTTACAAAGTTTGCAGGTTACACAAGAGAGTATATGGTATTTGACTCTAATCTATATGAAACTAATAAAGGTATTCGTTTAGATCTACTCTATACACTTGCTAATACAGATCTAGATACAACAGCTAAAAAAGTAGCTGGTACAAATCCACTCGGACCAAGCACAGAGTTTTATGCAGAAACTCCTGATATTGTTTATACATCACAGACTGATATTCTATCATCTGTATTCGCTGGTTCAAGTGCTCTAAGTGCTACATTTGAAGATGGTATTGAAGAAGGTGAATTATTTGATCACTCTCTTGTATCCTCAATCACAGCTATTGATAATTCATTAGATAGCCTCTCTGCTTTCAAGCCTAATATACGTCGTACAATGACATCAGAAGGTGTTGCAGGTACAGCTACATTATATCAGAATGTATATGATTACGATATAATGGATTATAGAAAGGTTATTGCTGTAACAGATTTTGAGGAAGGTTCGAATGATGGTATTAATACACTTTTCACATTAGAGCAGACACTCGCACAACAAACATACTTCTCTTATGCAATGGGCAATTATGGATTTGATCTTGTTTCATGGTATGCACTAAAAGAATGGATGGATACACGTGAGAAAGTATTAGCTCTTAAGAAAGACTTACAGTTTGATGAGCGTTCACAATACCTTAAGATGTTTCCACAACCACTTAACGAACGATTCTATGGAGTTATTTCTTGTTATCTTGAACGTCCAATTCGTGATGTTATTAAAGAGCAATGGGTATATGAATATGCTTTAGCACTCTCAATGGTTACAGTTGGTCGTGTTCGTGGTAAGTTTGGCCAGGTAAGTCTTCTTGGTGGAGGTGCTCTTAACTACGATCTACTAACAGAAGGTCAATCACGTAAAGCAGAACTTGAAGAAGAGCTTATGACAGGCGCTACATCTGGATTTGGTTCAAATGATCCTACAGGATTTATTATTGGATAATGAATAGAAACAGAAAATACCGACAAGGTATCTTTGTTCCACAAAACATAGATAAGTTTATTGGTGAGAGAGCTGTTTATAGATCCGGACTTGAGTTAAAGTTTTTTCGCTTTTGTGATAATAATCCAAAAGTATTACGATGGGGTAGTGAGAATATAAAGATTCCATACTATAACCCTCTTACAAAAAGAACTCATAGATATCATATAGATAATTATGTTGTTATTCAGGAAGGAGAAGCCATTGTAAAATATTGTGTTGAGATTAAACCTTTCTTACAAACACAACGACCTAAAACAAAATATAGAAAGAAGCAACATCTTATATACGAACAAAAACAGTACGTTACAAACCAAGCTAAATGGGCTGCAGCACGTAAGTATTGTGATGGTAGAGGGTATTCCTTTTTAATTTTAACAGAAAAAGAGCTTTCTTAGGTTGTAGACATAAATATATGTATGTCAGTTAAACTTAACCTTGTTTGCGAGAATCCTGATATTCATGATCAGTTTGAGGTCATCGAAGAACAAGCTAACAAAAATTCACCATCAGAGCTTTTTATTAAAGGCCCTTACATGATGGCGGAAGGTGTCAATCGTAATAAGCGCTTGTATCCACTTAATGAGCTTGAGCGTGAAGTAGCTAACTATAATGAAAATATGGTTAAGCCAGGACGTGCAATGGGAGAACTCAACCACCCTACAACAGCCGATGTCGATCTCGAAAGAGCATGTCATATGGTAACAGAACTTACACAAGACGGTAACGTCTTCTACGGTAAGTCAAAAGTACTTACAACACCTTGCGGTCAGATTGTACGTGCTCTTGTCAACGATGGAGTGAAAGTCGGTATGAGCTCACGTGCTCTCGGTTCACTTGAAGAAGGTACAGATCACAATAAGGTACGTAACATGAAACTTGTTGCTATTGATTGTGTAGCTGACCCATCTTACCCAAAAGCTTTCGTTAATGGTATCCTCGAATCCAGGCAATGGGTTCTTGCTGATAATGGACAATATGAAGAAGCATATGATCGATTCGAAAAAGAAGTCGGTAAGCTTCCAAAGAAAGAAGTAGATAATTATCTGCTTGAACGCATCATGTCATTCATTAATAAGATTTGATTTAATATAAACCCTAACTAAATAACTGTATGTCAGACGACAAATCCCAAGAAAAAGAAACAAAAGCAAAAATTATTAAGTTTATTGACGCTATTTCGGGCGAAAACTACGCTGATGCTAATAAATATTTACAATCAGCTGTAGAAGACAAGCTCGAAACTCGAATTCGTCAGGCAGCAGAAAAACCACTCTTTTAAACATGAAAAAAGACCTACTACCAACAGAATTACAAGATGTGCTCACCGTTGAATCGGTTGAAGCAATCGAGACAGCACTTAAGGAGAAAGTTGAACTTTCTGTTGAGGCTGCACTTACAAGCCAAGATGAACTTTATGCTGAGAAGCTAGAGAAGCTCGTTGAAAGTATTGATAAGGATCATACAACTAAAATGGAAAATATCGTTGAAGCTGTTGACAGCAACAACGCTGTTAAGCTAACAAAAGTTGTGAAGAAATACGAAGCTGAGCTCAACGAAGGAGCTGCTGAATTTAAAGAGCAGATCGTTGAGTCGATTTCCAGCTACCTTGATGAGTATATTGAGGAGACAATTCCTACAGCTGCTATTGAAGAAGCCACTCATAACAATCACGCATCTAGAGTACTTCACGAGCTACGCGAAACACTTGCTGTTGATTCATCCCTCATGGCTGAGTCAGTTAAGTCTGCTATCGTTGAAGGTAAGAGTGAGATTGACCAGCTTAAAGCTGAGCTCGCCGAGCTTAAGAAGAACAATGAAGTTCTTCAAGAAAGCTATAATGAAGTTAAGGCTACTGCTTTCCTTGAGAGCCGTACATCTAAGTTCAATGATAAGAAAGCTGCTTATCTTAAGAAAGTTTTATCTGATAAATCACCTAAGTTTATCGAAGAGAATTTCGAATATACATCACGCCTCTTTGACCGTAAGGAAAAGGAGCAACTTGAAGTTATTCGTGAGGAGGCCATTAGTAATCGTACTGTGAAAGCTGATGCTCCAAAACAAGTTATTGAGGAAAAAGTTAAACCATCTACTCCAGTTAACCCTTATTTACAAGGGTTGGACAAGATGAAGTAATTTAACTTCGATTCATATAAATTGAGGTGCTTGTCACCTGAGTCACTTGGGCTTGCCCCATGAAGGTTGAAAACCAAAAAATAAAACATTAATTATATTATGAATAAACCACAATCATTTATTGATAAAGATCGTGCTGAAACTCTACTCGAGAAGTGGGGACCAGTACTCGACTATACATCTGATAGCGTTGCAGCTATCGACGATGCTCACACCCGCCTTAATACAGCGGTACTCTTGGAAAACCAGGAGAAATGGTGTCTTGAAGAATCCTCATCTGTTGGTGGCGGTTCCCTTGGGGCAAACGCACACGGATCGTATCACCCTGATACATCCACTTCTTCCGACTCTTACGCGTCCGGTGATGCTCGCCTTCCTAAGGTGCTCATCCCAATGATTCGTCGTACATTCCCTGAGCTTATCTCCAACGACATCGTTGGTGTTCAGCCAATGAGTGGACCAGTTGGCCTTGCATTCGCACTTCGTTATGCTTACCAGTCCGATACACTCGGTACAGGTATTGACGGAGTTAATGATGCTGCTAAGCCAGCTGTACCAGGTGCAGGTGGATTTACAGGTTCTGCTGGTCTTCCAGGAGACGAACTCGGATATCAGCTTCTTGATACTCGCTTCACTGGTGCATCTTCGGATGACCTCACTGGTGCTGCTGGATATTGGGAGTTTGCTGACCAGGATAAGGGCGTTGCTCAGATCCTTTCTGCTTTCGAAATCACTGGTAACATTCCACAGGTTGAAGTTAAGTTCGAAAAGACAGCTGTTGAAGCTGGAACACGTCGCCTTGGCGCACGTTGGTCCGTTGAGCTTGAGCAAGATCTTAAGAACATGAACGGTATCGACATTGATGCTGAGATCACAAATGCTATGTCATATGAGATCCAAGCTGAGATCGACCGTGAGATGCTTATGCGCATGATCCAATCTGCACTCGGTGCTGGATTTGGACCAGGTTTCTCAGTATGGGCTCCTGCTTCTGCTGATGGCCGCTGGCTTGCAGAGCGCAATCGTGACTTCTATCAGCGCTTGATCGTTGAAGCAAATCGCATTGCTGTTCGTAACCGTCGTGGTGCTGCTAACTTCATCGTTGCTACTCCACGTGTATGTGCTATCCTCGAGATGCTCCCTGAATTCCAGTGGGTACCTGTTGCAGGTGATGTTAACACACAGCCAGTTGGAATCGCTAAAGTCGGTTCACTTGGTGGACGTTTCAACGTTTATCGCGACACACGTACAGAAGTACAAGGTGGTAACTTCGGCCAGTCCGGATCTTACACCAATGCTCCTTCTAACATCGAGTACGCACTCCTTGGATATAAGGGACCTGAGTTCTATGACACAGGTATCATTTACTGCCCATACATCCCAGTTATGGTTCAGCGCACAATCGGACCGAACGACTTCGCTCCACGCGTCGGACTTCTTACTCGTTACGGCGTTGTCGACAACATCTTTGGAAGTAATCTTTACTACCACGTTGTTATCGTTCAAGGTCTTGGCCAGGAGTTCACTCCAGGTTCTAGCTCAGTATACTTCTAGGAGTATACGGTTTAGACCGTTTAAACAATTAACCAGAGCAGGGTCTTCGGACCCTGTTCTTTTTTTGTCTATTATGCATTGACGAGAATAAATATATATACTATGAAATTTGGATTCGGCAAAAAGAAAAAGAAAGGTAAAAAGGATGAAAAAGAAGCTTCTCATTTTACTTATAAGAAAGAGGCTGTTGTCAAAAAACCAGCTAAGAAAGCTCCTAAACCAGAAGTCAAGAAGGAAGAGCCTAAAAAAGAGGCGCCTAAGAAGGTTGAAGTCAAAGAAGAAACCTTTGTAAAGGCTAAGGCAGTTGAGCCAAAGAAAGTTGAGGCTAAGAAAGAAGAGCCAAAGAAGGATATTAAGGTAGATGGATATAGAAAGCTTGTAGAAGAAGAGCATGCTGATGAAGCTGCTGCTGCTGAGCTTAGACGTAGACGTCATCTCGGTTATAATTAATGCAGTTTAATTTATAGATAGGAGACAATAGACATTAAATAATAGTATGGCTACAACATATACACACGGTGTTTACGACAGCACTCAAACCAAAACTGTTAATAGCTCTTTGTCTCTATCAGGCTCCAATGTCGAAGTCGTTCTACTTACCTCTGGTAATGTCACGAATCTACTTACATTCGGTGTTTTATATATTGACCAGGACGCTACAGAGTACAGTCCTGTTCCAATTACCATCACATTAGATCGTGATGGTACAGATACTACATTTACAACCCTCTTATCATCAGACGGAACGCAGTTCACAATCGTCGACGTTAATGGTTTGACATCAACATACACACTTACAGCAGGTGAAACAACATTGTTTGCAGACACTTCAGCAGTAAAAGGTGGAGCAGTTGGTCCAGAGCATCGTCGTAAGCGTCACTTAGGATACTAAAAGCTTAAGATACACATTTTAGATGACAAGAGCGGTAAGAGATTACCGCTCTTTTATTGTCTCCCATTGTCTAAGCCTATTTTAACTATTCTCTATGTATATTTACATATAGAGAAACTAACTATTAGACCTACTGCTCGAGTGCATCAACACGAGCCTTAAGATCATTAATAATCTGTTGTTGCTCCTGGATACTCTTAACAAGAACAGGTATTAAAAACTCTTGATTCAATCCTAAGTGATCTGGGTTGCTATTAGAAGCAATAACACCTGTACCATTCTCGAGGTTGAGTATATCCTGTGCAATGAAACCATATCGGCAACCACCTTGAGTCTGCTCAGAGTCTCTAGCAGCTCTCATCTTAAATGCCTTAGGCTTTAGATCACCGATGAACTCTAATCCTTTATCGAGGTCAGTAATATCTTTCTTGTCTCTTTCATCAGAAACTGTTGTCCAAGCAACCTGAATACAAGCAGCAGTGATATCACCGTTGCCCATCTTAATTGTATTCTGACCACATGAGCAAGCAGATAATCCAATTACAATACTATTATAGTCATCATGGTCTTTTGCACGTGTATCACGTCCAATATAGATACTATCATCTGAACCTGAAAGTGGTGTACATCCATCTGCAAAGTAAGCTCCAGCACAGGTACCCATTGCAATGTTGTAGTTACCTGTAACATTACCACCAAGTGCTTTATTACCAAAAGCTGTATTACCTATACCATTAACATTTGAATCAATAGCACACTCACCAAGAGCTGTATTATGATTACCTGTAGTATTATTGAATAATGCTCTGTAGCCTAATGCTGTGTTATTTGAACCTGTTGTATTACATTGCAATGCTGCAGTACCGATAGCAGAGTTAAAGTCACCACCATAGTTATCATACAATGTATACTGACCTAAAGCGAAGTTATGATCACCTGAAAGAGCATAGAACATTGCACAGTCACCTATAGCAACGTTATTAGCACCTGATGTATTACCAGCCAATGTACTTTGACCAATAGCAGTGTTACATCCACCGCAATCTATAGAACATAGAGCATCTTGACCAATAGCAAGGTTGTTACTACCAATTGTTAAGTTAGGTAAGCCAGCATCTCCCCATATATGGTTATCTAGATCATCACTAGCACATAAACCTCTTGTACTTAATGTACCATTGATAGTTATGAGAGAACCACTCTGCGAAATATTACTATCACCAATTGCCTTTGCACCGCAGAACTGAGGAATAGTACCAAGTGTACCACCACCTGTTATTTCAGCTACGATGTTAGCTGTCTGTACAGCACCAACATTAGTAACTGTAACACCAGCACCTGTAAAGTCAATTGCAGATGCTGTATTAGTTAATGTACTACCTTCATCTAAAATTTCAAGATTGCTACCACCACCACCTCCATCCCAACTAGCAGAGTTAGCTCTAACTGTTGTAGTTGTACCGTTCCATTCTGTTCTACAAGTAACATCAACGCAAACTGTAACTGTACCTGAATCTCCTCCACCATCTATACCTACACCAGCTGTAACACCTGTCACATCACCAGTGCAATTAATACCAGCGCAACCACTTTGATCCCAATTACCAATAGCATTACCATCTAACCCTAAAGTAACTTCACCAGATGCACCACCTCCTGATAGAGCGTCACCGGCTATAACATTAGTAATATCTCCAATACATGTTGTATAAGATGATGGATCTAACGTACCATCAGCTTTTAAAAATGATGTACTAACTCCACCTGTGACTTGAAACGCACAAGCTTCAATTTGCTTATTGGTGCAGATAGCTCCAGCAGCACTTAGCCCTCCAAGAAAGCAACCACTTGCGTCTGAACAAATTTTAATTTCCTCCATGTACGTATATATTTAATACACTTTAGGTGTATTGTCTATATAATTTTAAGACTTATTAATAAGTTCTTCTAGTCTTGCTTGATTAGCCTTAAGCTCTTCAATAATAGCCTGCTGTTCCTGCATACCTTTAACAAGAATAGGTATAATATGCTCACCTGTATAACCAAGTCTCTCAGGATTATCTTTTCTAATAATAACGTTATCATCACCTTCAAGAGCGAGAACATCTTGTGCAATAAAGCCATGTCTCTTACAGCTAATTGAACCTTCAGGATCATTTCTATCTGTAACCATGTTGAATGTCTTAGGCTTAAGATCACCAATGAAGGCTAAGCCAAGTTCAATATCACAAATACATGTCTTATCTCTTCTATCAGAAACTGTAGAGAAAGTACCATTTGAGCAAACAACTGTTATACTCGAGTTACCAAGCATTACTGTATTAGCACCACAACCAACTGTACCTGTACCAATCGCCATCTCATTTGTAGTAGAAGCACCTCCACCACCACCTGCATCACAACCAATGAAGATACTCTTTGTTGGAGCAGTCATTTGTGTTGTACCTGTACCTGTAAATCTACCTGCTGTATTACCAATAGCAATGTTATCACTACCAGTACAGTTACAACCAAGAGCAACAAAGCCCATAGCGATGTTATTAGCACCACTAGTGTTTTTCCATGCAGTAGCTTCTCCAATAGCGATGTTACAATTACCTGTCACAATACCAGTCGTAGCGCCTAAAGCACATGGACCGACGGCAACGTTCTTACAACCTGTTGAAAGCTCCTGTGCAGCACAGAAACCAAGTACAACGTTACATCTACCTGAGATGACATCACGCATTGCTTGGTTACCAATAGCAACGTTATCAACACCTGTACCATTGTTTGTTGATGTTCTCATTGCGTAGTTACCAATAGCAACGTTAGTGCTACCTGATGTAATACCACAACCAGCAGCACGTCCGAATACTAAGTTATCTGAACCTGTAATTTGAAATCCTGCTTGTGAACCAATTGCAACGTTTCGACTACCTGCTGTATTACAAACTAATGTTGTATCACCGATAGCCATGTTTTGGTCGCCTGTTAGATTTTTACAACCTGAACAACGACCTAATGAGACATTATTATCACCGCTACCACTTGCTCCACCTGTACCGGCGCATAAGCCGATACTAACATTATTAATACCAGTAACAACATTACCACCAGCACAATCACCAATAGCAATGTTATCAGCACCTGTAGTTGCATTACCAGCAGCACGGCCTAGATTTATTCGACCATTTGTGTAAGTAACCTTACCGGTATCATCACCGTAGAAGTCAGCTGAAAGGTCTGGTGTAGTACCACCTGTAGATGTTATTCCGTTACCTCCAGTTACTGAAGTAACTGTACCTAAGCATGATGTTTTACCATTCCAAGTAGAGTTACAAGTTGAGTCGATACATAAAGTAGGACTAGTACCACCAGTAGAAGCAAGGCCAGTTGAAACACCAACACCAGTTATTGTTCCTACACAATTGATTCCAGCGCAACCACTTTGGTTAAGAGTTGTAACTAAAGCACCATCAACACTTACTGTACTACCAGTTGCTGACAATCCACCACCTGTAAATATAAAGTATCCAGCATCATTAGTCCACTGGCTAATATCACCAGCTTTGTTTGTGAAGGTTTCGCTGCTAGTAGGAGTAGTTGTTCCTGTGCATGTTGTATAACCAGCATCATTAGTCCATTGGTTGTTACTACCAGACTTATTAGTGAAGGTCTGTACATTAGAAGGTGTTGTTGTACCTTGACATGTATTATTAATACCTGGGCAACCACTTTGATCGAGATAAGTAAGAGCACCACTATCGATACCTATACAAATATCACCAGTAGTACCACCTCCTGATAGTAATGTAGTTACTGTTATACCTGTAACATCTCCTACACATAATATACCTGCACATGAACTTTGATCAAGTGAACCGGCAGTGCAGTTAGCAGCTGTATTAATACCAAGGTCTGATCTTGTCTCTGTGCAGCTTCTACCAACTAAACAACCACTTGCATCGTATTTAGCAAAGTCATTAGTAGCAATAGTACCTGATGAGTTTAGTGTACCAGTACATGTACTATAACCTTCATCATTAGTCCATTGACTATTTGAACCACTTTTATTAGTAAAGGTTTGTGTATTACTATTGGTAGTTGTACCTGTGCATGTTGTATAACCAGCATCATTTGTCCACTGATTATTACTACCAGCTTTATTTGTAAATGTCTGAGAATTTGAAGCTGTTGTTGTTCCTGTGCAATTAAGACCAGCACAACCAGCTTGGTTAAGTGAAGCTGCTGTAGTAGCATCTAATCCAACACATATATTACCACTTGTTCCACTTGTTGATAATCCTGCTGTATTAGTAACATTAGTTACATCACCAGTGCATGTTGTGTAACCAGCATCATTAGTCCATTGGTTATTTGATCCTGACTTGTTTGTAAATGTCTGAGAGTTTGAAGCTGTAGTTGTACCTACACAAGCTAAACCAGCGCAACCACTTTGATCCCATTTGGTATTACATGCTGTTGCTATTCCCAAGGTAGGTGAATTGCCTCCAGTTGTTTCAAGACCATCTGAAACACCTACACTTGTTACTGTTCCTGTGCAAAGTATACCAGCACATCCTGCTTGGTTGAGTGAGGCAGCTGTAGTAGCATCAAGACCAATACAAATAGTACCACTTGTACCACTTGATGATAGACCAGCTGTATCTGTTACACCTGTTATATCACCTATGCAGTTAAGACCTGAACAACCACTCTGATCCCACTTAGTATTACATGCTGTTGCTATTCCTAATGTTGGTGAATTGCCTCCTGTTGTTTCAAGACCATCTGAAACACCTACACTTGTTACTGTACCTGCACATGTAGTATAACCAGCATCGTTTGTCCATTGGTTATTACTACCAGACTTATTAGTGAAGGTTTGAGTATTACTTGCTGTTGTAGTACCAGTGCAATTAAGACCAGCACAACCAGCTTGGTTAAGTGAATTTGCTGTAGTAGCATCTAATCCAACACATATATTACCTGAAGTACCACTTGTAGAAAGACCAGCTGTATTAGTTACGTTAGTAACATCACCAGTACATGTTGTATAACCTGCATCATTTGTCCACTGATTATTTGATCCTGACTTATTAGTAAAGGTTTGTACATTGGAAGGTGTAGTAGTACCAGTGCATGTTGTTTTGGCATTCCATGCTGTATTACAAGATGAAGTAACTGCTACTTGAGGTGTTGCTGTAGTACCATCAGTTATAGTAATAGCTGTACCAGCATCAATACCAGTAACATCACCTGCACATGTAGTATAACCTTCATCATTAGTCCATTGACTATTACTACCACCCTTATTAGTGAATGTCTGGCTGTTTGAAGCTGTTGTTGTTCCTGTACAATTAATACCAGCACAACCTGATTGATCCCATTTAGTATTACATGCTGTTGCTATTCCTAATGTTGGTGTAGTACCTCCTGTTGTTTCAAGTCCATCTGAAACACCAATAGATGTATAAACACCAACACAATTAATACCTGGGCAACCTGCTTGGTTGAGTGAAGCTGCTGTTGTTGCATCAAGACCTACACATATATTACCTGAAGTACCACTTGTTGATAGACCGGCTGTATTAGTTACATTAGTAACATCACCGGTACATGTTGTATATCCGGCATCATTTGTCCATTGGCTATTACTACCAGACTTGTTTGTAAAGGTTTGTGTATTAGAAGCTGTAGTTGTTCCTGTACAATTAAT
>Ga0222715_10000668_pt1 | contig 34104 bp, 31 predicted proteins | sample C33_9DmetaG_FD_165056 | JGI IMG/M metagenome (GOLD analysis project Ga0222715, IMG submission 165056) | Estuarine water microbial communities from San Francisco Bay, California, United States - C33_9D | ecosystem: Environmental > Aquatic > Marine > Unclassified | place: USA: California...
AAAAAAATCCCCGACACCGAAGTGTCGGGGACATCTTAACAAACGCTTGTTTGCTGAGATCTTATGGCAGAGAGAAAACCATCAAGACACCACTGTTACGTGATGAATTCAACAGTTTACGATAACCACCCACAGCACCTAATGCTGCTTCGCCAGGCGCTGCCGCTAAGCCAGGGATAGCCACAACCGCGCCAGCCCAACCGCCGATACCCGACAGGATACCTACGTATTGCTTACCTTTATGTGCCCAGGAGTTAAAGTTGCCGATAATCCCGGAAGGGGCTTTGAACTTCCAAAGCAACTTACCGCTCTTCGCATCAACCGCTTTCGCATACGCATCCAATGTGCCGTAGAACACGACATCACCAGCGGTAGCTAATACGCCAGACCACACAGACCATTGCTCAACAATGCTCCATACGATCTTGCCGCTACCTGCATCCCACGCAATCATGTTACCCATGTTGTCCTTTGCTGCATTGTTGTTAGGACAATCAGGGCAAACTGCGCCCGCAGGATACATGGTCAAGTTAGCGTTAACATACGCTTGACCCGCGGTGTATTGGTTACCACCTGCAGCATAGCTGACAGGTTCATACGTCATACACACGTGGTTGGTTGGTACATAGAACAGGTTGGTACGGGGAGAGAACGCAGCAGGCTGCTGATCTTTCGTACCCAATGCCGCAGGACAGATGTCCTTAGACACAACATCTTCACCCTGGAAATGGGTAGATTTACTATCCACTGTTTGAGGATAACCCGTCTTCATGTCAACGTGGGTTGACCAGTTAACCGCTGGGTCATACTTTTCAGCAACCAGTAAAGCACCGGTCTTACGATTCATGGTATAGCCGTAACCGTTACGATCAAAGTGAACCAAAGCCGGGGTCATTGTGCCCTTAACCTTGATGTCAGCTAAAATCATTTCGTTAATGCCATCATAATCCCACTCATCGTGTGGCGTCATTTGATAAACCCAACGTGCAACACCCGTGTCAATGTCACGTGCGAACATGGTCATAGACCATTTGTTGTCGCCAGGACGAACCACAGGGTTCCAGGTTGATGGGTTACCAGTACCGTAGTACAGCAGGTTTTCTTCAAAATCAGCAGGCCACCAGCCCCAGGTTGAACCGCCACCGGACTTCCATTGGTCACTTAACGTTTTACATTTGTTAGGACCACGTGAAGGCGCTTTCCAGTCTGAGTTAGCACACCAGGTGTTCAATGAAGAATTCGCGCCGACTTTCTTACCCAATGAAGTGGTATTCGCGTCGAACAGAATGTCTTCATCTGGACCCATGCTGAAAGCACGCCATGCCAGAGAACCGTCTTTCGCATTGAAAGCAGCTAACCAGCAACGAACACCAAACTCAGCGCCAGAACAACCCGTGATGACTTTGTCTTTCATAGGATGTGGAGCGTTGGTGTTGGTATCACCTGCAGCAGGACCGTAACCGATCTCACGACCGTTTTCTGCTTTCCACTTAACACTACCATCTTTAGCACTTAATGCGACCAATGTGGTGTCAGCTTGTTGCAGATAGATTTGACCCATACTGTAACCTAAGCCACGATTTACAATATCGCAACACATTACAGGTACGGTTTCAGCTTCGTCTTGTTGTGGTTCGAAATACCATACGATTTCGAGCGTATCCAAGCTGATAGCAAAAACGTCATTCGGGAATGAAGAATGGATGTACAGGGTATCACCAGACAAGCCAGTTGCGCTTCCGGGTAAGACCAAGGGTCCACCTTCATGACCTTGTAGACGGCCGGTTGAGAATGTCCAGGCTGTAACCAGTTTGCTAGCATTATCCGTGTTGATTTGATTCAACTCCGTATAACGCCAGTTGTTGTAGTCACCCCCAGGGTATGCCCAATAATTAGGATTATCGTTCAGTTTACGAACTTCATCGTTCGCTAAAACTGAGGTCGATAGCCCCAATGCCAGTACGGCAATGAGCCATTTTTTTATTAATAGTTTACTCATGACCTCCTCCTCTATTTAGTTGATCATGTACGTTTGATCTCATTTAAGTCACAGAAATAACTATATAACGCCTCGAGATCATAAAGCGCTATAGAGTTTTGAAATCGGTATTAATATTAGCTACCTTAAAATTGATAGCAGATTGAAAAAGGTTATTGAAAACGCAGGAATTGTACCCTGATGATAGGGTTAGATTTGAATGTTCAGATAAAGCTACTGCAGATAATTGCATATTTATTATATTAACCCTACTCACCAATTCCTTTAGATAATATACAACTCAAATGTGTATATTTTCAGAATGTATAAATTATTTTTATTATTAAGTCTAATTTATTTTTAGTTATTTATTATAATGTTAATCTCGATGTTTTCAAATAGATAAGTTGTGGCTGGATTTACCAATTCAGACCACCATTTTTAACGAGATTATTTTACTACCCAAATCTGATAACTGAGAAAAAGTTTAGGAAATTTTCCTGAGAGGCGCAAGATATTTTTACTATTAAAAAACATATATCTAGACATCAAATAAACAATATTTTTTAATTTCCAGACAGACTAAATTTACTGCACCGCACCAATAATATTGCACGATAGTTTTATGATTGATGCACGCACCATAATTGACCAGCACGCCTGCTTCTATACAGTGGGGCTCAACGGCCCCACTTAAGAATAAACCTGAATATTTATTCGCTTTACTTACTGGTTGGTTTAATTAACTCGACATGCTTGACTACAAGACAACTTGCGTTTGCTTTTTCCCTGACCTTCAATAATTCTTTGTAAAAACCTTCTGCACGTTTGTTATCTCTAAAAGAAGAACCTTTTTCCCCGGGCATTTTCATGTTTCTTTCGAATGTATAACCCTCTTCATAATCACTGTATGCCATAGCGGATCTTATCGCATCATATCTACAGGCACAGGTGTAAAGGTTTTCATCAGTCTGACCACCCATTTCAGTCATGCAATTCAAGACAAAGCGAACTGTTTCTTCTGTCGGGTATTCATCCGCCATAACGGGTATCGTCCCAAATAATAATAAGGATAGTGTTAAAAAAAGTTTATTCATGTGTATATCTCCTAAGCTGTATTTAAGAATAATTTGCGAGTTTGATAATCTCAATTTGATTGTTTAGAGCTGACTCTGTTCATAAAAGTTGCAACTTATAGAGATAAGCAGGGCTCAATTAGTTGCATAAGCCGATCTATATTGCCTTTATTAGATTCGATAACTTTACGCCCGTTTTCACCAATATGATGTCGCCGGTTCGCATCGTTTAACAATTTAGAGACTTCATTTGTTAGCTCAGATTCATTGGATATACGTATCAGCACATCCTCTTTTAATAATAATTCAGTTATTTCGGTGAAATTAAAGGTGTGAGGACCAGAAATAACCGGTAACCCCAAACTTGCTGGTTCCATCATATTTTGCCCACCCGTTTCCACCAGACTTCCTCCAACAAAGGCTAGTTGTGAGGCTGCGTAGTGTAATTGAAGTTCGCCTAATGTATCTAGCAAATATACTTGATGTTGGTCGGTAAACACTTTTTGTTTGGTTCTTTTTACATAATTTAATGACTTACTCTTGCAATAGTTTGCAATTTTATCAATTCGTTCGGGATGTCGTGGAGCAATAATTAAAATTGCATCGGGGTGTTGTTTCATAATATTTATATGAGCGTCCAGGACAACTTGCTCTTCACCTTCGTGAGTGCTCGCAGCAATCCACACAGGGCGATTGACAGAAAAATAACGTTTTAATGATTGTGCTTGTTCCGTAATACTTTGAGGAATGGTGATATCAAACTTAAGGTTGCCGGTGACAAACACCTTTTCGCGTGACGCACCAAAACTAATAAATCGTTCAGCATCTTGTCTGGTTTGTGCGGCGATAATCTTCACCAAACTCAACGTATCCTTCATCAGGCTTGAAACCAGCTGATATCTTTTTGCTGATTTTTTACTTAACCGCGCATTGATAATAAACACCGGATTCTCTTTCTGCTTGCACGCATAATAGAGGTTAGGCCAGATTTCTGTTTCCATTGTAATCAATACAATTGGCTTAACAATTTTGAGAAATCTATTAACAGCAATAGGCAAATCGTAGGGCAGATATAGATGCCTGACATCTTCACCGAAATGTTTCTCAACAGTAATCGCACCGGTAGGAGTCACTGTCGTCATTAATAATAAATGATTCGGATATTGCTCAAGTAATCGATTTACAATGGGAGATGCGGCATTAACTTCACCAACTGATACTGCATGAATCCAGATTACCGGTTTATCTGTTTTGCGCCATTTAATAAAACCGAATCTTTCTCTCCATCTCAATCTATAAGCACTGTTTTTTGTGCCTAACCAAAACAGCCTTAATAAAACAAATGGCACAAGCAAGTAAATTACAAAGGTGTAAAAATGTCTCAATTCTTGAATTTTCTTTTATTTATTAATTTCTCAATTTGAATTGAGAATGTCCAGATAAGAATTAATACCGTCTTTTATTCTGGTAAATTCATGCCCATAACCTACAGAACGTAAGTTATCGATATTCGCTTCGGTAAAACTTTGATAACTGTTCATTAAAGACTCTGGAAAAGGAATATAATGTATCTCTCCTCTTCCATGCCATTCGATGACAGCTTTAGCAACATCATTAAAGCTATTGGCTTTGCCAGTGCCTACGTTAAATATCCCTGAGACATTCGGATTTTTCATACACCATAAATTAACATTAATGACATCATCCACAAAAACAAAGTCACGAAGTTGTTCACCATTGGCATAACCATGGCTGCCTTCAAACAATCTTAATTGACCTTTTTCTTTTATTTGATTATTAAAATGATAGACAACACTCGCCATATTATTTTTATGTGCTTCTCCAGAACCGTACACATTGAAATAACGTAAGCCAATAACCTGCGATTTCATATCAGGCATTAACCTCCTGACATAGTTATCAAATAATAATTTTGAATAGCCATAAACATTTATAGGAGATTCATTTTCTGGTTTTTCATGGAATCGGGTATTGACGCCATAGACTGCGGCACTGGAGGCATAAACGAATGGAATTGATTTTTCCAGACTGTAATGCAGTAATTCCTTTGAGTAGGTGTAATTATTATCCATCATGTATTGTCCGTCCCATTCAGTTGTTGTGGAACAAGCTCCTTGATGAAATATAAATTCAATTTTGTCGCATAGTGGATCACGTTTATCCAGTAAACGTCTAAAATCTGCCTTATCAATATAATCAGCAATTTTGTTAACTGCCAAATTTACAAATTTTTTGCCGTCAGTTAAATCATCAACGACAATCACATCATCTCGACCAATCCCGTTTAAACCTGAAACGAGTTGACTACCTATAAAACCTGCACCTCCAGTAACGACAATCATGTTGGCCTCTAGCTATTTTCAATTATTTTTTCAAGCATCGCTGATGTTGAACATCCTTCTTCAAAAGGAAGGATAACCACTTCACCTCCCCGCTTTTTAACCAGATCTGCTCCCGCAATCTGATCTTCAGTGTAATCACCACCTTTCACCAGAAAGTCCGGCTCAAGCATTGCTATCAAGTCTTCGGGAGTGTCTTCACCGAATGATACAACCCAATCAACACAGGTCAGGGCATTTAAAACGACCATTCTGTTTTTTATGGAATTTATAGGTCTTGAATCACCTTTCAATCTTCTAACAGAATCATCATCATTAATCGCAACAATCAAACGGTCACCAAGTTTTCTGGCCTGCATCAGATAATTAATATGTCCCGCATGTATGATATCGAAACAGCCATTAGTCATCACTATTTGCTCGCCTTTACGCTTGGCGCGGTTAATGACGTCCAACGCGGAATGTTTATCCAGCATACCTGGCAATTGATACCTGCCAATACTTGCACTATTTAGTTCATCTACCGTGACAGTCGCCGCACCTAGTTTTTCAACAACCAGACCTGCTGCAATATTCGCTAGAAAAGTCGCTTGTTCCAGTTTATAGCCAGAAGCTATCGACGCAGCTAAAACAGCAATCACAGTATCTCCAGCGCCGGTAACGTCATAAACTTCATGCGTTTCAGCTTTGAGATGCAAAGGCTGTTCATTTGCACGTAACAATGTCATGCCCTTTTCACCTCGGGTTACCAGTAAAGCATTCAACTGCAAATTATTCCTGAGCGCTTCTGCTTTGCTAATTAATTGTTCATCGGTTTTACAACTGCCCACAACTGCTTCGAGTTCTTTCAGGTTTGGCGTAAGAATATTTGCATGCCTATAACAACTAAAATCGGATGATTTTGGATCCACTAATACGGTCACATTTCTATCACTAGCATGTTTAATAAATGTCTGAATATTACTTAAACTACCTTTTGCATAGTCTGATAAAACAACAACATCAACAGATTCAAGCAATTGTAAATACTGCTCAACAAGATCTTCCGGTGCAGAAATTGTCGATTCTTCTTCGTAATCAAGTCTGATTAATTGTTGGTGTTGGCTTAATACGCGGCGTTTAGTAATGGTTGGATATCCATCTTTGTGGACAAAGCAACACTTAACACCTTTTTCGCTCAGAATATCTTCTAGTCTTTTCGATGCCTCATCTTGACCTGTGATTCCTAATAACTGAGTATTGATACCTAATGATGAAATATTAATTGCAACATTAGCCGCTCCTCCTGGTCTCTCTTCTGTATTAGTGACGCGAACTACCGGAACTGGCGCTTCGGGCGAGATCCGATTGGTTTCACCATAGATATATTGATCCAGTATAATGTCGCCCACGACTAACACTTTGGTATGAACATCAGGATTAAAAACAATTTCTTGCATTACAACAATTACTCTAAATTTTGGTCTATTCAACGAATTTTAACACACGATAATTATCATAGTATTCAATATGTTGTTTAAAAAGTATCTATTTTTGCTTTACCTGCTGCTATATACGACTTTTTGTGTCGCAGAAAATGAAATCCCTGATTTTTTTGAAGTCGATTACGACTTGTACAGTAATAAAACGAAAATAGGATTAATGAGCCGACAATTCTATCAAGCAGATGATGGTAATTACGTATTTCATTCAGAAAGTAAAACAACCGGATTCATATCCTTCTTTAGAAAAGATCACATTCTTGAGGTAAGTAATTGGGCTTTTATTAATTCCAGTTTCAAACCATTAAACTATAAATATCAGCATACAGGAGGAAAGAAAGACCGAGATGTTGAAATCCAGTTTAACTGGGACTATGAAAAAATAATAAACCGTGTAAATGAATCAACCTGGCATATGGAGACCGAAACCGGGATATTGGATAAGCTGCTATATCAACTGACCATCATGTCTGATCTTAAATCAGGAATTGTGCCCGAAAAATACATCATCGCGGACGGCGGTAAGATAAAACAGTATTTTTTCACACGTATAGGCGATGAAACAATTAAAACACCACTTGGAGAATTTAAAACAGTCAAACTTTCCCGGCAAAAGTTAAATAATAAAAGAAAAACTTTTTTATGGTGCGCCTATGATCTGAATTTTTTACCTGTGAAAGTGATAAACGAAGAAAAAGATAATCGAATCACTACAGCTACCATAAAATCACTCAAGGGCTTTGGTTTTAATAAGAAGTAATCAAACAACTTAAACTTATTGTTTAATCTGTTTCAAAATTTCATTCGGTGGCATATAGCCTGGTAACATTCTGCCATCTTCCAGATATATTGCCGGTGTCCCACGTACGCCTAATTTTTGTCCCAAAGCATATTGTGCTGCAACAGGATCATCGCAAGTCTTTGCCTCTATTGATTCTCTGTTTTTTGCCGCTGTTAATGCAGCCTGACGGTTATCGGCACACCAGACATTACTCATTTCCTTGCCAGCCGCTGATAGCACCCCGGCCCTGGGATAAGCCAGATAACGTACTGTAATACCCATTGAATTTAATTCAGGCACATCAAGATGTAATTTTCTGCAATAACCACAATCAACATCCGTAAAAACATAAATTGCATCTTCCATCTTGTGTGATGCAAACTCGATATAATCTTCTTTATTTATTCCTTCCAGTAATTTAACTCTGGATTCAGCGCGTACATCGTCAGTCAAATTACGGCGGCCAGCAATATCAAGTATGTCGCCTTTAATGACATAATTACCATCACGAGTAATATAAATGACATCAGAATCGATAACGATCTCATACAAGTCTTTAATCGGCGTTGCCTGGACGCTATCTATTTCAACATCAGGCAATATTCTGGATAGGGCTGAACTTAATTCAGCATCAAGCCCATCCTCCGCAAATACAGAAAAAGAAGCAAATAGGCCTATCAATATAATCTTACAAAACTTCATTTCATCTCCAGAATTAAGTAACACGATATGCTCGCAAAAAAGTACTGTATATTACAACTAGTTATCTGAGACCATTATACAGTTGTTCTGTTCCCAATTAGCAATAAGCTTTTTTCAATGGTAAATGTTCGATGTGTCTTTTTTTCATGATACAGTCAGCAATAATATATTGAAGAATCCTGATAATGCCTGAATGAATCGCCCTGTTAAAAAACAAATGTCTGAGTCCAGACTCGATCTTGGTTATATCCTTGATTTATTGGAAAAAGATGCGCTAATAAATCAACAACAACGGGCCCAGTTGTCTAGTCTCAGTACTGAACAGTCCAGGATTCATGTCCACCCGCTTATCACTATTGCGGAACAAGGCTGGCAAAGCGCTACAAAACCAGGCTACCCGTTAAGCCTTGAAACATTGACCAAATGGTTAGCAGGAAAGGTAAACCAAACGTATCTACGAATTGACCCCCTGAAAATCGATGTGCAGAAAATCACGGCGGTTGTTTCACAAGCCTATGCAGCAAAACTTAAAATATTGCCTGTAGAAGTCAATAATTCAGAGCTCACCATTGCAACATGCGAACCTTTTATCAGTGCATGGGAAACTGAATTATCACGTATAGCAAATCTCAAGATTAAACGCGTGATAATCAACCCCAGAGATCTTGAACGATACTTGATAGAGTTTTATGGCGTCAGCAAATCTATTTCCGGTGCTGTCAGACAAAAGAAAGATGAACCTATTGCGCTTATCCAGAATTTTGAACAACTGGTTAAGGTTGGCAAAGCGGGTGAGCCTGATGCAAACGACCAACATATCGTTAGCATTGTCGATTGGTTATTGCAATTTGCATTTGAACAGCGTGCCAGCGACATCCATCTTGAACCACGACGTGAAAAAGGACGTATTCGTTTCAGAATAGACAGCGTTTTACATATCGTACACGAACTTCCAGTTGTCTTGATGGGGGCTATTACCAGCCGCCTGAAATCGCTTGGTCGCATGGATGTTACTGACAGACGCCGACCCCAGGATGGCAGAGTGAAAACTATCACACCCTCCGGCAAAGAAGTTGAAATGCGACTATCAACTATGCCAACAACCTTTGGCGAAAAACTTGTTATCAGAATCTTTGATCCTGACATGCTCGTAAAAAGTTATAAGCAACTGGGATTCACTAAACATGACCAGGAACAGCTGAATGACATGGTCAATAATCCACATGGGATTATTTTAATCACTGGGCCTACAGGTTCCGGGAAAACGACTACCTTGTATTCCACCTTAAACCAGATTGCCCGACCAGAAATAAATATTTGTACGATTGAAGATCCTATTGAAATGGTAGACCCGCAGTTTAATCAAATGCAGGTACAACAATCGATTGGGGTCGATTTTGCTTCGGGCGTTAGAACTTTATTACGACAAGATCCGGATATAATCATGATTGGCGAGATTCGTGACCGGGAAACCGCAGATATTGCTATTCAGGCCGCTTTAACGGGACACCTGGTTTTATCCAGTTTACATACCAACGATGCGCCTTCAGCGATAACAAGACTTATAGATATTGGTATGCAGCCTTTTCTTTTAAATGCAACAATACAAGGCGTTATAGCGCAAAGACTATTAAGAACACTCTGTGTTCATTGCAAGGAACTCGTCACAACAGACAAACAAAGCTGGATTGAATTTGCCAATCCAGATAAATTAAAAATGCCCCCCCAAATATACAAACCCGTCGGTTGCGATGAATGTAGACATACAGGCTACATGGGACGTACTGCAATCTATGAAATATTAAAAATGAATGCGGCCATTCGTGAGAATATTTCATCAAATACCGATTTGGATATATTGCGTGGTGTCGCTTTAAAAAGCGGTATGCGTGCATTAAAGATCGGAGGAGCACAAAAAATTGCCGACGGTCTGACTACGCTGGAAGAAGTCTATTCTGTATTACCACAACACTAGATCGTTATTTTATATCACCCTCTCGGATGATGTTCAGCATGCAAGTCTTTTAAACGCTCTCTGGCTATATGTGTATATATTTGGGTAGTTGAAATATCACTATGACCTAACAGCATCTGCACAACTCTCAGGTCAGCACCATGATTAATCAGATGTGTAGCAAAAGCATGTCTTAATATATGCGGTGACAATGTCTTTTTGATTCCCGCTACGATAGCGTAACGTTTAACTATGTGCCAAAAAGTCTGGCGCGTCATGGCTTTGCCACGATTACTGGGAAACATGGCATCTGTTCCAACGTGATTAAGAATCTCACCTCTTGCCGAATTGAGATATTGTTCGAGCCAGGAATTAGCTTCTTCACCTAAAGGCACCAGCCGCTCTTTATTCCCCTTACCAGTTACGCGCACAACCCCTTGTCGAAGATTTACCTGTTGAACAGTTAAGCCAACAAGTTCAGAGACTCTTAAACCAGTCGCGTAAAGCAGCTCAAGCATGGTTTTATCTCTAACACCTAAAGCGTTATTAATGTCTGGCGCTTCAAGTAGTTCTTCCACTTCAGATTCAGTAAGCGATTTGGGCAATGATCTCCCAAGTCTTGGAGCATCAACATTACTAACCGGGTTTTGCTTTACCTTATCTTCTCTTAATAAATATTCATACAAGCGACGCAGACTGGATAATCTTCGAGCAACCGTTCTAGCTGATACATTTTTTGAAGTTGCAAGATAAGCGAGTATATCTTTTGCTTCTACTTGAATTAGTATAATTTTGTTTTGCTGCAACCATTTTGAAAATTGATATAAGTCACTGCGGTATGCGGAAAGTGTATTTTCACTTAAACCTCGTTCCATCCATAAAGCATCAAGAAATGAATCGATAACCTGTTTCGAATTATCAGAAATACATATTTGATTATCGGCGATTTGGTTCATTCTCAAACGACCAGATTCATAACTGATGCTTGTATGGAGAATGTATCTTTATTTTGCGGGTATTTTGTTTTCAAGGATCTGGTAGTTAATAATGTCAACAAGCCAGATTTTACAGACACCGGACTGGACTAACCAGTCCGGCAAGTAGAATTACGGTCGAATATTATGACTTAACCTTAATTTTTTCTTTAATTCGTGCTGCTTTACCACGAAGGTCACGCATGTAATATAATTTTGCACGTCTTACATCTCCACGTCGTTTTACCTGAATTTCCGCAACGGTGGAACTATAGGTCTGGAATACGCGTTCCACACCTTCACCATAAGAAATTTTGCGAACTGTAAATGATGAATTCAAACCACGATTTTTAACGGCTATAACAACACCTTCAAAAGCCTGCAGACGTTCACGTTGTCCTTCTTTAACCTTCACCTGAACCACAACAGTATCACCAGGGCCAAATTCAGGGACCTCACGTGTCATTTGTTCTGCTTCTAGTTGTTCGATTATGTTAGCCATTTTCATACTCCAATCACAATATCTTGTTATTAACTAATTTGATTACCCGGTTTCAAAAATATATTCCTGTAGCAATCTTTTCTGTTCATCATCAAGTTCTACTAACTCGATTAAATCCGGTCTTTTGCGCCAGGTATTTCCCAGCGATTGTTTTAAACGCCAACGGCGTATTTCTTCATGGTTACCACTCAAGAGTACCTCAGGCACATTGTAACCATTGATCTGCTCTGGGCGCGTATAATGCGGATAGTCCAGTAAACCGTCAACAAATGAATCTTCATTGGCTGAGTCTTCATGCCCTAATACACCCGGCAAGGTGCGACAAACACTATCTATTAAAACCATTGCCGCCAATTCACCACCACTCAGGACATAGTCACCAATTGACCATTCCTCATCAACTTCGGTCTCAATCACCCTTTCATCTATACCTTCGTAACGTCCGGATACCAGGATCAAACCATTACGACTAGCTAGCTCCTTTACCCCGGCCTGATCTAAACGTCTTCCCTGCGGAGAGAGATAAATAACCTTTGTGCCTGGCTGCGCCTTTCTTGCTCTTGCTATAGCAGAACAAACGGGGGGATACATCATCACCATTCCTGGCCCACCACCGTATGAACGGTCATCTACAGTCTTGTGTTTATCAAATGTGTAATCGCGAGGATTCCACGATCTAAACTCAAGCAAATTATCAGCCACTGCCCGGCCAATAACACCATGTTCAACTACCGAGGTGAACATTTCCGGAAACAAGCTTATTACATCAAGTTGATACATCAATCGTCACTCTGCCATTCAACAAGCATCGTACTGCCATTCAAATCAACTTTCTTTACAAAAACATCCATAACCAAAGGTATTAAAGTTTTGGTTACCCTGTCACCTGTACTTTTAATAACAAGCACATCATTGGCACCTGTCTCAAGAATATCACTGATTTTACCCAGACTAATCTGTTCCTGATTTAGAACCTCAAGACCAATCAAGTCATGCCAGTAAAACTCTCCTTCTGCCAGCGCAGGAAATTGTTCCTGTGTAACTGATATATCGCAATTAGTATATTCACGCGCCTGTTCAGGGCTATCTATACCATTTATTTTTACGAGTAATCGTCCACTCCCACGCTGTTGGAAATCTTCTATTTCAACTTTCTTCCAACCGGTATCTAAACGAACTAACCAGGGTGTATACGTAAAAATATTTTCTTTAGGCCGAGTATATGAATCTAACTTCAACCATCCTCGTACACCATATACGCCACCAACACGGCCAACGATAACTGGGTCTTCATTTTCCTGCATTTAAGAATGCCGGGTTATTTATTACCCTAATTCCCTAAGAAATTAAGTAATATATTCTCTTAATCTATCAACTACGCCGCTATAGCAGCTGCGTTGTCTTTAATCAATTTAGCAACGCGATCCGATGTTTGAGCACCTTGCGCTACCCAATGATCGACACGTTCCATATCAAGCTTAAGTGGAACCTCTTGACCAGTTGCACCAGGATTAAAAAAACCAAGACGTTCTAACGAACGACCATCGCGCTTGTTACGACTATCTGTTACCACTATGTGGTAAAAAGGTTTTTTCTTAGCCCCTGTTCGAGACAATCTAATTGTTACCATCAGTCTGATGACCTCATTAATTCTGAATAACTTACGGGAGAAATACCCGCCTGAAAAAAGGCGCTATTGTACGGAAAAACAACGAAAAAGAAAGTAAAGACAGTAGTTTTAGGCCATGTAAAATACTAGCACTGTTAACCGCAGTAAAGCAGCACATAGAACATCAAACCATTGTTAATATAATATTCACAATATATCTTTATACTATTGATTTATATATTATTTTAAGCCTACGTTATGAATCTACATGAACAAAAAAAACACTTAAGGAACGACTTAAAACAACGCCGTTCGCTCGTTTCAGCAGATAAACGTAAGCAAATGAGTCAACAAATCATCACATTTTTGTATCAAATAGATGAATTTAATCTAGCAAAAAGACTGTTTTGTTACATTTCTTATCTTTCTGAAGTGGAAACAACTGATTTAATTGATGCTTTTCTGGAGCGAAGTTTGAGCCTTAGCGTACCAAAAATCATGAGTAAATCGGAAATGATTGCTGTCCAATTGAAGAATTTATCTGATTTAGAACCCGACAAAATGGGAATTTTAACCCCAAAATCAAACCAGCCAACAACAGGATATTTCGATGTTGTAATAACCCCGGGACTTGGATTCACAACGACCGGTGAGCGATTAGGTTATGGACGAGGATATTATGACCGTTGGTTCACAAATAATCAGGTCGGGCTGAAAATCGGAGTAGCTTTTGAGTTACAGATAGTTGATGAATTACCAGTAGAAGCAACTGATATGGCTCTCGACATGATTGTGACAGAAGAACGAATCATAGACCTCAGACAGCAACTATAAAATCGCGGTACTAGCCTTCGTCAAAATCAGCCAGATCAATAAGCAGTGTACCTTTATCCAGAGCATCACTCTGTGTTGTCTCGATTCGTTGCATTTTCACCAGCCCTACATCAGGCGCATACCAACTTGTTTGTTCTACATTGACGAGGGTTAAGCCTACATAATTACCCGCATCCTTAAAAGACGAACCACTCATGGTTATCTTCATGCAATTTTTAAAGCGTCCCGCAGGCACGTCAACAATTTCTTCAAGCGATTCAATCCTGGCTTCTAAATCAACTTTGGCGAAGATTTCAAATACTGTTTTCTGTGGCGGACCTGTTTTCTTTAAAAGTTTTGTTACCGTTGATTGTTGCCATTGACTACCTAAAACAGGCTTATCCGGAATCACCAGCTGTTTGTCTGCATGGAATTCGGGGCTTATCATTTTATCATTCATATTCCCGAGATAGTGAATACCGGTATCGGAATTTGAGTAGTAAAGAATAGTACCATCCAGCGATTCGCGTAAATAAACTGGTGAATTATCCAGTTCACTTTCCCCGATATTGTTAAGAATATACTGTTGTTTTCGTAAACCATCTCGTGTTTCCAACGAAACATCGTATCGCCATTTATACCCCTTCTTCAGTGGAAAATAAGATTGCTCATTTTTTGAACAACTCGTACAGAGAAGACAAAAAAGTAATAAAACAACGCGGCGAGTTATAACACCAGTTGTATGGAAATAAGATTGATTGTGCATTTATGAGTTTATAAACAAGTTATGGGGTTTGGCCTGGGCCATCTTTATTTTTAGACCATATAACAGCCAATATCGACCCTGTAATATTATGCCAAATACTAAATAATGCGCCTGGTAGTGCAGCCGCAGCAGAAAAATACTGGTTAGCTAAAACCACACTCAATCCGGAATTTTGCATACCCACCTCAATGGATATTGTTTTACATATAGATTCATCATAGCCCAGTAATCTAGGAATACTGTAACCACTAATTAACCCAAGAATATTATGTAATGCTACTGCTGTGAGTAACAATATACCTGACTGAGATAATTCCACCTGATTCTTCGCTACTATCACACCAATTATGAAGATAATTGATAATACAGAAACCGCGGGTAAAAACGATTTTATTCGAGCTAAGTGTTGTTGGTAAAAGCGATTGATCAAGACACCAGACACAACTGGGAAAATAACAATCAACGCAAGGTTTTTCATCATCTTTATAACCGGCACATCAATACTTTGGTCGACATAAAATAATGTTACCAATGGTGTTAAAAAAGCAGCCAACAAGGTTGAAACGGCTGTTAGTGATATCGAAAGTGCAACGTTGCCTCGCGCCAGAAAACAAATTACATTTGATGCAGTACCGCCCGGACAGGCACCAAGCAGAATCAATCCGGTCGCCAGTACAACCGGTAACCCTAATAACATAGCTAACAGCCATGCTATGGTTGGCATCAGGATATACTGTAAAGCAACACCTATTACTATTAATAAAGGCTCATCAAGTACGCGCTTGAAGTCAGATACACTCAGGGTCACGCCCATTGAAAACATGACAATGGCCAGCATGGGGACTATCGCTTTACCATAATCCTGCAATAGCGATGGGTTGCTCATCGCTATAATAGAAATCATAATTGCCCCTAGAGGTAAAAATAAAATACTGCGATTCTGCACCATCTACCCCTCATAATTGTATTCAATTAAATTTCTATATAGACCATCATTTCAAATGTTCCTGTATCGCGTTTTTTTGAATTGGCATGCTGCCAAACTAGTATTAATTATTAAACTATTTAATGCTTTATATCGACTTCAGAGTATAAAGCAGAAAACATGAATTTCTTGAGTAAACAGGGTAAATTAGCATTCCTATGTCAGATAAACTCCATCAAATCAACGCACAGTATTCGAATAAGGAAGACAGGATACTGATCCGCACCTCCACAGAAAACAATAATGAATATTTAATCTGGCTAACACGTCGCTTCACTAAACTCTTACTTGATATTCTTGATAAAGAAATTGAAAAACGGGGCGGCACGACCTCACTAAGTGCAAAAAAAGAAACCAGGAAACTTTATACAGAAGGCGCTTTCGAAAAGCCCTATGTAGAAGATGCTCCTAAAAACCACCCCCTGGGCGACGACGGTGTACTTGCATTTGGTATTAAGACTGGAACAGATGCAACTGGAAACTTTGTGCTGGAACTTCAGTCAGAAACCAAACAAGGTATTACCTTTAACCTGAACGACACATTAATTTACATGTTTTATTCACTGCTCATGCAAAGTATCGAACGCGCAGAATGGCAAATTGGGAAATTTGGCGAACGCACCCCCGATAGCCCACTGCATTAACTGACCCGTTCTGATAGATTATTACTATCAGCCTCATTAAAACAATCAAATTCATTAAGCCAACCTGAACAGCTAGTATTCTTTTGTAATTAAAATTTAGAACCTATTGGAGAAAACAAATGTTGCAAAATAGAGAAGGAAAAACCGTCCCTGATGTCACTTTTCGTGTGATGGAAGAAGGTAACTGGAAGGATGTTACAACTAATGATCTGTTCTCGGGTAAAACAGTTATCGTTTTTTCATTGCCTGGCGCATTTACCCCGACTTGTTCGAGCACACATTTGCCTCGCTTTAATGAACTGGCACCGGTATTCAAACAAAATGGCGTAGACGAAATTATCTGTATGTCTGTTAACGATACATTTGTTATGAATGCATGGAAAGAAAATCAGGAATCAAACAATATTAATGTTCTGCCTGATGGAAATGGCGAGTTCACCGATGGTATGGGTATGTTAGTCGGTAAAAAAGACCTTGGTTTTGGTAATCGTTCATGGCGTTATTCAATGCTGGTTAAAGATAAAAAGATCGAAAAGATGTTTATCGAACCAGAAGTCGAAGGCGACCCGTTCGAAGTTTCCGATGCTGATACAATGCTGAACTACATCAACGCTAATGCTGTTAAACCTGAATTCGTATCAATGATTTCACGTAAAGGTTGTATCCATTGTGAACGCGCGAGAAAAACACTGGAAGCACATGGCATGCCTTACGAGGAAATTGAATTAGGTCACGGTGTTACCAGTCGTACGTTAAGAGCTGTTTCTGGTGCAACCACAACACCGCAAGTCTTCATCGGTGGCAAACTAATAGGAACCGCAGATGATCTTGAAGCCTACTTGAAAAACAAGAGTTAAATAATTGTTTTAGCTTAACAGAGGTCTCCCCTACCCCTAATTTGTTGAGCATTTGAGCCATGCATCCCGCATGGCTCTTTTTTTCGCGCATTGAAAAAACATGCATTCAAACTGTGAATTCAACTAATCTTCAAACAACCCGTTATAAATAGTATAACCTAATATTTCCTTCATGCTTTCAGAACTCACATCAGGATAGTCTTTAGTGAACTCTTCATAGGTTTTTTTTGCTTTAACAAATTCACCTTTTTCCCATAATGCTTTAATTTTTAACAATGCATCTTCTTGCATACTGAGTTCACGATCTTGCTTCAACTTTATCGTATCATCAAACGCTACGCCGCCAGAGATCGAGGGTGAATTTTGTTCTTCTGAAAAAACCCTGTCTTCTATTGCTTCAAACTGTGGCTTTCCTTTTGACAACATTTTTTTAGCCGGAGTTACTTTGATTCTCACTTTTGGTGCTTCCGTTTTTTCTTCTGCGCGATACGTATCTGCTGTAGCACTTAATGATGCTGGGGCTGGAACTCCAGGACGTTCAACTTTATTTTGTCTTGATTCAATTTCATTCGTAACAGAAACATCTTCAGAATTTAATTTCGTTTCTGATATTGCTGATTCTTTAATGATTGAAGCTGAATCAAGTATTTCAACGTCAAACTCATTGATTAATGGCTGCCCGCTTTCCTGTTGCATCGTCACTACCAGGCTAACACTTAAGGTAATCATTGCAGCTATTGATAACGGTTTCACCCAGGGGGCTTTATGGAATTCAGCTTTAGTTTTCTGTTTAATATTATTAGAAACATTAACTGCTTCTTTAGCGGCTGACAAAATAGCCTCATCCAGATGAGAAGCTGGTTCTTGTTTATTTGAAGAACGATAACCATTTGACAATTCTGAATTGCCATTCAGATAACTGTTTAATTCTCTATCGTCTGATTCGTTATTAGCCATAATTTACTCTTCATTCAAACCTGAACGTAATTTTACTATCGCATATCGCAAACGACTTTTTGCTGCTTCATAATTAATGCCTGTTGTCTCAGCAATTTCAGTAATGCTCATTCCCGCTTCTTCTCTTAATAAAAAAACCTCGCGTTGATCGTTTGGTAATGCATCCAATAACTTCGTAAGTTGATCTATTGATTGCTCAATTTGCACCTGTTGTTCCGGGTTAACTGTTGATTGCTGATCATGTGCTATATCATCAATTTCAGTCGAATGATCCTCTACTATTCTGACGGTTTGTTTTCGATAATGATCGATAAACTGATTATGTGCCAATTTATAAAGCCAGGTTGTGAATTTTGCTGAAGCAACATAGCTCTCTCGAGCGTTAATTAACTTCATCCATACTTCCTGAAACAATTCCTCAGCAATGGTTTTATTGCGACAGAGTTTTAACATGTAGCGATAAACGGGAGCTTTATGTCTCAGATATAAGACCTCAAATGCCACAGCATCCCCAGAAGCATAGCTCAACATTAGTCTCTCATCTGAGGCACCTTTATCCATTATCCCAAGTGTATCGCTAGTACTACGGTAATGGCCAGAGTCTATCAAGAGCATAGTGTTATTAACGTGTAGGATAAGTGAACGGGTTAAGAAATATGGAATAAAAAAGGGGCTAAAAAGCCCCTTTGAATTAACTTGTATATAAAGCTATTTTATTCAGACACCTCATGAACAGCCTTCATGCTGAGGCGAACACGACCTTGTCTATCAACTTCAAGCACCTTGACCTGAACCATATCGCCTTCACTCAGTTTGTCACTAACATTCTCAACACGTTCTTCAGAGATTTGTGAGATGTGTACCAGCCCATCTTTGCCCGGCAAAATATTTACAAAAGCGCCAAAGTCCATCAACTTGGCTACCTTACCTTCGTAGATCTTACCGACCTCAATATCTGCAGTGATTTGTTCAACACGTTTCATAGCAGCATCGCCAGCAGCTTTATCTGTTGCTGCAATTTTAACGGTACCATCATCATCAATATCAATTGTCGCGCCTGTTTCTTCAGTAATGGCGCGTATAGTTGCACCGCCTTTACCAATGACATCACGAATCTTATCCGGATGAATCTTAATCGTGGTGATACGTGGTGCAAATTCAGACATTTCCTGCTTATGACTGGATAACACTGCATTCATTTTGCCAAGAATGTGAATACGTCCTTCTTGTGCCTGATGCAATGCAACTTCCATAATTTCTTTAGTGATACCATCAATCTTGATATCCATTTGTAATGCTGTAATACCTTTTTCAGAACCAGCAACCTTGAAATCCATATCGCCAAGGTGATCTTCGTCACCCATGATGTCTGAAAGTACAACGAATTTATCGCCTTCTTTAATCAAGCCCATAGCTATACCGGCAACTGGCGCGTCAAGTTCTACGCCCGCATCCATTAAAGCCAGGCTACTGCCACAGACTGATGCCATAGAACTGGAACCATTTGATTCTGTGATTTCAGAGACGACACGAATAGAGTATGGAAACTCATCCATATTTGGCATAACCCCTAAAATACCGCGTTTAGCAAGACGACCATGTCCAATCTCACGACGTTTTGGTGAACCTACACGACCGGTTTCGTTGACACAAAATGGAGGGAAATTGTAATGAAACATAAATGGGTCTTTACGTTCGCCTTCAATCGCATCAATAATTTGTGCATCCCGTTGCGTACCCAGAGTTGTCACAACAATAGCCTGTGTTTCACCACGGGTAAATAATGCTGAACCATGTGTGCGTGGCAATATTCCTGTTTCGATAGTAATAGGACGTATCGTTTTTGAATCACGGCCATCGATACGATTTTCACCTGCCAATACACTACTACGAACAATATGACTTTCCAGTGCTTCTATGCCTGCTGCGATTGTGCCGGCTGACCATTGTGGTTCGTCACCTTCTGTCATTGCTTCAATAACTTCATTTTTTATTTCACCTAAACGTTCTTTACGTTCAAGTTTGTCCTGAATGCTATAAGCCTCTCTGACTAAATCACCTGCACGAGATTGAATTTCATTTTCAAGCGCGTCATCTTTATCCGGAGCAGTCCAATCCCATGCTTTGGTATTTGCATCCGCGGCCAGGGCTCTTATGTTTTCAATTACAACCTGAAACTGTTCGTGACCAAACATCACTGCACCTAACATTATCTCTTCAGACAATTGTTTCGCTTCAGATTCAACCATCAAGACGGAGGTATTAGTACCTGCCACAACAAGATCAAGCTGTGAATCTTCCAAATCTTTGAATGATGGGTTGAGAATATATTGTCCATCTTTATAACCAACACGAGCCGCACCGACAGGACCGCTGAATGGTGCTCCTGAAAGGCTGATAGCTGCTGAAGCACCGATAATTGCCGGGATATCAGGATCAACAGCTGGATCAAGTGACATCACAGTAACAATGATCTGAATTTCGTTTTTAAATCCTTTAGGAAATAAAGGTCTTATAGGACGATCAATTAACCGGCAGGTTAATGTTTCTTTTTCTGACGGTCGGCCTTCGCGTTTAAAAAAGCCACCAGGTATTTTACCTGCGGCATAGGTTTTTTCCTGATAGTCGACCGTTAAAGGAAAAAAGTCTTGCCCCTCTCTAGCTTCCTTTTTGGCGACACAGGTTACGAGTAATACAGTATCACCCATACTAACCATGACGGCACCTGATGCCTGTCTGGCGATTCTACCTGTTTCTAATGTGACTTTTTGATTACCGAACTGAAATTCTTTTGTTACCACGCTCATGGATTTTCCCTAACACGAAATGTTGATGTTGATTTAAAGATAGTTTTGAAATTATAAAAACGTTAAAACCCGCAGTAGCGGGTTTATTGATATCGTTTCTTCAATGGCAAATGCCAGAAAGAATATTATTTACGTAGACCAAGACGACTGATCAAATCGCGATAGCGATTCAAATCTTTACCTTTTAGGTAATCAAGCAATTTGCGTCGCTGATTAATCATGCGCAACAAACCCTGTCTTGAATGATGGTCTTTACTATGTTCTTTAAAATGTCCTGACAGATCAGTAATACGAGACGTCAGCAAAGCAACCTGTACTTCCGGAGATCCGGTGTCCTTGGTATCACGCTGATAATCTTTAACTATTCCTGCTTTCTGTTCACAACTTATTGCCATATTCAAATACTCCCGCAAACCTTCTGATATCAAAATTCGCGCGTATTGTACCCGCGCCTATGCCGTGTAACAAGCGAAACATCAAATTGTTTCACCTTATCCGTTAATTCTTGTTTCTACATTATTAATCAATCGCTTAGGAGCGACACGACCATCCTCTGTAACCTCACCCAAACCAAGAAATTGTGCTGAATGATTATAAATTCTTAATCTGCCTGATTCAGGCAACCCCGGAACCATGACTGTTTGTCCCTGACAAAGATAATAGGCAGCATCATCAGCAAGATGTATTTCCGGAAAATCTAACAAGGCCATATCCATCGGTAATAATAAGTCATCCAACTTTTCGATACCTGTTTCAGCAAGTTCTTGTAACTGCGCGGGTGTTACCATCTGCGATTCATTAAAAGGCCCCGCGCCAAGTCGACGTAAGCTTAAAATATGTGCCCCGCAAGATAGCTGGTTACCGATATCTTCCGCCAGCGTTCGTATATAGGTGCCCTTTGTACAGAATACTTCTATCTCAAATTCGTCTTTATCCAGATTAAGTAGTTCTATTTTATGTATCGTGATTTTTCTCGGTTTTCGCTCTACTTCAATCCCTTTGTAAGCCAGTTCATATAAACGTTGTCCATTTTGTTTAAGTGCCGAATACATCGGTGGAACCTGTTCTATTTCGCCGAGAAACTGCGTAAACACTTGCTTGAATTCAGATTCAGAGACTTCAGGCACAGGTTTCTGAATAAGAATTTCACCTTCAGCATCTCCGGTTGTCGTTGTAATACCTAATTTGCAGCGTGCACGATAAGTTTTACTGGAATCTAATAAATACGCAGACACTTTAGTTGCTTCACCCAGGCAGATAGGTAATAAACCTGTCGCTGGAACATCAAGATTGCCGGTGTGACCTGCTTTATTTGCATTGTAAATACGTTTTACATGCTGCAAAGCTCCATTAGAGCTCATGCCGGCAGGCTTATCTAACACCAGAATACCGTTGATATCTCTACCTCGTTTTTTTCTTGATCTACTCATCAGGATCTTCAGAAGTGGTTTTACTAACAGAATTTATAATATCGGTGAGTCGTTGCGCGCGTTCGATTGATTCGTCATATTTGAATCGTATCGAAGGCACACCTCGTGTCGTCAGCATTTGTGATAGTTCATGACGGAAATGACCTGCCTGATCATTCATGGTCGCTACCAGTTCATCGGTTGTTACATTCTGATTAAATGCCGTGATGTATATCGTTGCATTTTTAAGATCTGGACTCAGATCAACCTTAACCACCGTGATCATGCCATGCACATTTAACGGAAAATCGCGTTGAATGAGAACAGAAAGTTCTTCTTTAATAAACTGGGCTACGCGTTGGTTACGCCCAAATTCCTTTGGCATGATTAAAAATCAGATCTTACGTTCAACGCTAACTCGTTCGAACACTTCGATCTGGTCGCCCGCCTGTACGTCATTATAATTCTTCACACCGATACCACAATCCGTGCCTGATTTGACTTCATTCACATCATCTTTAAACCGGCGCAGTGACTCAAGTTCACCTTCATAAATGACTACGTTATCACGTAACACGCGAATAGGATTGTTCCTGTTAATGCGGCCTGTGGTAACCATACACCCGGCAATATCGCCAAACTTCGGCGATCTGAATACTTCTCTAACTTCAGCCACACCTGTAATTTGTTCTCTGATTTCTGGTGAAAGCATACCGCTAAGAGCCGCTTTAACATCATCTATCACATCATAAATTATACTGTAATAACGTAAGTCTATGCCTTCTGCATCTACCAGTTTACGTGCGCTTGCGTCTGCCCGTACATTAAATCCAATGACAACCCCACCTGATGCCATAGCGAGGTTAATATCAGACTCGGTAATACCACCGACACCATTACTAATTATATTTACTTTAACTTCATCATTACTCAGGCGTGATAACGCATCCACCAATGCTTCAGATGAACCTTGCACATCAGCTTTGATCAACAAGTTTAGACTAGCGGTCTCACCTTCTTGCATCTGATTCATTACATTCTCGAGTTTAGAGGCATGTTGCTGAGCCATCTTCGTTTCTCGATATTTACCTTGTCTGAATAAGGCAATTTCTCTGGCTTTCTTTTCATCGGGTACAACAAGCATTTCATCTCCGGCATTAGGTGTACCAGACAAACCTAGTACTTCTACCGGCATTGAAGGACCTGCAGATAACACTTCGTTACCATTATCATCGACCATGGCTCTAACACGACCAAATTCATGACCACTTAGAATCACATCGCCTACCTTTAATGTACCATTCTGAACCAGGATACTTGCAATCGGCCCACGTCCTTTATCAAGCCGTGATTCAATAACTGCACCCGAAGCAGGTCCGGACTCTATCGCTTTCAATTCAAGAATCTCAGTTTGCAATAGAATACTTTCCAGTAAATCATCGACGCCTTCACCGGTTAGTGCAGATACATTTATGAAGATAGTATCGCCACCCCAACTTTCAGGAATAACTTCATATTTGGATAATTCCTGTTTAACTCGTTCAGGATCAGCATTCTCTTTATCTATTTTGTTAACAGCAATGATTATAGGCACATTACCTGCTTTGGCATGTTTTACTGCTTCTTCAGTCTGCGGCATGACACCGTCATCAGCGGCAACAACAATAATAACCAGATCCGTCACCTTCGCGCCTCGGGCACGCATGGCAGTAAATGCCTCATGTCCGGGTGTATCAAGAAAAGTAATATCGCCGTTATCAGTGTGAACCCGGTAGGCACCTATATGCTGAGTAATACCACCTGCTTCACCAGCGGCAACTTTAGTACGACGAATATAATCAAGCAGTGATGTTTTACCGTGGTCAACATGACCCATAATAGTAACCACAGGTGCACGAGTAACCTGATCACCGCCCTGCTGGGCTGCCTGGATCATTTCTTCTTCAAGCGCATTGTCCTTTTGAAACTTTGGGGTATGCCCCATCTCTTCAACAACGATACCCGCAGTATCCTGATCAATAGTCTGATTGATCGTTGCCATAGTGCCCAGGCCCATCATCACCTTGACTACTTCAGAACCTTTAACTGACATGCGCTGAGCCAACTCTGCAACGGTAATACTCTCTGGAATTGCAATCTCTTTGATAACGGGTGCTGTTGGCTTTTCGAATCCATGTTGATTGTTACCGGACTGCTGTATTACCGGTGCTGCTCGTGATTTTTTGCGGCGACGGCCCGAACCTTTAGTGGCAACGTGTAATTCTTGTCGACCATGACGGGCTTGTTCTTTACGAGATTTATCTTTGCCTGGAGTTTTGGTGACTTCTTTAACAGCCGGGGCAACAGGCGGAACAACAACTGCCTCTGCTTCTTTAATATTTTCTATATCTGCGTGTGATTTAACGTCATCAACAGGCGCTGATATTTCAACTTCAAGCGGTGCTTCTTCCGAGGATTTATCTAACTCTGCAACCGGTTCAACTGTTTCCTCGACAACAGGAATATCTTCTTTTATATCAATAGATTGTTGTTCAGATTTAATCTTTTCCTGAGTTTCTGCTTCAACCGCAGCTTGATGTTTTTCCAATTCAGCTGCCGCTTCTTCTTCACGTAACTTTGTGGCTTCTTCTTCCTGTTTCAGGGATTCAGCTACATCGCCACGTTTTGCGTAGGTACGGCGCTTACGAAATTCAATATTTACTGTTTTAGATCGTGGTTTTGCCCTGCCCTGAGTAGCAACTGGCACTTTGAGCTCACTAACGGTCTTACGACGTAAAGTGATTTTGCGGGGCTCGGAATTTTCATCCTTGCCGTGTTTTTTTCTTAAAAAAGCCAATAGCACCGACTTTTCAGAATCGGTTATGACCTCGTCTGCTTTCTTTTCGGAAAGACCTGCTTCAAGCAGTTGCTCCTGTATACGTTCAACGGGGACACCTACATCGGCTGCAAACTCACTGATAGTAACTTCCGGCATTAATTAGCACTCTCACTATTAGATTCTTCTGATTCAAACCAGGGTATTCGTGCGGTCATGATTAATTCTCCCGCACGATCTTTATCAATGCCGGTTATATCCATTAATTCATCCACAGATTGTTCTGCCAAATCTTCCATGCAAATCACACCTTTACTAGCCAATTCATAGGCCAGTGCTTTATCCATACCGTCCATAGCCAATAAATCGTCTGCTGGCTTTTCATCACCCAACTTTTCTTCATTGGCAATAGCACGCGTCAACATAATATCTTTAGCGCGTTCACGTAATTCATTCACCAAGTCGTCATCAAATTCTTCAATGGCCAACATTTCCTTTTCAGGAACATAGGCGACTTCCTCAAGACTTGAGAATCCTTCTTGTACCAGAATGATGGCAACTTCTTCATCAACACCCAAGTGTTCCATAAACATCGCTTGTAATGTCTCGGCTTCAGCCTCACTTTTTTCATCGGCTTGTTCAACCGACATTACATTCAACTCCCAACCTGTCAATTCGCTGGCAAGTTTGACATTTTGTCCACCGCGACCAATCGCCTGAGATAAATTTTCTTCAGCAACAGCAACATCCATTGTATGCGCATCTTCATCAACCATGATTGATGCTACTTCTGCTGGTGCCATGGCGTTAATAACAAATTGCGCTGGATTCTCATCCCAAAGAATAATATCTACACGTTCTCCACCCAATTCATTTGAAACAGCTTGAACTCTGGAACCACGCATACCTACACATGCTCCAATAGGGTCTATTCTTGGGTCATTTGCCTTAACAGCGATCTTTGCTCGAGCACCTGGGTCTCTGGCTCCATTAATAATATCAATCATGCCTTCATTGATTTCCGGCACTTCAATCTTGAATAATTCGATCAGAAGTTCAGGTGCCGTACGACTCAGGAACAATTGCGGACCACGAGTAACTTCTGGCTTTACTTCTTTAAGGTAAGCACGAATACGATCACCAGGACGAACTGCTTCACGTGGGATCAAGTCTTCTCGTGGAATAGATGCTTCAGCGTTATTACCCAGATCCATTATAATGCCGCTACGTTCAGAACGTTTTACAACACCACTGACCATTTCACCAACACGATCCTGATATGCATCAATTACCTGAGCACGTTCAGCTTCTCGAACCTTCTGTACAATAACCTGCTTGGCAGCCTGGGCAGCTATTCGACCAAATTCGACAGATGACATTGGTTCTTCAATGAATGCCCCAACCTCGATATCCGGATTGTTTTCCTTTGCATCACTTAATCGAATTTGTCTGGTTGGCGCTTCAAGCGATTCAGGATCATCATCCACCACTTCCCAACAACGAAAAGTATTATAATCGCCAGTTTCTCGATCGATGCTTACTCGAGACTCTATATCTTCACGATTACGTTTTTTGGTTGCGCTTGCTAACGCCGCTTCAATTGCTTCAAAGATAATGCTTTTAGCAACACCTTTTTCGTTACTGACAACGTCAACAACCATTAATATTTCTTTATTCATTTAACCTACCGTTTAAAAATCAAAACTGTGGAACCAAACGAGCGCGTTCTATTAATCTGAAAGGCACGTTATATTCCTCATCTTCACAGTTAATCACAATTTCATCGTCATCAACTGAACTTAAAACACCAACAAAACGTTTTCTACCGTTATGTTTTTCATATAACTTTATCTTCACCTGTTCACCAATAACGTTTTTAATCTGCTCTATAGTAAACAACGGTCTATCCAGACCCGGTGATGACACTTCCAATTCATAATTGCCTTTCACAGGGTCTTCGACATCAAGCAACCCGGCAATTTGATGACTGACTCGAACACAATCTTCAATCACCACTCCATCTGATTTATCGATATAAACTCGCAGAATAGAACCATTGCCATTTTGATTAAGTTCAATACCTAATAATTCATAGCCTAAGGCAACCACTTCTGGTTCGAGCAAATCGAGTAAAACCTGATTTTGTCTATACATAAGCACTTGAGCCGCAAACAAAAAGTGGGCTCAAGGCCCACTTATTAAAAACTATAAAATTCGTGTATCAATTATAGCCAGTTTATATTCGGTCTGCCATATGCGGACTATATATAAGTAAACCTGTACATCGCCGAATAAAGAACCATTCTGGACGATTACTAGCATAATCTTACCGCGCATAACAAAAAGCCCCTGATCAGGGGCCAATGTTATTTATTTATGTGTCAACAAATCTCATATCATTGCTCACATAATAATTTAAACTTGGTAGCGGGGGCAGGATTTGAACCTGCGACCTTCGGGTTATGAGCCCGACGAGCTGCCAGACTGCTCCACCCCGCATCAGAGGTGGCGAATAGTACAGGTCTAGATGATCATTTTCAAGGCACTTTATGCAATTGATTTAATTACTATAAGCCGGAATGGTTTAATGTGAGAGGAACACGTCTGGAACCCCAGTTTCCGGGGCTTGAATCAAAAATACCAGCACAAATAGAATTACAATTTGGACACTTACCTGAATCTTCAATTATGCAACTCTTGATTTCATACCAGTCGCGAACAATCAACTCTTCTCCACATTCATAACAATAGGTAGTGTCACCTTCCTTATCATGGACGTTACCCGTGTAGACGTATTTTAATCCATTCATAATGGCAATTGATCTGGCTCTTTTTAGGGTCGATAAAGGTGTTCGGGCTATATTTCGCATTTTCCAATCCGGGTGAAATGCAGAAAAATGTAACGGGACATCCGCACCTAATTCAGTCGCAATCCATTCTGTCATTTGATTAATTTCTTTTTCAGAATCATTTTCGCCCGGGATAATCAGGTTTGTTATTTCAAACCAGACATCGGTCTCATGCTTAAGGTATGAAAGCGTTTCCAGGACTGCTGATAATTGACTCCCGGTAATACGACGATAAAAGTTCTCGGTGAATGCCTTTAGATCAATATTCGCCGCATCGATATATTTGTAAAATTCTGCTCTTGGTTCTGCACAAACATAACCAGCTGATACAGCTACTGTTTTTATATCGTACTCATGGCAAGCAGCGGCAACATCAATGGCATATTCGTGAAATATAACCGGGTCATTATAAGTGAAGGCAATACTGCGACAATTCGCATTCTTTGCCGATAATGCAATAGTCTCCGGACTGGCTAAATCCGCTAAGGTATCCATTTCACGTGATTTACTGATATCCCAATTCTGGCAGAATTTACAGGCTAAGTTGCATCCCGCCGTACCAAAAGAAAGGACTGATGTTCCAGGATAAAAATGATTTAGTGGCTTTTTCTCTATCGGGTCAATACAAAAACCACTGGATCGCCCATAAGTCGTCAATACAATTTGTTCGCTTTCACAGGCACGGACAAAACAAAGCCCACGTTGCCCATTCTTTAACTTGCATTCTCGCGGACAAACATCACACTGCACTCGACCATCAGCTAGTGTATGCCAGTATTTTGTCTTAACGGTTGTTTCCATATATCGTCATAAATTGTTTATTTAAATCACGTTCTAATAATATTAGTCCTATAATTTATACAACGAAACGTCTATTGAGCAACATGACTGAAAAAACAATACCACAACATCGCATATCGATTAGACCTCCGGCAGTCGCGGGAAGTTTTTATCCTCGTGATGTTAATCAGTTGAGCAATATGCTTGATGAATTTCTCGGTAAAAAGAACACCAATATCACAGCACCCAAAGCAATCATCGCACCACACGCAGGTTATATTTACTCAGGTGAAATTGCCGGCAGTGTTTATTCAACACTCGCGGAGTTAAGGGATCAGATTTCCCGTGTCATTTTACTGGGACCAGCGCATCGAATGTATGTGGAAGGTATTGCGCTTGCATCAAGCACGCATTTTGCTACACCACTTGGAAATGTTGAGATTGATACGCAAGCAATGCTGCTGCTGAAAAAATATCCTTTTGTAAAATATATCGATGCGGCACACGAACAGGAACATAGCCTTGAAGTACACATCCCTTTTCTACAAAAAATATTAAACAATTTCAAACTGATTCCATTACTTGTCGGTGATACTAAGCCAGAACAGGTTGCAACTATTCTGGAAGCGTTATGGGGTGATGATGAAACCTTGATCGTGGTAAGTTCCGATCTGAGTCACTTTCTTGATTATGCAACAGCACTAAAAAAAGATAGCAACACAACTCATCTAATTAAAAATTTTGATTATGAAAAAATTGGCCCGCATGAGGCTTGTGGGTGTATGCCAATACGCGGATTATTAAAGCTCGCACAGCAAAAAAATATGTCCATTGAGACACTTGACCTGAGAAATTCAGGTGATACTGCTGGAACAAAAGATCGTGTTGTTGGATATGGCGCATATGCGCTTTTTGCGAATACCATACTCAATGAAGAAAATAAAAAAACTGTTTTCGATGTCATCGGAAAAAGTATAGAACAAGGTCTCGAACAAGGTGTTCCCTATGAACCTGTGACGAAACAATATAATGCCGTGCTGCAAAAAGAATATGCGATATTTATTACATTAAAACTTGATGGGAAGTTAAGAGGCTGTATTGGTACAACTGAAACACATTTGCCGCTCATAAATGCAGTTGCAAAATATGCTTATGCTGCGGCTTTCTCTGACCCACGTTTTGAAGCAGTATCTGCAAATGAATATAAACAGCTCGAAATCAGTTTGTCTATTTTAACAGCGCCCACACCTTTAAAATTTGAAGGTGAACAGGATTTGATTAGTAAACTAAGACCCGGCAATGATGGTTTAATTATTGAGAAAAATAATGCACGTGCAACGTTTTTACCGGTGGTATGGGAATCACTACAACAACCCGAACAATTCTTAACTGAATTAAAGAAAAAAGCCGGTATTAAGTCATCTGAAACGCCTGATTATGCCTGGCGGTATTCGGCTGAATATTATTCCTGAGATCACCGTTTCGATTATTGAAAGAATCTGAACGCTGGTTCTGATTTCATTAACCTCAGAGTTACAGAATTCTCTAAAAGTTTATTTAAAACTAGCCTTGAGTCTTTTGCTTCATTCTGGCTTCATTTGCTTTCTGCTTAATGCCTAATTTATCATAAGCCAGTGCAATCACTCCCCAGTTTTCAGATTTTAATTTATCGTTGTTCGTGGCTAGTGCGTTTGATTTTCTTGCCATAGTAATAGCTTGTTGCCATTGCTGTTGCTGTATCCGTATCAGGGCTAAGCGATGCCATAATAAGGCGTTTCGGGGTTCTATACGTAATGCACGTTCTATCATGGCTGCAGCCTGTTCACTCTTTCCTGCATTAGCTAAATTATCAGCATCATCGAGCAAGGCGACTATGACAGATTCCTGTGGTTTATTGTTTGTATGTTTTGATTTAGCAGTGTCGGGGGGTTCTGGTGTTGTTGCACTGCGATGATCAATATTCGGTGAATTTCTTTCTTCGACAGGAACTAATACAACTGATTTTGTCGCTTGTTCTGCACACGCAGTAAGACCAAGAACTATTAAAAGTAAAATCGGGGAATAATTATTCATAATTCATTTTTAAAACTATATTCTCTCAATAACAATTGATGTAACCCGGTGCGGTCCCCTTTACAAATGGATAAGGCCTGGTCTGAGAACAAGAACTAACAGGATTACTCATATCGGGATAATTACGCCATTCAATTTCTTCAGGTTCAATCAATACTATAGGTTCCGGTTTTATTTTTTTCATCATGTCGATCCATATTTGCATCGCACCGGTAGAACCTGTGAGTTTAGCAGGTTCATTATTGTCGCGCCCAACCCAGACCACAGATAATAGCCTATCGCCAAAACCAGCAAACCAACTGTCTCTTAAAGCATTAGTCGTTCCTGTTTTTCCCGCCAAAGGCATCAATGAAGGTAATTCACGTGTTAATCGTTTTGCTGTGCCATTTTGAACAACTTCAGTTAATAAGTATTGAGTCAGGAAAGCAGTTTCGGGTTTAACATATTCACGTACAGCGAGATCGTAACGACGTAAAGGCTGGCCTTTATTATCTAAAACAGCACGAATTGATTTTAATGGTATCTGCAAGCCGCCACTGGCAATCGCCTGATACATTTGTGTCACCTCGTAAGGCGATAAATTCAACGCCCCCAGAAGTATTGATGGTAAACGCGGTATAGCAGAAGTCACACCCAGGTTTTTCAAAGTCTGAATAACATTTTCCAGCCCAAGTTCCATTCCCAATCTGACCGTGGAGAGGTTGTATGATTTTGCAATCGATCTGATTAAAGGAACATTGCCATGCGTTTTATTATCATAATTAGTCGGCGCCCAACGTTTGCCATTAGCTTGCCCTAGAACCAGTTTAGAATCGTCTAACGCTGACAACACATGGTATTTTTTGGGCATGTTAAGAGCCGTCATGTATATCGCCGGTTTAACTAATGACCCAATTGATCTTTTTGCGTCCAGGGCCCGGTTAAATGCATTTTTATCTTTATTTCTATCGCCTATTAAAGCAATTACCTCTCCACTATGCTGCTCTGCAATAACCAACGCACCTTGTAATGTCCCCGATTTAAAACCCCTCTCTTTTTCCAACATGGACAAACTGGTCTTGATACTATTTTGTGCAATTTCCTGATTGTCGACGTCAAGTGTAGTGTGAATATGCAAACCTTCATTTCTAAGGTCTTCAATACGATAGTCTCGTTTCAAATGTCGTCTTACCAAATCAATGTATGCTGGATATTTAGCAGTATTCCAACGCGGTTTAGCAATCACACCAAGAGCTGTCGATCGGGCAAACTTATATTCTTCAGCACCGATAAAGCCTTGCTCATGCATTAACTTCAAGACCAGATCCCTACGTTCTAATGCTCTTTCAGGATTTTTACGTGGGTTATAGTATGAAGCCCCCTTTACTAGCCCGACTAATAAGGAAATTTCTGCGTTGTTCAATTCAGATAAAGGTTTAGAAAAATAGAATTCTGCTGCAGTGCCGAATCCATGAATACTACGAAGACCATTTTGTCCGAGATAAACCTCATTAACATAAGCACTTAATATATTTTCTTTCGAATAGTGATATTCAAGCATCATAGCCATCAACATCTCATTAATCTTGCGTGTAAAAGTACGTTCGCGAGTTAGAAACATGTTTTTAATTAACTGCTGTGTCAGCGTACTGCCGCCTTGCTCTACTTTGCCCGCCATCAGGTTAATAAATGCCGAACGCAGAATTCCTAAGGGATCTAATCCGAAATGCTCAAAAAAATGCCTGTCTTCAACCGCAATTAATGCCTTTATAAGTGATTCAGGAATATCGTCATAAGTGATCAGAACACGATCTTCATCATGTAGAGGAAATATCTTTCCGATTAACATAGGCGTTAATCGAATGATGTGTACTATTTGGCCGCTATCTATTTCTGAAATTGCTGCGATTTGTTTACCATTGAATTTAATTCGTAGCTTTCTTGCTTCTTCTACACCATCCCAATAATGAAACTGCCGTGAATAGATATCAATAGATGAATCACTAATGTGGAACTGTCCAGGACCGGTCAATGTTGTAACAGATTTATAAGTGGCTTTTTTCAGTCTTTCAATGACTGATTTTTTTTCATAACGACAACCTGCATATAATTCCAACGGCTGCGAATAAACTCTGGCAGGTATTGCCCAGCGTTTGCCATCAAATTCTTTTCTGATCTCAAAATCAATCCACACACAATACGATAAAAAAACACAGCTCAAGATGACAAATATCTGCAATGCCCAACGTTTAAATGAAGACCCTTTCGTTTTCTTCTTTCGTTGTGTTTTTCGTTTACTGGTGGTTGATCGTTTTTTTGGCATGAAATGACTTGTTAAAGACTTACATAAAATACTTATGGAAAAATGCTCGTTTGAGAGAGGCAATAATCATAAAAATGATTTATGTCTGCTAAAAATGAATGCTGTCTGTATCAAATTCCAGGGTATATGAGAATTTTGACCATTTCCATTTAAGAGGGTTTTCTTTGACCAGAACCCTTATTTTCACCCTATATCAATAAAAAAGGCCCCGAAAACGGGGCCTATCAGTGTTTTAGAGAGTCTCACGCCTGGCCTATACTTCATACAGACTTTAGTAAGTGCTCAACTAGCGCTTTTCTGCGCTTTCTTCTCGCATCTATTATCGCTCTGGCTTGTTCTTTACGCAGTGTATCACGCTGGCCAGTTGTCAAATTTTGCGACTTATTTTTTTTTGGTTTTTCTTTTAGCCTTTTTCTTGGCTGTTTTTTTCTTAGCTGTTTTTTTCTTAGCCTTTTTCTTGGCTGTTTTTTTCTTAGCCTTTTTCTTGGCTGTTTTTTTCTTAGCTTTTTTCTTGGCTACTTTTTTCTTAGCCTTTTTCTTGGCTACTTTTTTCTTAGCCTTTTTCTTGGCTACTTTTTTCTTAGCCTTTTTCTTGGCTACTTTTTTCTTAGCCTTTTTCTTGGCTACTTT
>Ga0222715_10000669_pt1 | contig 34034 bp, 32 predicted proteins | sample C33_9DmetaG_FD_165056 | JGI IMG/M metagenome (GOLD analysis project Ga0222715, IMG submission 165056) | Estuarine water microbial communities from San Francisco Bay, California, United States - C33_9D | ecosystem: Environmental > Aquatic > Marine > Unclassified | place: USA: California...
TCGCAACTCATCAAAGGCGGCGGTGAAGTCGTGGTCTTCGCCGGCTGCCTTAGCAAGGAATTGGCGGCGGTATTCGATTTCAGCCTCCAGAATGGCGGCGTTCACATTCAGAATGGACGGGCCTTCAGCAGGATCTTGGTACATCAGATTGTTGTGCATCACTCGGCCGGCCAAGGCAGGGTTGCCAAGGGCTTCTTTGAACAACACCTGTTCGGCTTCGGCCTCGGGCACCATGCCCTTGGAGGCGTAGGCGACACCACGAGCGTAATGCTGAGTGGCGATGGTGGCAGGGAAGACATCCTTGTCGGAATACATCGGTTCAGCGAGAATCTCGTCCCACTTCCCGAAGCGAATCATGACGTGCCAAGGCATTGTGACATAAGATTCGAGGAAAATCGCACCCATCGGGATGACCCCAGCGAGCATGAATTGGACACCGTGGTCGGCATCCCCTGCTGGCAGGGTATCGACAGCCTTTCGAGCGTATTTGAGGGCCGTCTCGTATTGACCGTCAAACATGGCACACCACACGATGAAATGGTGGTTGTGCATGCGATAGAACTTGTAAAATTGTGATTCGTTTCCAGTCAGTTCCACGTAGCGGTCGTCGGCTTCAACCGCCGCAATGTTGCACTCGATGGCTTCCTTCCACTGTCCGACCCAAGCGTCAATGTGCGAGGGCATGTGGACGAGGTGGCCAAGCCCGGGCATGGCAGTACGGAGTACATCTGCTGCTGGAAGCGCCTTTTCCGGGAAGGGAGAGAGTTCGAGGGCGTGGCAGTAAAGATGGCAAAGGGCAGGGTGAACTTTGGCCTCATCGCTGCTGTCAAAGGCATCCTCCATGATCTTCACGAGCAGGAGCGTGTTGTCGTCCGCAGGGGTGATCTCGCCTGTGGTCGTGTTCTTGTCCCAGAGTTGCCAAGCCTTGAGGTTCATCAGCGCCTCAACATAGATGGTGGCGACGTCCAAGTTGCCTGCGTACTTCTCGTAGAGGGGCGCCATGGCTTCGGCGAACGCCACGTTCAAGGCCGGGTCGTTGCCCATGTTGAGCACGGTGGGGTCGGCGGCGTCTCGGGCTTCGGCTGAATGTCGAGTCGATAGCGCACGAATGAGGTCTTGCTCAAGTTCGGTGCAGTGGTCCATCACTTTCAGTGCTTGTTGAATGGGGTCGTGGCCGGAGCCAAGTCCGGGCGACCAGTTGTAACTGGAGGATACACAGTAGGCGATTCCCCACCAAGCCATTGCAAAATTTGGTTCGATTTCAGTGCATTGAACAAAACAGGCAATTGCTTGCTCGTGGTTGTAATTGAGCATGTGTCCGAATCCTTCAACATACATTCTCCTTGCATCATCGCTTTCACATGTTACTTGAGTTGCAAAGAAGTAATTTTTCTCATTTCCAAAGTCGTAATCAGAAGGGGCAAGTGACATAGTTGGCCGTTTTCGGGTGTAAATATAATCCCTTGCATTGGATTCTATCAATACTCTATTGTTTTAGGGCAGAAAACCTACCGTATCTTACCGGATTCTGGAAATTGGTGGTTTTTTGATTCAGAGGGAGGTTCGCCGCAGATGGGCGAAACTGTTCAAAATTCACAGGTCAGTAATATCAAACCGCTCGCTGGAAACTCCGAAATCATTCTGTGCATTCTCGTACACTTCAGGTTCAACCTTGCCCTCACGAACCAAGGATGAAAGAGAAGCCAACGCAACTGCTGCCCCATCAATTTCAAAGAATCTACGCAATGATTCCCGGGTATCTGAGCGGCCAAAACCATCGGTGCCCAAGACGGTGAAATGTCCGCTGACCCATTGACGGATCATATCTGGAACCGCTGCCATGTTGTCAGAGACCGCTATTGTAGGGAGATCTTCGCTGAGCAAGGTTTGCACCCATGGCTCTCGTACAGGTTGAGTTGGATTGAGTCGATTGTAGCGGTCGCAGGCTAAACCTTCTCGGCGTAGTTCCCCATAGGAAGTTGCGGAGTAAATCTCACAACGTACGCCATACTTTTCGAGTTTCTCAACCGCATCAAGGACTTGGACCATGATGGGCCCCGAACCAATAAGGCGGACCACGGGTCCATCGCCCTTTGGAGCACCACGAAGCAAGTACATGCCCTTGATAATACCGTCATCAACGCCTTTTGGCTTGGGCGGCATCGGGTAGTTTTCGTTGTATACAGCAATATAATGAATGACATCTTTGTTGTCCTGGTACATTTCATCTACACCGTAGCGGATGATGGCGGCCAATTCGTAGGCAAAGGCGGGATCCCATGCACGAACTGCTGGATTGGTATGAGCCATCAACAGAGAGTGCCCGTCTTGATGCTGCAGGCCTTCCCCGTTGAGGGTCGTCCTTCCCGAGGTAGCCCCCATGAGGAATCCACGAGCGCGCTGGTCGGCTGCTGACCAAATCAAATCGGCCACGCGTTGGAATCCGAACATGGAATAGAAGGTGTAGAAGGGGATGGTGGGGTAAAGGTGAGTGGAATAAGAGGTTGCAGAGGCAATGAATGTGGAGGTCGCTCCGGCCTCATTTATTCCCTCTTCAAAGAGTTGACCTTTCTGCGATTCTTTGTACTTCATCAGCACTTTGTGGTCCACAGGCTTGTAGAGTTGGCCTTCTGGATGGTAGATTCCAAATTCTGCGAAGAGTGGGTCCATTCCGAAGGTTCGGGCTTCATCTGGAATGATCGGAACGACGCGCTTACCGAAGGCTTTGTCCTTCATGAGTGCACGCAAAATTCGCACAAAGGCCATCGTCGTTGAGACTTCCATTGCCCCTTTGGTTCCTTGATCAAATTCCGCATAGGCTGCTCTATCAGGAAGTTCGATACTCTCGGTTGGCGTCACACGCTTGGGCATGGAGCCACCAAGTTCCTGGCGTCGTTGTGCGGCATATGCAACCAGTTCGGGAACATCTTCGGGACGGACATAGGGGTAGTCTTCAAGATCCTTATCACTGAATGAAAGGCCGATGTCATCGCGCATGTACTGCATCGTTTCGAGGTCTGCCTTTTTCTTTTGATGCGTCGTATTTCGTCCTGCAAAGGCAGGTCCGAGACCATAGCCTTTGATGGTCCTGATGATCACGACGGTTGGCTCGCCTTTGTGGGCGGTAGCCTGTGCATAAGCAGCATGGAGCTTGCGGAAATCATGGCCTCCCACGTCAGCGCAGAGGTCTTCAAGCGCAGCGTCGTCAAGATGTGAAACCAACGTTGTAAGTCCCGGACTGTTGAATAATTCTTTGCGAATCGTTGCGCCATCGGAGGTCATGATGCGTTGTTCGTCGCCGTCAACAAGCCCGTTAAGACGGGCTGCGAGCAAGCCTTGGTCGTCTCCTGCGAACAAATCATCCCAGGAACTGCCCCAGAGCACTTTGATGACGTTCCAGCCAGAGCCACGAAAACGTCCTTCGAGTTCTTGGACGATTTTTGAATTGCCGCGGACCGGGCCGTCGAGACGCTGCAAGTTACAATTCATCGTCATCACAATGTTATCCAGCCCTTCACGGCCAGCGAGAGAGAGTTGGGAGAGTGATTCGGGTTCATCCGATTCTCCATCGCCCATTGTGTACCAGACACGCGAGGCGCTCGTTGTGATGAGTTCGCGGTCCTCGAGATAGCGGTTAAAGCGCGCCTGGTGGATGGCCGTCATGGCACCTAAGCCCATGCTCACGGTTGGAAATTCCCAAAATTCAGGCATCAAACGCGGATGTGGGTATGAAGACAGACCTTTTCCTTCGACTTCTTGGCGAAAGTGTTCCATATCCTCGTTCGTGAGGCGGCCTTCGAGCCAAGCCCGAGCGTAAATCCCTGGCGAGGCATGCCCCTGCCAGTACAAATGGTCGCCAGCACCATCTCCGTCCTTGCCGCGGAAGAAATGATTGAAGCCAATTTCCCAAGCGTGTGATGCCGATGCATAGGTCGAGATATGCCCGCCAATGCCATCGAAATATTTGTTCGCCCTCGTGACCATCATCATGGCATTCCATCGAATGACGCCGTGGAGGCGTTCCTCAAGGTCAAGATCGCCCGGGTAGGCGCCTTGATCTTCAGGATGAATGCTGTTCAAGTAGGGCGTGTTCACAACGTCAATGTCAACACCCGCCTGCTTGGCTGCGTCGAGGGTGGCATGCAGAAGGCGTTTGGCTTCCTCCGAGCCGAGACGTTGCTCAACCGCTCGAATGGAGTCCTGCCATTCTTGGGTTGAAACAGGATCTGGGTCCGGTTGAGTTGAACGACCCGAGAAGCCCATGCCATGTCCCCCTTGCTAATGGGTCAATGGTGAGGGTTTTCAATCCCTCGCTTCCAACAAACCCGTTTTGGATGAGAGAATAATGCCGTAATTCCCCCGACGGGTCAGCGACGGCGGCGTCAAAAAGCGCCTTCTGTGGCTCAATTCATCGTTTGACGGGGTAATCAATAAAAGCCGACCTTCTCAGCCGCCCTTTATGTCCGTTGAGGCTATGGTACAGAAGATGATTGATGAATTGAACGAAGCCCTTGCAGATGCTGTGAAGCATGACAAGGGTAACTCTGCCGCTGGCACCCGTGTCCGCAAGGCAATGCAAGCAGCAAAGGCTGCTGCACAGGACGTTCGCAAGAAGGTCCAAGACGACAAGAACAACTGAGTTGGCCTTCAGGCCAAGGTCGAACGACCATGCTTGCTCCTTCGTGTGGATACGTTGAATTGATGCTTTGATTGAGAGGCGAACATGCAACCCCCACTCAGTGGAGTCAAAGTCCTTGATCTTTCTCGAATTCTTGCAGGACCTCATGCCGCGCAAACGCTGGCTGATTTAGGGGCTGAAGTTACCAAGGTTGAGGCTCCTTGGGGAGATGATACCCGATCGTGGGGACCTCCCTTTCAGACAGGTTTTGGCAAGCATCAGGTTGCCTCCTACTTTCTCTCAGCCAACCGTGGCAAGGTCATCATCTCGGCAAATATCAAGGAAGAAGCGGCTCGCATCCAAGCGCTGATGGCTCAAGCTGATGTCATCATTGAAAATTTCAAACCTGGGACGTTTGAGCGGTACCTTGGAAAAGCGCCGAAGAACGCAATTATTTGCAGTATTTCGGGCTACGGGCAAAACGGCCCCCGACGGGACGAGCCCGCTTTTGACCTCACCATGCAAGCGAGAAGTGGGATCATGTCCATCACTGGGGAGAAGGATGGCCCCCCCGCAAAGGTGGGTGTTGCCTGGATTGACGTGATGACGGGCATGAATGCTGTCAGTGCTATTCTTGCCGCCCTCTTGGTTCGAGAACGAACCGGAAAGGGTTCGCACATTGACATTTCACTGTGGGATACGGCCATTGCCGCACTGGTCAATCAGGGCCACAATGCCTTGACCGGAATGGTGCCACAACGCATGGGGAGTGCCCATCCCAACCTGGTACCCTACCGTGTTTTCGAGGCCGAGGATGGATGGTTTGCCATTGGAGTAGGAACGAAGCGCCAATGGCTCGTGCTCGTCGAAGCGCTTGGCTTAGAAGCGCCGAATTCTTGGAGTGACAACAGCGTGCGAATTGCTGAACGAGACAAGGTTGAGGCGCTTGTGCAATCTGCCGTCAAACAACACGCTCGCACCGATTTAGAAGCGATGCTGAGTGGAATTCCATGTGCGCCCGTCAACACTGTGAACGAAGCGTTACAAGATAAACAATCAGAGGCGAGAGGCGTTCTTGATGAATACAAGGGCGTGACGACACTGGCCAGTCCGTTGCGGTTCATTCAACCGTCAAAGGAAAACAGTGATGTTTGACCGCCTTCGCGAATCAAGCCTGCTTCCTTTAATTTCTCAAAGGCCTGATCCATTCGACGTTGGCTGAACTGTCGCTCGACTTGGAGGAATTGTATCAGTCCCTTGCGGTCGACCGTTCCCTGCTGCAAGGCCTCATCAGGCACATCAACTGCTGGATGGTCAAGGAAAATCTCCCGAATTTCATCCAGTCGTTGAGGTACTTCCTTTCCTTTGGCTTCGCATACCGCTTCAATTGTGATGTATTCTCGAATGAGTTTCAGGCCCGTTTTTGGCCCAATGCCTTTGATGCCGGGGTGGTAATCAGTGCCGATCATAATGGCCAGGTCAACTAGTTGTTCACGGGAGAGATCGTTTTCCTTCAGCATTTGGTCTAGGTCAATAGATTGGGCGTGAACCACGCGTCCGTATCGCTTGGTACCGTCATCCATGAGATTGCGAACCAATACTGGAGAGCCGTAGAGCAAGGCGTCCCAGTCTTGTGTGGCCACAACGTCGAGCTGCCCTTTGGCCGCCATCACGGCGGCTTGTGCTTCCCCTTCTGCTGCGGCAGTTACCCAAGGGACGCCCAAAAGGTCGAAGAGGCGTTGCGTTTCCTCGACCATTTGAGGGGAATAATGCATAATCCGTGCTGCCATTTTGTGTGCCAAAGCGAAATCACCTGCTGCCAAGGCTTCCTTGTGGATCGCTTCTGCTTCTTCACGGCGCGCCCGCCGCGCCGCCATTTCATCGGCTTTGAGATCTGGAGACTGTCCGTCAAAGACGTACACTGGCTTGATACCCATACTCAGCAAGGTGGTGGTGCGATGAAGAAAACCCATCAGGTGTGAAACGGGGTTGCCATCGTTGTCGCGCAGCGGCATACCGTCTCCTTGTGGAGAACGGTCCCGCATCGTCGTGAGGAATTGGAAGGCAGTGAGGAAGGCGTCGATTCCGACCCGTTGTCCCGTGAGGGCTTTGAGAGTGGTCTGTTGGGCAGGTGCAATGTCTTTGAGATTACAGCCCATGACAACATCAACAGGTCACCCTATGTAGGCATTCGCCTGCGAGAGCATCAAGAAGGCAAAGCGACAGGCATGCTTCATGGGCGGTGTCTTGGCGTGCTTACGCGGCTGGCACCCTGCCTTGGCACTCGCTGAATTGAAGGCGCTGCTTCCCGAAACCACTACGACGGCCACAGCAGTTGACCGATGGTGGTGGCTGGAGGGTGAACAAGCATCACAACGTCATGATGTTCTTGGGATGAGCAGTGGACTTCAGTGCTTCCTCAAGGATGCCGTCGTGACTTCCACAGACGGCTTGCTTCCAGCGGATTGGTTGGAAGGCATGCGGACCTCGTTGCTCGCTCACCCGGTGTCGGGTTCAGTCGCCGTACGAGCTTGGAAACAAGGCGGTAAAATTCCCTCGTGGAGTCTTTCCTCTCTTGCTGGAGAATTAGGTGGGCTGCTCAACGACATGGGTTGTACCATTGACCTCGATACGCCTGACCATGTACTCGCCCTCATCGGTGACGGCCCGAGTGCTTCACTCGCCTGCGGATGGATGGAGGGTGACGGGCAGGCGGCCTTCTCAAGCGGGCAGCGACGCGCTGGGGAACGCCCGTTTTTCAAACCCGTCAGCCTTGATCCTCGCCTCGCTCGCCTTGCCGTGAATCTCGCCTCGGGTCCAGCAAACCGAGGCCCTGTCGTGGACCCGATGACGGGTACTGGAGGCTTCTTGATCGAAGCGTCGCTGAGCGGGCGTGCCTGTATGGGCCTCGACATCCATTCTGAAATGGTGGTGGGGGCAACGATGAATTTGGCATGGGCCCACGATGACGACGTCCCTTCAGAAAGTTCTGTCAAACGAGGAGATGCCACACGCCTCGAAGATGTGCTTCCAGATGCATGGCTCGGCAAGGTGGCTGGTTTTGTTCTCGACCCACCTTACGGCAGAAATTCTCACGGAAGCATGGATTCAGACCAATTGCTTGAGGCTGCGATGACCAGCGCTCATGCGGTCGCTTGCCGAGATGCTGGTTTTGTTCTCATTCTTCCGATGCATCCGATAATGCCTCATCCGATGGCACCTCTGCCGCTGGACTCAGACATCAACTTGCTCAACGGGGAATGGAAGGAACTCTTGACGATGGTTGAGCGATGTGGATGGAAACCAGTGAGCGTTCATGCTGAACGCGTGCATCGCAGTCTCAGTCGCTTGATCCTTCACGCAAAATACGCTCCTCGAGATTGAGAAGGGTGAACGCCATATCTTCGGGGGGGTCAGGAAATTGGCTGCGATGAGGGCAGCCTTGGTCCAAGACTGCCTCATCCTTCGTATCAAGGACATAGGGATAGGTCTGGCATCCTTTTGGCCGGATCTCGTAGACCGAACACAGTCCCTCTGCTTGAGCATCGGCTGAATCTGTCAGCAGAAAAACGCAGGCACGTGTATCTGCATTGTTGAGCAATGTCAAAACGCCGTCGTTATCAACCGCAAAATCATCCTGCGCCATGCCGGTACGACGTTGCAAACGAGCGGATTCAGCCTGTGTAATGGGCATCGTCGTCTCGCGACAACACGCAGAACATCCCGTTGGGATGCAAGGGAGTTGACGCGCCATGACTGAGCCAAGTCACCCGCCTTCTTCAAGAAGGGGGGGCTTCTCGGGGGGAATACGGGCGATTAGGGTAGTCTGGATATCCTTCCGGCCTTCGGAGCCGGAGACGGGGGTTCGAATCCTCCATCGCCCGCCATATGCGCATCACGCGCCGCTCGCCAGACTCATCAGGAATTCTACCTGCCTCGGGTTGATGGCATGAGGACTCCGTTCTTCGCGAACCTTAGCGATAGCATCGGGCATGTCCATACCTCGCAACCACATGTAGAGGGATGCGAAGGTCCCTGCACGGCTTAAACCGCCCATGCAGTGAACCACAACCTTCTCTCCTTCAGGGATTGAAGCAATGATGTTGTACAATACTGGACGTGCCTGCTGCATCCATGCATCGGTCGGAGCCCATGTATCTGGGAGCGGTAAGTGGTCCCACTGCATGCCTCGCTTCTGCAGTTCTTCCGGCAGAGCCGTGACGCGCAATACATACATGTCTTCTTCTGTGATGAGGCTGATCAGTCGCGACACACCCATATCTATCAGGGCTTGAAGGTCGACATCGAGTTGACGATCCCAACTACCTGTTGATGCCACAGGTTGATATTTACCCGGGCACAAAGTGATGCCCAAGGCTCCCTTGTCACCCTCAAGCTTGACCCACGAGACGTAAAGCGGGTGAGTGGTGCTGTTGCGCACTCAAACACCTCCGTTGCGGTAGCGGTTACCATAGGCCCACATGGTGCGCCAAACATCAAGGCATGCATCGTGATACTCCTCGTCGACCACGCTGTTTTTGAAATTGTCATACTCCATGTTGTTCACATAGTGCTCCATTGCACGCGCCACAACCGTTCGATGGACGATGGTGCGGTAAGGGTAATCCGCATTTAGCAAGTGGTTGATGCCAATTTCTGGAAAGAGAGCTTCGATGTGACTGGGGTGGCGTGCACGAACGAGCAGAAACTCTGGAAGGTCGCGGTGGGCTACGATGGAGAGGAAACCTCCGGAGATGTACAGCCACATTCAGGCCACCTCCATGCCATATGGTTGTGTAGGCGCCTCAGTTTTCTCTTGGGGCGTCGCTTCGTTTTGTGGTTCAAACGCTTGACGTACCAATGTCCACTCGTCGACAACGAGTTCAAAACCCGCCAACACGTAAGCCTCTCGCAAAATGGCGAGATAGCGATAGGCCCTTTCCTCATCGATGACGAGCAAGACGCGGGCCGTTGTGTGGCTAAGTGGTTGGACTAACACACCCCCTGCTCTGAAACCTTCGTGGTCTGGAAAACCAAGACAGGGCTCATCGTGGAGAATTGTTTTGAGCCAGTTCTGAGTCTCATTAGAGCTCGCTAACGCCTTGTTTGCCAACGATAGTTCGGGTAGGTCTAGGTTTTTTCCGCCGTGGTTTTTTACTGCTGTTTTTCCTTTCATAATTCTTCCTCATTTTGCCCTTTGGAGCTACTTATGTATACAATGATTCTAGCATATAAAAACAATTAATTTTAATCGCCTCATTGCGTTGTATCGCCTTTTTTTCAGAATAATATTATATCGGTTTTGAAGTGTTTATAAGGAGCGGAAAACCACCATAATATATGCGCCCGCAATCAGCTCATGAACGACCCTCACTTGATGACCTTCGAAGTACTCGATTCATCGTCCGGACAAAGGGGGTACACATCACTCATACGCGTCGTTGGGAGAACACAAAAATTCTCAAACAACATACACTTCGCCCTACCATAAAATTTCTAGAATTTCTCGATGGGAAATCAGGGCCAAAAGGGCGGCGTAGCAATCGACACATCGGGGCTACACCAGATGATTCTGTATTACTTCCTGGGGCGCCACCGAGTAACTATCCCCATCAATTGCGAAGTCATATGGCAAATCTTTTTGCCATGAGTGATAAACAAATTCAAATTCTCTTGGAAAACAATCTCGATTACAAACCTGGTAAAAAAGGCCAAGTTGGTATCGTTATGCCGAATTTAGATCACGCCATCACTGAACTCTACCGAAGAATGATTGTGCGTAACCCCATGTTACGCCATCATGTTGCCTTCAAACGTCAATGGGCGCCTGCGATTTGCCGGCTGATTGAACTTCATGCCTCCATACGTTTTGCCAAACCATTTGACCTCAATTGACGGGACCCCGGGGTCATCCCAAGAGCGGTTTAAGTTACCAGAAATCAAGATTATCATGAGAACAACATGCAAGGAAAAGGATCACAGAAAAAGGCCCGATTGGAACGATTGAAGAACGAGATCTTCGAATACGTATCTCAAACACCTGGAGCATCAGCAGCTGATATTGTGGCCTTTTTGTCGAATGAACGTAAAATGCGAAATCACGGTTTAACCACACGTAAAGTCGGTTTATTCATCCCCCGTCATCTCAAAGAAACCATCGGATTCAGATTGGACACTTCCACTGGGAAGCGAATCTACCACTGCACGGCTTGAAGCAACACCACATTCATGCTTGAGTGGCGCTTCGCCCAACCATGGACTGGCCTGAAGCCACCACCTCTGCGGCGCTCTTCCCATCCTTTACGGGCACGGAAGATGGGGCAGTACCCCACTTTACAGATGGCCAACCTGCTTGGATGCTGCTCGACCCCAACAGCAACGATGGTTTGAAAGCCCAAATGAATGCCCTTGAGGGAGAAATCGAAATCGAAGAAGATGGTTTCTTCACCGCAGGAAAGGGCATCATCATCCATGCAAGCGCTACCGTCGAGGCTGGCGCCTATCTCATTGGGCCATGTTATATCGGGCCACGGGCCGTTGTTCGCAGTGGCGCCTATGTACGTGAGTATTCGTGGATCTGTGCGGACGCAGTGGTCGGCCATGCTACAGAAGTCAAGCATTCAATCCTCCTTCCTCAAGCCAAAGCACCTCATTTCAACTACGTTGGAGATTCCATACTCGGAGCGAATGTCAATTTAGGTGCTGGGACAAAATTGAGCAATCTGCGAAACGATGGAGGAGAAGTGCACCTTCGCATCAACGGCCAACGCATGGGAAGCGGATTGCGTAAATTTGGAGCAATTCTTGGAGAAGGTTGCGCCTTGGGGTGCAACAGCGTCACCAATCCTGGCGTCGTTCTTGGATGCAAGAATGTCGTTTGGCCCAACGTGACGGTCACTGGAGTTCACGGGCCAAATGAGGAACATCGCTGAGGTGAGGTTGGTGTCAACGTCATTCTTCGGAACCGATGGCATACGGGGCCAAACCTCCTTGGATGAGGTTGATGAAGAAGAAGCGATTCATCGAATCCTCAATGAGCGTACGCTCACGCCTGCTTTCATGCGCATCCTCGGCGAAGCGCTTTCTCATGCATCAGGCTCTCAACCGGGATCATCGGCACGCGTTGTGGTCGGTTGGGATGCACGCCCACACAACGAAGCACTGGTCGCAGCTTTGACGCTCGGGCTTCGTTTAACCGGCAGCGAAGTCATCCATATTGGCCAGTGCGCCACACCAAGTCTTCACGCTGCCGTATTGGGCTTTGATGCGCAGATGGGGTGCATGATCACCGCAAGCCACAACCCAGTCAGTGACTCGGGCATCAAGGTCTTCGATGCAGGAGGCTACAAGTCCACTCGGGCTTTTGAGCAAGAGGTCAGTCGTACGCTCTTGGCGCTCAGTCAAGAAGACCGAGAAGTTGACCATGTTGACCGCGAAATGCTTGCCTCACCTGATGAAGAATACGATGGATGGGCCGTTCAGGCCCACCAAGATTGGTTGGCTCAACGATGGACGTTGTTTGAGCATCACTTTGGAGGTTTTGAGAAATCCCTCACTCAAGGACGCTTCGCACAACCCTTCATTCTGGACTGCGCTGGCGGCTTCCCTGCTTCTTGGTTGGCTCAATTCCTCACCGCTCGCGGCATCGTTTGCACTGAGGTGAGTGGTTCTGCACCTGCACTCAACGATGGTTGTGGTGCAGGCGATTTCTCACCAACGGGGACATGGACTCGTGAAGAAGCGGCAACTGCTCATCACGCACTCTTGAATGCACTTCCTGAAGGTCGCCCTGGTCAATGGGTCGGTGCTGCGCTCGATGGGGACGGAGACCGATGTTTATTGATTGAAGCCACGGAAACTGGATACCGCGTCGTCGACGGCGATGGTTTTGCTGCTCGCCTGATGGAAGCCGGCCGTAATAGCGGGCCGTGGACTTTTGCTGCAAGCATTGAGTCCGACGTGGCTCTGTCTGGATACGTTCAATCCATGCACGCTGAGAATTCGGTCCTCGAAACAGCAGTTGGAGACCGATGGTTGTCCTTCGCGCTAAGAGAACGAGAGGGAAGTTGTTTTGATTCGCAAGCCATGCCTACGGTTCTCGGTATCGAAGATTCAGGTCACGTCGTCATGCCTGCTCCACATATCAGCGGCAGAGGAGGATGGAGTCTCGTTGGCGACGGAGCAGCGACGCTTTGCGCCGTCCTCTTGGCCGCAGACCGCACGAGTTCCCATCGCTTTGAACGCGGGTGGAAGCAACGCGTGTCCATTCAAGAGAGCCATCGTGAGCGATGGAACCGTGATGCTGATCTCTTCAAGAACCTCAGTACGAACCTTTGCGAGCGGCTTGCTTCGCTTGGTTTTGAGGCGGCAGAACGTCGTATTGACGGCGAAGACAACCTCCTTTTGATTCACGGTTCGTCCGACGAAGGAGTCGTTTCATTCGGTGTTCGAAACAGCGGCACCCAAGCAAAAACAAGTCTCTCTCTCCGCCTCTCCCCGGGAATTGAACCTGCACCGTTCGCAGGTTTGCTGGATGAAACAAAGGCTGTTTTGGCCTCGGCCTTGCAGTGATCTCACTGTGCCGCCATGTCGGCTTCGTTCGCTTGGGAAAGCGCCGTCACCGCGAAAAGAAGGGCTGCTGAGGCAATCAGCATCACCAAAGCGTAGAGGGTGGAAGTTCCAGCAATAACCGCCGCAGCTGCGAACATCCAAGCGACCAGCAAATCCACTGCACCTATGACACGCCAGGATTTTCGCAATGTGATGATACCACACAGCCAGGCTGTCGTTGATGCAATCAAACCTGCAAGGGTCAACCAAACCAAGGATTGTGATAACAAGGCAGCAGGATAGAGCAAGATGTGGATGGCCCACAGGGCTGAAGAAAGCCACAGGCCTTGGTCGCGAAGAACAACGACGCCCGCCCAAAGTACCGATGCGAGCCCCACCAAACCAGCCGTGAGCGTTGGCGTAAGTTCAAGTCCCGCAGGCTCAAACACCCACGGTGTAAAGGATTGAAGCATGAACGGGATGGCGATTACTGCCGTTAGCATGACGGCAGGTTGAGACCAGGCCAAGGCTCTGCGTATGCCAAAGAGAATCGCAAGGCCACCTGCGGGGCCCAAGGTGAGAACAGAGGCTCCAACGAACCAAGCACTGCGACCTGCGGCTGTTCGGTGGTCGGGCAAGTCCCTGCGCAAGCGTTCGCCCTCAACCCAATCGAAAGCGACGACCATGGCTAAGAGAAGAAGTTCAATGACAAAAATGGGGGTCGTCCACTGAAGAGTTTCTCCAGCGAAGGGGTCAGTCATGAACGGAATTGGAACTTCGCCACCAACCAATAACGTCGCTAGACGGTCAAGAACCAGAAGGGCAAGCACTGCTTCAAGAGCACTCGGAATACGCAAACCAAGGTCATGACGTCCCATGAGCCCCATTCCTGCCAACAAGAGCAGGGTTCCAATCATGACGAGCTGATGGGTTGCATCATCGCCGTCGAGAACGCCCGTCGTCATACGTCCAGCGAGATGCACTGCAACAATTCCAATCATGGCGACTGCAATGGGCATTTCAACTCCCGCAAGGTCGGGAAGCCGAAGCCCGATACTGTTGGCGCGCAGACGTGCAAGGCCGACGAGGACAATCGAAAAAGCAGCACTGAAACCGAGGGCCATCAAGGCAAAGGTGGTGGCGTAGGCGATCCAGCAAGAGATGAGAAAAGTGACGCCTAGAAAGAGCATCAAAAGAACCGGCTGATAGTGGATATCTCCGACGAGGAGATCGTTGGAATCGCCCGCTGAACGCCTCGACCGCTTGCGTTGTTTTTCCGCAAGGTCAAGCAATTGCACATCAAGTTGCTTGAGTTCAACCGTCGTTTCCCCATCGGTGGTCGTCGCTGACGAAAGAAGGGCTTGCATACGGCCACGTTTTTCGGCGTACGAGGCTTCTCGCTCCTCGCGTTTGGCCAGCGCCTTGAGTCCTGCACGGACCTCACCTTGGAAGGCAAGGTAGGAACCGGTGCCGACGAAGAGAGCCAGTGCTGAAAGAAGGACGACTTCTGATTCAAACTGCTGCCCTGCCAAGGCCATGCTGATGAGAACACCCAATGCAGCCACGGTTGGGGGCAAAAGTACCTCGACGTGCGTCAGTCGTTGAAGGTACATGAGCAAGGAAAGAGTTCCCATTGCCGTAAGGGCAAAAAGATTGGTTGTTCCAGTCATCCATTCACTGTGGCCCACAAGGGTTGTTGTACGGGCAGGGCTGAGGGAAACGATGAGGAAAAAGGTGGTGACAACCGCCAAATGAAGCGTGAGGAGACGCCCTGGTAGGGCCTGATGGAGTTCCATTTCACGTTCGTCAGCCCCGTTGGCCAACCTGCGTTTTGATGCGAGCAAGAGGACGAAACTCGCCGCAGTCAAGGCCGACGCCCAAATCGCTTCACCACCAAATCGCCACGCCATCGCCATCGCCGTGACCGACCAAACGATCAACAGGGTACGAGGCTGTCCATCATGGCGTTCCTGCCAAACCATGCCAGCATGGGCGAGGAGAAGCATGGACATACCGAGGTACAATCCCGTTGAGGTCAAGCCACCTGGACGAGTGACTGCGAGGAATACCACGCAAGCCATGATGAAACTCAAATTCCATAGATTGAACAATTTCGAATCTCGCAGGCGGGCACTGATTTCAGAAAATCCAGAAAGTCGGCCTGCGAGGTTGAGATTCGCCTCGCCCATGCTCGAATTGACAGCGACCTGTTGGACCATCAGCAAACAAAGCCAAACGCCCATATCCGACTCGTTGAGAACGATGGGCAGCAGATCTGCGCTGACGATTCTACTTTCGAAATCCGTGGCGAAAATGAGCAGCCATGCATAAGGTGCGAGAACTGCAACGCCCGCCATACTTGGTGATTGTCGCCACACTGCAAGCCCAGCAATACCAATCCACACCGCTCCTTGGGTGACCAATAACAGGCGGGCACCTTCGCCACCATCGTCTGCAGGAATAAGCAATGTCAGGAGAATAACGGTGGCAAGCGAACCCATCCAAAGTACGTGGTCAGAGACCTCGGTTTGGTGCTGAAGTAAGACGGTTAGACAGAGGACTGCAGCGATGCTAGCAAAGATGGAATAATCACCCAAACCCCACGGCCATTCAAGGGCAAGGGTACCGGTATCAAGCAGGGCGAGCGCTGCAAGCATGAAGGGTAGAGGGGCAAGCACAATGGGCATCAATTGAGTCCATGAAACGCCGCGGACGACCAGATATGAGGCGGTAAAGGCCAAGGTCAGTAAGAGCAGTTGGGCGAGGGCGTATCCCGTTTCTGCCCGATGAGCCCCGATGGCCATCAAAGCTCCAACCATGCCCAAGGATACCGAAACAGCCCAAAGCCCTGGCTTGCCAAGACCGATGGCCTGCACCGCTTGACTTAACCAATTCTCGTGATGAACAAAATAAGCGGCCATGCCTGCGTTGGCAGCCGTGACTGTCGAGAGAAGGAAGAAGAGAGTCAAGTCATTTTCAATGGGCAAGAGCGTGAGTGATAGAATGGTCCAATCGTTCGACAGCGCGTGAATTCCCACCCATAAATAGGAAATGGAAATCCCGAGACTGGCGAGGTTTCCCGAAGCACGCACCCAAGCCAATCCATGCATGAGAGTCATGGCGACCACAATAAAAACCGCAATGCCGGTTTCTCCAAAAACAGCACCCGCTGAACTTCCAACGGCAAATAATACCAAGGCAGCCTGCGCCGCTATGGCGTCCTCATCATGCCGGAAAGCGAGACCGACGTTGAGCGCCACCAAGGCGAGCAGAAACATGCCCAATGTTTCGTTAGGGCTAAACGGACTGGAGTCAAGCCAGCCCCAGCTCCATGCGTCCAAAGCAAGACCGTAGAGTAATTTCATCGAGATAATAATCCATGTTATGCCAAGGAGTTGCATCGACGATTGGCGAATCCATCGTTCACCGAGGTAAAGACCGACCAGTGCCATGCTGAGCAAACCAATCGCACTGATGACGGGGGAAAGGACGGTGCCGACCAAGGCCCCAATGGCCGTCCAAACAACCACCATGGCGACCATCAATCCGCGCCCTAGTTGCTGTTCGCCATGGACTGCAAGATTGGTGACCGAATCCGATACCTCGGAAGATTCCTCGGTGTCCTTCATGGAAAATAATTCACCCATGTCGCCAACGGCATCGTCTCGTGATTTCTCGGCCTCTTTCTTCACAGGCGTTTTCGCTTGGGTGTCTGGCTGTTCAACCATGAATGCCCCAAGGTCGAGGCCTCCTCCCCGATTGAACTCCTTCTCACGAAGAACATCTTCGCTCTTTTGGGATGGGGCTGACGCTGTGCCCTCCCGCTCCATGGGGGACTGCTTTGTTCGTTTGCCCTTGAAGTTGCCCGATGGTTGAGGGGCTGAATGGTGCATTCTGGGACTCTCAAGCATTCACCGTAGGCGGTAGGTGATAGACCTGCGAGGTGCAAAATACTGAGGTTGATTCTCGTGTTGGTCGTCGTTCCAAGCCAAAAGGGACAAAGAGGGGCGGCGGAAACGCTCGACATGGGCGGCGTCCACGGCACCCCTTCAGGGGACCTCGCAAAACACGGAATTTCACCTTCTGGTGACGTTTACTGGAATCTTTCTGCAAAGGAATTGATCGACCTTGCCGTCGCTCGAGGAGAAGGCGTTCTCAGCGCCCATGGAGCATTGGTGACCGAAACTGGAGAGCGAACCGGTCGCTCACCCAATGACAAATTCATCGTCGATGAGCCAAGCATTTCTGAAGACGTCAATTGGGGCGATGTCAACGTTTCCACCGACCTAGCGACCTTTGAGCGAATGCGTGCTCAAGTTGTTGATTACCTTTCCAACCAAGATTCATTGTTCGTTCAGGACCTTTACTGCGGAGCTGACTTCTCTGAAGCCTTGCCAATTCGTGTCATCAATCACAACGCCTGGCACAACACCTTTGCGCGAAACATGTTCATTCGTCCCGAGACCGCCCAACTCGAAAAGCACGCTCCTGAGTTCACCGTCCTTCACGCTCCTCACTTTGAGGCGGACGCTGAGAAAGACGGTTTGAATTCCCAATGCTTCGTCATCGTCAATTATGCTGCCAAAGAAGTCATCATCGGCGGCACCCGCTATGCTGGTGAAATCAAGAAATCCATTTTCTCAGTCATGAACCTGATTTTGCCCAAAAAAGGCATCCTGCCCATGCACTGTTCTGCGAACACCACCGGGGAAAATACTGCCATTTTCTTCGGCCTTTCAGGCACGGGCAAAACGACGCTTTCTGCCGACCCCAAGCGGGCCCTGATTGGGGACGATGAACACGGATGGGGAGCGAACGGTGTATTCAATTTTGAAGGTGGGTGTTATGCTAAACTCATCGACCTCTCGCAAGAAGATGAGCCAGCAATTTTTGGAACGACACGCAAGCACGGAACGGTCCTCGAGAACATTGTCTTGGACGACGAGGGCGTGCCCGACTTTACCGACACCAGCAAGACGCAGAATACACGAGGATCCTACCCCATTGAGTTCATTGACAACCGCACCATGGACTCCAAAGGTGGCCATCCACAAAATGTCATCTTCCTGACCTGTGATGCCTTCGGCGTTCTCCCACCAATCTCTCGCCTCACGCCCTCACAGGCTGCTTACCACTTCATTTCAGGCTACACCGCCAAGGTTGCGGGAACTGAAATTGGTGTCAAGGAGCCCCAAGCGACCTTCTCGGCATGCTTCGGAGAACCGTTCATGCCCATGCATCCGGGCGTTTACGCCGACCTCCTTTCAGCCAAAATGGATGAACACGGTTCAACCGCTTGGCTCATCAATACGGGTTGGTCAGGTGGCGCTTACGGCGAGGGCAACCGAATGAAGATCAAGTACACCCGAGCCATGCTCAATGCGGCCCTCGACGGGGATCTGAACGATGTGGAATTCATCACCGATGCTCGCTTTGGTTTCGAAGTACCAACCGAATGCCCTGGTGTTCCCTCCGATGTCTTGCAGCCTCGCACCACGTGGAACGATGGTTCAGCCTACGACGCAACGGCAGACAAGTTGGCCACGATGTTCAATGAGAATTTCAAGCGTTATGAAGAAGGGGTCTCTGCAGAAGTCAATGCCTCTGCGCCAGTACCCATCGCTTGAGTTGTCAATCGACCGTGCTTTTTGTGAGGCCGCGTCATTTATTGCTTGACATGCTGACCGCCTCGCATGAGCAAGCCCCTTCATGTCGTAACTGGGGCCTTTGGCTATTCTGGCCGATGGATTGCTCACCATCTGCTGAAGCAGGATGTTCACGTCCGAACGCTGACCAATGCGGTAGGGCGAGACGATCCTTTTGACGGAAAGGTTGAGGTCCACGGCCTCGATTTTTCGGACATGGACCGACTTGTAGCATCGGTTCAGGGAGCGGAAGTTCTGTACAATACGTACTGGGTGAGGTACAACAAACGGCAAAAGAACTTCGCCCATGACGCTGCGGTGGAGAACACCCGTATCTTGTTTGAAGCAGCACGCCTCGCAGGGGTGAAGCGCATCGTTCACTTCTCGGTTGCCAATCCCACCAAAGCTCCAAATTGGACCTATTTTGAAGGGAAAGTTCAGGTTGAGAAGATGCTGGAAGCGTCCGGGCATTCTTACTCCATCTTGAGGCCAACCGTACTCTTCGGTGGTGGCCGCAATGTCCTCATCAACAACATCGCTTGGATGCTACGTCGATTTCCAATATTTGGCGTGTTTGGATTTGGCAACTACCCCATTCAACCCGTTCATGTCGAAGACGTCGCGGAAGTCGCCATTGCACAGGGCAAGGTGGCCGAGAATACCGTTGTCGACGTTACTGGGCCCGAAACCTTTCGCTACAAGGAGTACATTGGTCTGATGTCGAAGTCGATGGGCTTGCGTCGGATGATCTTTCCAATCCCCCCGATCATGGGATGGATGGTTGGGCGCATGCTGGGCGTGGTTCTCCAAGATGATGTTATCACACGCGCTGAAATCAAAGGCCTGCGTCAAGGTTTGATGGCATCTGATGCTCCTGCATTAGGTGAGCGAAGGTTCAGTGAATGGATTGCCGAGCACGGTGCATCCTTTGGTAAACGCTACCAAAACGACCTGAAAGAGCGGAAGTATCGCAAGCCTTGAATTGCGTCATGAGGCATCGAGAACAAGAGTTCTCGAACCGCAGGAATTTGTTCAAATCGGAAGCGTATCTGGTTGGGCGCGTGTGCCGAAGCGTTGGACGCTGCCATCGCTATCGATGAGGAATTTTTCAAAATTCCAACGAATATCTCCCGAACGACCGCTCTCTGTTTCAGATTGGTTAAGGGCTGCAAATAGAGGCACTTGTGAGTCCCCGTTGACATCAACCTTTGCCATGAGAGGGAATGTTACGTTGTATTTGCTGGACGTGAATTCACAGATTTCATCGTGTGTTCCCGGCTCTTGGGCTCCAAATTGATTGCAGGGGAAGCCAACCACTGTGAGGTCATCATGTGCTTCATGAAGTGCTTGAAGGGCGGCATATTGAGGCGTAGCGCCGCAAGCACTCGCCACGTTGACCACCAACCAACGACTTCCGCCCAGTTGACGAAGTGTCGTCTGCTCTCCACTCATAGTAAGAAATTCAACATCAAGAATATCAGTCATATCTCGCTGTCGTGGCCTCTCGTTATCAAGATGTGCATGGTGTCAGGCAAAGCAAATCCTCTTGAAGTGCCTCTATGTGGTCAGTCCATGCAAGTCCTCATGGAAACCAGCGCAGGAAACATCACCATCGACCTCTTTCACGGCAGTGCCCCTGATACAGTGGCTAATTTTGTCAAACTCGTGAACATGGGGCACTACGATGGATTGCACTTTCACCGTGTGATTGAAGACTTCATGATTCAAGGTGGATGCCCTCACTCAAAGGACCCTCAATCACGACGTGCTGGTACCGGTGGCCCAGGATGGCAAATTCCTTGTGAGCCCTCCGCTCTTGCACTCAAGCACGACAAGCCTGGAGTTCTATCCATGGCCAATGCCGGCCGCAACACTGGTGGCTCGCAATTTTTCTTGACCACCGTTGCTACACCGTGGCTCAACGGAAACCACGCTGTATTTGGTGCGGTCAGTGAAGGCATGGACGTCGTCAAAGCCATCGAAGGTTGCAAGAAAATGCCCGGTGACCGCCCGTCAGAGCCACAACAAATCATTCGCTGCACCGTCATCGAGTGAGGTGGACAGATGGTCGTTCTCGCCGTGCACGGAGGTGCAGGTGGTGACGGCCCATGGCGTGGTATGACCGACGCAGACCCACAACGATTGGACTGCATGCGTCTGCTTTTGTCGGACATCGGTCAGCGACTGGACAGTGGAGAATTGACTGCCTTGGAAGCCGTGACGCAAGCGGTCGAAGCCATGGAAGACGAGGCCTTGTTCAATGCTGGACGTGGTTCTGTTCTCGATGCTTCAGGGGCCATCACGATGGATGCGAGCATCATGCGAGGTAAGGATCAGGCAGCTGGTGCCGTGGTCGGTGTCAAGACAGCTCGCCACCCTATCCGAATCGCTTACCACCTTCTTGAGGGGGGTTGGCCAGTCATGCTCAACGGCGAAGCCGCTGATGCCTACGGCAGAACGAAGGGCCTTCAGACGGTTGAACCAACATGGTTGATGACCGAATTGAGGCAGGCCCAATGGGCAAAATGGAAAGCAAACAAATCTGCGCCTGGGTCAACGGATGAAGACGATGAAGCCGTCCTGGACCATGATGGAATGGGTACGGTCGGGGCTGTGGCCTTGGACAGAGGTGGAACCCTTGCTGCGGCGACTTCAACGGGAGGGATGACGGGAAAACCAGACGGTCGAATCGGTGACACGCCCATCATTGGAGCGGGGACGTGGGCTGACCGAAACGTCGCCGTATCCTGTACTGGTGTCGGTGAGGCCTTCATTCGGACCTGTGCTGCTCGGAGTTTAGCAGCCTATCATGGTACAGAATCCTTGGTTGCGTCAGGTCAACGAGTCTTGGACGAGGTTGCTCCCTATGGAGGGCGTGGTGGCCTCATCGCTGTCAATGCCGCTGGCGAGGTCATCGTTCCCTTTCAGACCATGTTGATGTATCGCGGCACCTATGTGAACGGCGCAATCAAAGTAGGCATTGGTCCGCAAACCTACGATTGATTATCGTCCGTAAGTTCATGACCCGTGGGCATTGCGTACCTCTCATGCCCGTGGATGCCGATGAAGCATTACGCCGGGCAACCTTGATTCGTAGCGACCCTTCACTCGCTGGCGTAACCCGCAAGAACATCGCAACTGGCGACGATGAAGTCGAGTGGTCCTACTTCACCCCGGATGGAAGCGCCGTTGACGAGCCGGACCTCATACAACGATGGAATTCACTTGGCTTACCGCCGGCCTGGACCGAGGTTTGGATTTGCCCCAACCCCCGAGGTCACATCCAAGCTACAGGTCGGGACGTGAAGGGGCGTTTGCAATATCGATATCACAGTGATTGGACGGAAGTTACCACTGAAATGAAGTACGATGATGTCGTTTATTTCGCGTCCCAGCTCCCTCGCCTTCGAAGGCAAATTGAAAGGGATATTGAGGGGAAAAAACTGACGCTTGAAACGGTCTCTGCACTGGTGGTCAAATTGATTGACCTCTACAACATTCGTGTGGGGAGTGACGAGTACGCTAAAGCCAACGAATCCTATGGATTGACCACGCTTAAATCAATGCACGTTAAGCACATCAAAGGCGAACAGGCGGAAGGACGACACGATGTCGTGTTTACATTCACTGGAAAATCTGGAAAGGATTGGGAAATTAAAATTGAGGATGATCATTTGGTTGACCTCATCTTGCGTACCAACCGCCTGGGTGCAAAAGATGCAGACCTCTTCATGTATATTTCAGAAGCCGGGAATGAAGTCGACCTCAAGGCAGAGCACATCAATCAATACATCCGAGCGACCAGTGGTGAAGGCTTTACTGCGAAGAATTTCAGAACCTGGGGCGCTACCTCCCGTTGTGCAGAGCGATTGGCGTTTTTGTCCTCAAAGCGAACTGCAGCCGAGATGGAAAAATGGTTGAAATCCATTCCTTCGGTGGAATCCATGGACAAATTGTGGTCTGAAGGCGACTGGGAAGTGCCCACCACTGACGCCGGGTGCAACAAGGCCATGCTCGCCGTCATCGATACCGTGGCCACCGATTTGGGCAACACCCGAACCGTCTGCCGTTCCTCCTACATCCACCCGTGGTTCCTCGACGCATGGAGCCAAGGACGATTGGGTGAAGCATGGGCTGAGTTCGCTGACATGCGAGCCATGGGGAACATGACGGCGGGCGAGAGCACCACTCTGCGCATTCTCAAATCGGTCATCAACGCTTGATTTCGAAGGTGAGGTGTGGCTGCTGCTCGTTCGAGGGTGGCATTTCTTTGGTTGGAGTATAAAACCACAAGACCACCGCCTCGATAAAGAGTACGATAGACGCGATGAACATGAAAACGTCAATCACTGTATGAATGAGGGGTTCGATTTCACCTACAGTTGCTGGATTGGGTTCGTACGCCATTGAAAACAACCCTATGCTCAGCAAGACGCACGCAACAGCAAGGATTTTTTTCAATCACGGTGGTGCAAAGGTGTGAAATGTTTCGTGGAGTATTGGGATAAGAGCAGTTGAAAATAACGACAGCACTCCAAGTACGATATCGATCATGGTGTCCCGACCCCTTCTGCTTAATTCTATTTTTTCCCGTAATATGGGGCTGAGGGGTTCATCGATGAACTCAAGAGTCAGTCTCAGGCATATTTATTAAACGCCTTCCCCGAGTTGAAATCATGGCTAAACACCGTGCCGGCGACCGCCGAATTATGAGCATCAGTATTCCCGAAAGCCTCGCCAAAAAACTGGACCGAAAGGTCGGCAAAGGCCGTGAAGACGGCCGCTCTGCTACCATCGCCCGCTTGATTCAGCAAGGACTTGAAAGCCAAGCCTCAACCATCCCCACTCCTCCATCACAGTCCCTGCGAGCCGAAGCGCCAGATGGCGAGGTTCGCATCGAGTCAGACACGATGGGCGAACTCAAGGTACCTGCTGACCGCTATTACGGATGCCAGACCGCTCGGTCGCTGCTGAATTTTGACATCGGCCACGACACGATGCCCACGGGAGTTATCCGAGCCTTTGGCGTATTGAAACAAGCGGCTGCAAAAACCAATGTCGCCCTCAAGCAGTTGGACCCAGAGGTCGGAGACCTCATCATTGCTGCTGCTCAAGAAGTGAGTGATGGGCACCTCAACGATCACTTCCCGCTTCGCGTTTGGCAAACTGGAAGTGGTACGCAATCCAACATGAACACCAACGAGGTCATCGCTAACCGAGCCATCGAAATCGCTGGAGGAGAACTGGGCTCCAAGTCCCCTGTCCATCCCAACGACCACGTCAACCGAGCACAGTCCTCTAACGACACCTTTCCCACGGCCATGCACATTGCGGCCGCTGAAGCCTTCACGCACAGATTGCTGCCGAGTGTGCGGGCATTGCGTCAGGCACTTGCTTCCAAAAGCGAGGACTGGAAGAATGTCGTAAAGATCGGTCGTACGCACCTCATGGACGCCGTACCACTCACGCTCGGTCAAGAAGCATCAGGGTGGGTTGCACAATTGGACGCTGATCTTCGGCGCCTTGATTTCGCACTCGATGACCTGTTTGAATTGGCTCTGGGCGGTACTGCGGTTGGAACGGGACTGAACGCTCATCCCCTCTTTGCCCAAATGGTGGCTGACGAGATTGCCAACATTACCGGCCTGACTTTTTGTTCAGCGGAGAATAAATTTGCACAATTAGCGGCACATGATGCCGTTGTTGCCGCATCAGGCGCCTTGAACACCCTTGCAGTGTCCTTGATGAAAATCGCCAACGACATTCGTTGGTTGGGCTCTGGACCACGTTGCGGCTTCGGCGAATTAGCCCTTCCCGCTAACGAGCCTGGGTCTTCGATCATGCCCGGTAAAGTCAACCCCACACAAGCCGAAGCGATGACAATGGTCTGCTGCCAGGTCATGGGAAATCATACCGCCATTACCGTTGGCGGCAGTCAGGGGAATTTCGAACTCAACGTGTACAAGCCGATGATGATTCACAACCTCTTGCATTCCGTCGACCTCCTTACCGATGCCTGCAGAACCTTCCGTACACGCTGCGTGGAAGGTTTGGAAGCCGTGGAAAGCAACATTCAATCCCATCTCGAGAACTCCTTGATGCTGGTGACGGCACTCAACCACCACATTGGCTACGACAAAGCGGCCAAGATTGCAAAGAATGCACATGAGAAGGGAACAACCCTTCGTGAATCTGCATTGGAATTGGACTTTTTGACCAACGAAGAATTTGACGCTTGGGTTCGCCCTGAAGACATGACGGGCACTTCGTAAGGTCACTCTGTTCTAGGCTGATAGCCCGCAGGCGGGCCAAAGCGTGTGGAGAGTCCCACGAAGGTTGCAATGAGGGCGAAGGCCACAAAGGGATAGGATTCACGTGCTTCTGAGATACCAAAGCCGAGTAGAAATGCGACGGAACAAATGAGCATCAGCGCAACGAGATAGATAGGCCCCTCTTTGGGACGGGGGTCAATGAAATCGTAGAGATAATATCCGCCTCCAAATCGCGCCCACGCTTCTGCGAAGATGAGGTACACGGCTCCATAGGTCAATCCAAGCATCATCATTGGCAACCGAATGGAGAGTGTGCCAAATACCAGCTCAAACGAGAGGAAAATCAATGCCCAATTGTGCATGACTTGTTCGTGGGGTAAAAACATGTGAGAGATGTCCTCTCCTTCCTTCATTTGCGCAGGGAGAATCACGTAGCGAACGATGATTGAAGTCAACGCTGCGCTGCTGTAAGCGGTCGCGAAGAGAGCGGTCCCAAGATGCTGGAAGAGATTTGATGGCTCGCCCACAAGGACATACCAAAGCGAGCCTATGCCGTTCCAAAGCATGGCAAGGCCGAACATAAGCATCGTCCATGAACTAAAAGGGACCAGCCGTTCAAAACCTGTTGATTGATGCATTCGGATTTCACGATCTGCCCTGAATAAGGGCGACATCATCCCTGGTGTTGGATTTCGAACCATCCATACGACAGCACTGTGAATGACAAGATAGGCACAGCCAAAACGAAAGAGCATCAATGCGATGGTGGAAAGCGTCCCCTCTCCATACATTTGGGCAGCATCAAAGGAACCGCCATCGTGAAAGAAAACATAGGATGCTACTGACACAACGAGAATCAATACCGTCAAGCTGTAGGAAAGCACCGACGGTCGCTGGACGGTTCTGCCTTCTTCCGAGCCTGTATCATAATTCAATGCGCGACGCTGAGCATCAAGGTTCTAACGGCGCGTTTAGCCCGCTCACTCGCTTATTGACGCAAGGCCCGGAGCTTCGCTTGAAGAGCGGACTTCCGCTCGTCAATGGGTTCCTCGTGTTGTGGCTCATCCTGGTCCAATCGCCGCATGAATAATTCTCGGTCCCATACCAACACATCGCCGTTTTCACAACCGATTACACAGCGGTTTGGTGTTCCTTCGATGCAACGAATACGGTCGAAATGGCCCGTTGCTACAAGGGCGCCCGTATCGGAGGAGAAAACGGAGAGTGCCCCGCTTAGCCCCTGGGTTCGAGCAACCCACAAATGCGTGCTGTCGTTGTTCTCAAATGCCTCGCAATGAGCAGAAATCGCCTCGCCTTTTGATTCCCAAAGAAGACCTCCTTGTGCTGTTCGCACCGTGAGATGCCCCTCGTCGGTCGATGCCGCATAACCCGTTGGCAGGCAGGTCAGGGCTTCTACACTCCCGGATTCTGTTGCGAGAACATCGCCCGACTGCATGACGACAGAACCGTCGGTCTGACCGAACAGAAGGTGTTCGCGCCCCGACACCCCGCACGTAATGGGGAAAGAGGTGGGTGGCTTTGTGTGTGAAAAGGGCGGGGTGTTGCTAATATCAAGCCAGCCGCAACGAGGGCGGCCCAACCCAGCGAGGAGATGTCCATCAGACTCAACCAAGGTCCACGGGCGTTCATCCATTCGTTCCACCCATTGCTGCTCACCTTGGGCGGAGAACAACCAAATCGCAGACTCGATGAAATCGTTATGCTCGATATCGTAGACCGACGAGACCGCAATGATCTGCCCGTTCCACCAGTGAACGTCGTCAGCGCTCCCTTCGAGCGCCACGGACCACAACTCCTTGCCAGAATCAAGCGAGAGAGCAACCAGATGCAATCCGCTGGTTATGACCACAAGGTCGCCGTTGATGGCCAAGGCGCTGATTCGGTCATTGGTTTGAGTCGACCACAAGGTAGTGCCTTCTTCGTCCCAACGGATGAGTCGCCCATCCCAGCCACCAGCGAAAACATCGCCGTTCTCCATCAAGTGTACGAGGGACACGCTTTCGCCCAAAGAGCGTTGCATCCACATCGCGCCCTTGAGGTCCATGGCCGCAGGTCGATGTTCTCCAACATAAGGAGGTCGCTTCTTTGATTCGTTCAACGAGGTTCTTGCGCACATCACCAAGGGACGAGCAAGAACAAAATGCTACCTTGATGCGTTGGAACATGAGCCACATGTCGTCATTCACCGATTCCCTTGATGCTTCCAATGCAGCCTATGTTGAGGCGTTCTCGGCCAATGGTGTACCGGGTCGGGCCGGAACACACCTCTTGCTCCTCACCTGCATGGATTCACGGATTGTACCCCATGCCATCTTTGGCCTCAAAGAGGGGGACATGAAGGTAGTGAGAAATGCAGGAGGGCAGATGAACAGCGAAGTGGAGCGGGATATCGTGCTAGCCAGTCACATCCTTGACTGCCATAACATCGTCATCATGCCTCACACAAAATGTGCGATGGCGAGTTTGAGTCTACCTGAAGTACGAATACGATTGAATGAACGAAGTGGAATGGACTTTTCCTCATTTGAGCCCCGTATGATCGGGGATTGGGAAGAAACATTACGAGCAGATGTTGCCCGTCTCAAGGCCAACAAGTTGCTCAACGAAGGCGCAGTGGTCCGCGGTGCACGTTATGATGTCGATACCGGCATGGTCCATTGGGTCTGTTGACCGTCAATCGGTTAACGGTATACGCCGCCTTGGAACGGCAAAGGTGAGCACGAAAGCGAGCAGCCCAAAGATGCATGCTGAGTAATAATGACCCATCGTGAACATCGACAGAACAGATGAGGTTCGAAGCAGGGTAATGGACCCGTTTTTCAATGTCCAAACTGCGAACCCGGCTGCGATGAGGGCCAGGCCCATGAAACCAAATCCAACCAAGACATAGGTTGTCGCTGCACTGGGATCCATGAGAGGATGGTCCATTTGGCTGGGCGTCATGTCAATCGTACGGATTTCGCAATCAGCAGTATCGTTTGAATCACAAGGTTGAGCAGCAAATTCGGCAGGAGATGGGAGGGTGAAATCCAGTATCGTAAATCCAATCGGTTCAATCAGAGCGGGAGGCGAAAGCAATACTCGGTTGGAAAAGACATCCCGATGGTCGTCTCGTTCGGCGATGATGTCAACTCGGATGAGGCCAGGATTCAATCGTTGAAATTCGAAGGTACCGTCGTCTTTGGTCAGATTCTCCGTTGAAAGCCACATGTTTGAGGTCGTATTCAACCATGAAATGTACACCGTAACATTGGCGAGGCTTGCTCCTTGGTGGTCGAAGACCGTCCCCCTGAAGGTCGCAGTTTCTTCTGGAGCAGTTTGGGCTAAACGGTACACGAATTCATCGGGGCGGACCAATCCGTCATCCGGTGAAGCGTAGTCCAATCCGTTGAGAAAACCGAGCATGCTGACAAACAAAAGGAAGATGGCGATGGCGCGGCCAATCGGGTGAAGTTTGGGATCTTCTATGGTCAGCACTGCGCCTGAAGAGGCAAAGAGGAGGGGGGTTTCTTCAACCACCTCTTCGAGGTAGTCACCCGATTCTGATACGGCCTCCGCCATGGAACTGAGTAAAAGGCCAACCTACTTGATGTCAATGCGTTGCTTCCAACGGGATTTGAGCTTCTCAGCAGCGACTTTGGTCATCCAAGCGCGCATCGTTGCGCCCTCGCCTGAGCCGCGTTCATCATCTTCGACCATGGCATTGTCGTAGACGTCTGAAGCGATGCGTTCCAGTGCTTCGTCATCGGCCTGCAGAGCAGGCGTGATGGTAACCGTTCGTGGCCGTTCAAAGAGGTGGGTTCGAATGGCAAATTTGAGTTCGTCCATGCCTCGCCCGTCCATACTTGACACGCCGAGCGGGGTTGGATAGCCAAAGGATTCTACTGCTTCTTGTGCTGCCTTGATGTGCTGTTCGTCAAGGAGGTCAAGTTTGGTTAACACGACCATGAGGTCCGGCGTTTCCTCAATGGCCGTAGCCTCATTTTCTTGCCGTTCCAAGATTTCACGGCGTGTGGTTTCCAACTTGCGCTCCAATTCTTCAATGGAGTCCGAGGCATCAACCAAAATCACCCTTAAATCAGCATCTAATGCCTCAGCAATAGTTGCTTTAAATGCCGCTAGTGTAGCATTTGGTATGTTATCAATAAATCCGATGGTATCCGCAAGCAATACGCGCGGACTGTCTTCCATTCGCCCCACTGTGGTCTCAAGGGTGGAAAATAATTGATCCTCAACAAGGACTTCTTTGCCCGATAAATGGCGAAAGAGTGAAGATTTTCCTGCATTTGTATACCCAATAAAGCCTACCGTCAATGCGCCACTGCGGACTCGTTGACGGCGGTGTTCACGTTGAGCATTGGCCTGTTTTCTCTGTCGCCGGCGAAGATTGGTCAATTCCCTCGCGATGTTCGAAAGCACGTTTTGAAGCGCCGTCACACCTCCACCTCCGTATCCAGCACGTTCACCCGTTGTTTGGCGTGCGGCGAGTTCCCTGAGGATGGTCCGGTCCGATTGCAATTGTGCTATCCGAACTTGCGTTCTGGCTTCGACAGAGGATGCATGAGACGTGAAAAGAGCGAGGAGAAGGCGTACGCGGTCCCACAATTCCAGCCCGAGAAGTTCGCCGACACCCACAAGTTGGCGAGGTGTAGCATTGGTGTGCATAATCACGAGGTCGACCTTTGCCCATGGATGTGGCTCTGCAGCGTTTTGTCGCTCTTCTGCGATGTCTTCCAAACGACCTTTTCCAAAGTAGGTGCGTGGGTCTATGCGCCCGTTTTGAGAAAGAACTTCAACGATTTGAATGCCCATCGTTGCAACCAGGGCTTTCAATTCAGAGGTGTCATCATCACCCCGAACAAGAAGAAGGGCTCGTCTGCCCTGATGGTTGGTTCGGGCTTCGCCTACGACAACCCCGCCACTGCCGGCGACAACAAAGGGGTCCTCGGGCGGCTTTGCCATAGTTTGGCCAAAGGTTAGCCTCATATCAGCCCACCTCAAGACATCATCATGGCGGAAGAGCACGCAATGGTCCTTCGCTGGTCGGGCCCTGCCTCTCAGGCAGCTGCCTTTCTCAACGTTGCAACGGAACACGGCGCCACAGTTACCGAAGAAACGAAGGGAGAGGAACTTCACCTGGAGTTTACGATGGCTTCCAGCGACCTCCAAGAATTAAGAGACCGTGTAGATGCACTTTTGGTGGCATTTACAACCATTGAGGATTCGCTTTCCTGAGGTGATGGTTTGGCGCATACAACCCTTCTGATCGACGCTCATTGTGTGATGTGTCACGGCCTTGCCAACTTCCTCAACAAACGTATCACTTCAGATACGGTCCTCGAAATCCACGGGATACAATCCGAAGAAGGGCAGGCACTGATCGCTGATTTCCCTCCACGCCTCCAAGCCATTGATTCCGTCTATGTCATTCGAAACGGCCGCGTCTACGTGCGCTCTGCGGCATCCATCCGCCTCTTGCTCACCATGAGATGGTATTACGCCATGTGGTTTCCTTTGGCATGGCTCATCCCGCTTCCTCTGCGTGACGCAGGATATTGGTTTGTTTCAAAAATTAGACATCGTTTTGGTCGCCGAGAACCTTAGAGGTCAAGGTCCAAAATTGCTGGTGCGTGATCGCTCACCTCAAGGCCAGCCTGGCGAATAATGTCAACGCTCTTGATGCAGGCAGCTGCGGCAGGATTGCACAACAGATAGTCAATGCGCCAGCCTTTGTCGTCGGCCCGAGCATTGCCACGGTTCGACCACCACGAGTAGATTTTTTCTCCTTCGCCTTTGAGATGGCGGAAACTGTCAACCCATCCATCGTCCAATAATTCGCTGAACCATGCCCGCTCATGAGGCAGAAACCCGCTGGTCTTTTTGTTCCCGGTGGGATTCCATATGTCGTCTTCTGTATGGGCAATATTCAGGTCGCCAACAACGACTACTGGATGTTCGGCCTCAATCCAAGGAGCAAGCCATGCTCGCCAAGCAGCCATCCATCGCTCCTTGAAGGCTTGACGCTCGGGGCTGCCTCCACCGTTGGGCAAGTAGGTGTTCACGCAGAGAAGAGCGCCGTGTTGAGTGACCAATACCCTTCCTTCGATATCATCGGGATCTTCGCCCCAAGCGAATCCGGGCAGAACCGTCTGGTCACCTTTTGCCAACGTTGCAACCCCCGCATAGCCTTTCTTTTGCGCAGCATGAAGGTGGACTGCATGACCTTTAGGCCACGACCACCCTTTGGGCAGTTGTTCTTCGAGGACACGCGTTTCTTGGAGCATCAATACGTCTGCATCCAAGGTTTCAATCCATTCGTCAATGCCTTTTCGAATGGCTGCTCTTAAGCCGTTGACGTTCCATGAAACCAAACGCATGCTTTGTCGTGATGGGTGACGGTGAATAAGGCTTCAAGACAGAGCAGATGAAATGTTCTGCCCTGCTTTGCGGCCCGTTTCTGCTGCTGCGTCGGAAAGCATGGACTCGCTTTTGACCCATTCGCCTGCGAGTAAAATTCCGTCTTCTTTGAGCGCATCAAAAGGAGGTTTCTCACCTTGGGTCTGAACGGTGATGTTACGTTGGCGGCGTTCATGGACAATATGGTGCTGCCATCCCGTGGCGTGCTGGTCAACGAATGCTAACAAGCGCTCCTCACGGGCTTCATGGGATTCGCCTTCTCGAGCAAAAAGAGCAGCAGAAAGAAGGCTCCCCTGTACGTTGAACCTCGATTGGATGTTGCTTAACTCCAAAAGAATGCCCCCTTCGTTTGCATCCATCACGCCATGCTTCGTGCCCATTGGTTTTGAGTCGAGAAGGAGGTCAAGGGTACTTGCTTTCACGGGCTTGATGGTGTCAAGCAAATCGGGCCTCACATCGTTGAGGAGTTTACCCGCGGTATTCGCCCCGCATGCGAGGATGATCACGTCGCTTTCGAATGAACGTCCGTCGTCGAGGCTCACTTCGCCTCCTTGCACGGCCGTGACCGTGCAGTTTGGTTCAATCAAAACCCCTACTTCATCCAAGGCCGCCGCCATCCTACCGACGATACCAGCCCATCCCTCTCCAACCAGTGACAACTTGGATGACGTCAGTGCTTTCAATCGTGAAGACGATGGTTGGTGATGTCCCATGCTCGCCAAGAGATTCGCTCCCTTTACTGCCTCCGATTGAGGAAGATGATGTTTGAGTTCTCGGCGCAATTGTGCGGCTTGTTTGACATTGTTTCGAGGGCGGAGTGCCCCAACACCCGTTACATAGAGACGATCGAGGCGTGGAGATGCAAGGGCCATCTTCAGGCGACTCACCTTTTTGGTGACTTGAGCCAACGGGCCTTTACGGTCAAGCAGATGGGGGCCGTATCCGAAAGGAATGCCGTCGATGCTTTGGGAGGTACCTCGGCCTCCGAGACGGTCGGTTCGGTCCAATACGACCACGTGATGTCCGGCCGTTGTCGCATACAACGCAGCCGTGAGGCCTGCGATTCCAGCCCCTACAACCGTGACACGAGCCATGGTGAGGACACAAGGCCTCCCATCAAAAGATGAATGGAGGGGTGATTTCAAGAGGTATCCCGCATTCCCTTCTCTATGGGCGATGACCCGAAGGTGCCCCACGACCGTGGCCACGAATTGTGGACATTGGAAGACGGAGCAAGTCGAAAATTGATGGCAAGCATTGACCGGTGGGTCAGTGCAATCGTCGGAGATGATGGCATTGATATGCCTCTTTCAAGCGATTCACCTTCGGTTGAGGCGACCATTCTAACCCGCGCAGATGGATTGATTGTTGGCTGTGCTGTTGTCGACTACATGATTCAAATTTGGGCCCCCTCGGTTCGAATCACCTGGTTTGCAGGTGATGGAAAACGCGTCTCTTCAGGCGATGAAATCGCTGTTTTGACCGGTGACCGAGGCAGTGTTTTGACCGTTGAGCGTTGCGTGTTGAATGTTCTTGGTCAACTTTCGGGGATTGCTACCCACATGAAGCAATGGTCAGCCATCGCTCCGCGACAAATCGCCTGCACGCGTAAAACAATTTGGGGGTTGCTCGACAAATGGGCCGTTCACATGGGAGGTGGTTTGACGCATCGTCTCACCAAACAAGATGCAATGATGGTGAAGGAAAACGATCTTGCCAGCATGCACGAAGAATTGGATTCTCATGAACAGCGCTTGGTCGCCTTCCTCAGCGAGGTTGATATGACCCAAACCGGTGCATTCCTCGAAGTCGAAGTTCGCACGGACAAGGAAGCCATGATGGCTGCAATGGCATGGTCCCAACGGCGCCAAGCGGGAGAGGTAGACCGTCTGGTCGTTATGCTTGACAATTTTTCACCCGAAGCCTGCAAGGAAGTATGTGACCAAATGGTCGAACAAGGCATTCGCGAGCATGTTGTACTCGAAGCAAGTGGAGGTATCACTTTTGACGACCTCAAATCATGGCACGAATGCGGCTTAGATGTAATTTCAACCAGCTCCGTCAACCGTGGCGTCAAGCCCCTGGACCTGAGCATGCTCATCAAGGGTTTGTGAGGTGAACACCATGGATGACATCGCGGCCGACCCAAGTCATCCACGCTATGCCTCTTTGCTCATGCGACATCGCCTTGAAGTGGCAGCAGAACGAGGGATGCTTGCAGGTAGTGCCATGATCGCTCACGGGCGAGGGGAGGCTTTTGACTATCTGCTCGGCGAGCGAACTACGGACAGCGCTCGATTGGCATCCCTCCAAGCGCTCGCCTGCTTGCATCATGCCACGCACCCTGTGTTGAGCGTGAACGGAAACGTAGCGGCTTTAGCCAGCGATGCAATGCTGCGCTTGGCTGCGTTCTTATCCTGCCCGCTTGAAGTCAATATCTTCTACCGTACGCCGGAACGAATGGAGGCCATCCTGGGCTTTCTCGATGAACGGAGAATCGCTCTCGGCTTG
>Ga0222715_10000671_pt1 | contig 34023 bp, 29 predicted proteins | sample C33_9DmetaG_FD_165056 | JGI IMG/M metagenome (GOLD analysis project Ga0222715, IMG submission 165056) | Estuarine water microbial communities from San Francisco Bay, California, United States - C33_9D | ecosystem: Environmental > Aquatic > Marine > Unclassified | place: USA: California...
GTGAATGTGTTTAATGGCTTAGCAAATATCCGAAGATTACATAGAGCAAATCTTGATCTTTTAGCTAAGAAATATCAATTAGATGATATGAAAGAGGACATCTCATTATTAATTGCTAATTCATACCTGCAAATTCTATTTAATAAAGAGCAATTAGATGTTCAAACTTCCCAGCTAGAAATTGCTAAGGAAGAATTAAATATAGCTAATACAAAATTTAAAAATGGTGTTATTCCAAAAGGAGATCTATTTGAAATTGAAGCAAATTTGGCAAAATCAGAACAAAGCTTAGTAGTTGTAGAAAACAATTACTTAATATCTAAAATCTCATTAGCTCAATTATTAATGATTGATGATTATTCAAATTTTGAGATTGCTGATGAAAACTATGATGTTCCTGAAACTAATGTGTTAGAAAAAAGTGCAAGTGAAATTATTAATGAATCTATAAAGCATAGAAATGATATTAAACTCGCGGAAACTAATCTTAAAATTGCTATTAAAGATGAAAAAATATCCAGATCTGCACTACTGCCATCTGTTTCTGCATATTACTCTTATAATTCAAGAGTTATTATTGATGCGCCAACATCATTAAAAAGTCAATTTGATTTAAATGCTGGTGAAAGTGTTGGGTTACAAATAAATATTCCATTAATTAATGGCTTTGTTACAAGGTCAAACATAAAGAAATCAAAACTTAATGTTTTAAGAAGTAAAAACTTTCTAGACCAGACACGATTAGATTTAGAAAATACTATTAATCAATCTCTAAATGATGCTAGAGGGGCAATGAAAGCATTTGAAGCCGCTAAAAAAACAGAACTGGCAAGAAAAACAGCCTATAATTATGCAAAAGAAAGATTTGAAAATGGAGCTCTAAACAGTATTAATTTTTTTCAAGCTCAGCAATTATACGAATCTGCTCAGTCAGATTTAATAAAAGCTAAATATGATTATATCTTCAAAATAAAAGTGCTAGAATTTTATTTTGGAGTAGATGATTTCTCAATATAAATATGACTGTCCATATTACAAATGCTTCTGAAATTAGACCACTTAGAAATCTAGTTTTAAGACCAAACCAACCTATTGAAACTACTTTTTATGATTTAGATGATCATCATAAAACATTTCATCTAGCTTCTAAAGTTGGTGATGTTATAGTATCAATAGGAACGTTCTATGCTGAAAACGACTTAGATATTCAAATGACTAATGGATATAGATTAAGAGGAATGGCAACACATCCCAAATATAGAAGAAATGGTGCTGCTACTAAATTGATGAGAAAAGCGTTTCAAATACTTGAAAAAAAAAATTGTGACACTATTTGGTGTAATGCAAGGCTTATTGCTATTGATTTCTATAAATCATTAGGATTTAAAGAAATTGGACCTAAATTTAATATTAGTGAAATTGGGCCTCATTATAAAATGTATAAGAGATTATTCTAATCAACTTTAATTAGCGAGGCAACATGTTGAGCCTTTTTCACTAGAATCTCTGTTGGTTCATTTCCATAGGCTAGACCAACTGCCATTCTTCTATATTTTCTAGTTGATGGTTTCCCAAATATTTTAAAATCAGAACTTTCAACTAATGACGCTTCATTTATCCCGCTAATTAATGGGAAATTACTATTTTCATTATGAGCTAATACAACAGCAGAGGCTCCATTTTTCAACAATTTTATTTCTGGAATTGGAATTCCAAGAATAGCACGAGCATGTAACTCAAACTCATTATAGTTCTGTGTGTTGGCTAATGTCACCATTCCTGTGTCATGAGGTCTAGGTGATAATTCTGAAAAACACACACCCTCTTTTGTTATAAAAAATTCGACGCCCCAAATTCCAGAACCACCAAGTGCAGAAGTAACTTTCCTTGCCATACTCTCAGCTTCTTTTAATAAATCATCATCCATCAACATTGGCTGCCAGCTTTCTTGATAATCTCCTCGCTCCTGTCTGTGACCAATGGGAGGGCAAAATAGTGTATTGCCGTTATCTTGGGTTAAAGTTAAGAGTGTTATTTCATATTCAAAAGATATAAATTCCTCAACAATAACCTCCATCAAATCTCCTCTGGAACCTTGCATAGCATAATCCCAAGATTTCTTTATATCATCCTTATTTTTTACTACAGATTGTCCTTTTCCAGAACTGGACATTAGTGGCTTTACAACGCATGGCATCCCACAGAAACTTACAGCTGCTTCTAATTCTTCATAAGAGGTAGCATATTTATATTTAGCTGTTTTGATTTTCAAATCCTTAAAAGCTAAGTCTCTAATTGCTTTTCTATTCATTGTGAAATTTGCAGCTTTTGCAGATGGAACAACTTTGAAGCCTTGCTTTTCGTACTTAAAAAAATGTTCGGTTCTAATACTTTCAACCTCAGGAACAATAAAGTCTGGCTTGTGCTTTTCAACAATACTGTCAAGAGCATCACCATCTAACATATTAATTACTTCAAAGTCATGCGCAACTTGCATAGCTGGAGCATCTTTATATGAATCAACTGCAATAACATACTGTCCTAATCTTTGCAATGCAATTACCACTTCTCTACCTAATTCACCTGAGCCTAATAATAGTATCTTCTTTCTCATAACAAAAAATATTTTCTATAAGCATCAAATATAAATACATATCTTTATAAAATGAAAAATAAATATCCACTTTTAATATTTCTAATATTTTTTTTATTGCAATCCTTAACAATAAAGGATAGTGTCCTAAAAGCAACCTTTCAGGTCTCTGGAAATTGTATGATGTGTAAAACAAAGATTGAAAAGACAGCAAGAAATATTTCTGGTGTGAAATCAGCTAAATGGAATGTAAACAAACAAAGATTAAAAGTTAAATTCTCTTCTGAAGAAACAACATTAGAAAATATACAGAAAGAGATTGCAGCTGTTGGATATGACACTGAAATGTATAGAGCCACAGATGATACATACAACCTATTACACTATTGCTGTAAATATGAACGTAAACAAACTTATAAGAAATGAACAAAAACCTACTCTTATTTTTATTATATTTTATCTCTATCCAATCGACTAATGCACAGACATATGCAACAAATTTTACAGAGGATGATTGTAATGGTATTTCATTTGACTTATTTAATGAATTAGACGCAGGTAATATTATAGTTATCTCATGGATTATGCCTTGTCCTCCATGCGCAACATATTCATACCCAGCATATGATGCTGTCCAATCCTTCTCATCCAGTCATCCTGGGAAAGTACATTTTTACATTGCAGATGATTATGCAAATACATCATGTGTTATCTTAAACAACTTTGCAACCACATATAATATGCCAAACTCAACAATATTCTCTAATGCCAATATTACAATGAGTGACTACGGTGTGGATGGAATGCCTAAGGTAGTCGTCCTTGGCGGCGCTAATCATCTTATATATTTAAACAAGAATGATGACAAAATAAACTACTCTAATGTACACGCAGCAATATCTTCAGCTATCACTGATGGGCTGTCATCTATAGATGAGCAAGAGGAAGATATCTTTGAAATAAAAACTTACCCTAATCCAATAACAAACACCCTGAATATTTCATATTCAACAAAAAACAGGGAAGAAATACAAATCGAACTAATAGATCCTCTTGGTAAAAGTATAATCTTAAAAGAAAAAAATGTTAAACACAAGGGATTTCATCAAGAAGAATTTAAACTAGGCTCATTGAAAAATGGGATGTACTTTATTAAACTAAGTAACGCCAAACAAGAACAAGTTAAAACAGTTAATATATTGAACTAGTGCTGAAAGATACACGCTTTTTTATCTCGTTAATACTAATAGCATTCTCATATAATTCATTAAATGCACAAGGTTGTTGTTCGGGAGGTTCCGGCAACCCTATAGCTGGCGGCGCATCAACAGGAGTCTTAATAAAACACCAAGTTGAAACTTCTATTAATTACCAATATAATTTCTCTGATAATTTCTATGTAGGGGAAAAAGACACTATAAACCCTACAAGCTTTGACAATCTAAATAGTAATTATATTTTTCTACGAACTGATTATGGAATAAGTAAGAAACTTACTATATCATTAGCCAGCGGATATTTTTTAAATAAAAAGAAGGTAGGATATAATAAATCTGATACCCTGTGCTCAAAAGGATTTAGTGATCTAATTATCTTCCCAAGATATAATATATACAATAATGATCTTCCTTTTACTAGATCTGAGATAACAATAGGTGTTGGTATAAAGCTTCCTATTGGATCTCATGCTGACTCAAGTGAGACAATTCCAGGTGTATGGGATGTTAATCCACCCATAACACAACTATCATCAGGTGCAAATGATTTAATCTTTTATTCCTTTTTCTTCAAAGAATATAAGCTGCACAAATTGAGGGTTTTTGCAAACATTTTACATATCAACAAAGGATATAATTCGTTAGATCAAAAAATTGGAGATTATACAGGCTATGGATTATATTTTGGAAAAACATTCAAAAATAAAATATCATCAACACTCCAAATTAAAGGTGAAATAATTAAAAAAATGGATGCCGGAGAAAGTCAATTTGAATGGGAAAATGAATACCTCAATGATCTAGAAGTATCTTCTGGCAGTAGAAAAATATTTATTATACCTCAGATTAGCTATTCATTAAAAGCGCTAAGTTTCTTTGTTGCCTTTGACATCCCAATATATCAATATATAAATGGATGGCAAATAGGTTCAGAACAACAGTTAACAATAGGATTAAATTATAGATTCCTCACTAGGCAGAGAGAAATATCAAAGAAAAATTAAGACTTAGACATAAGTTTAGAAATATATTTACCTAAAATATCAAACTCTAAATTTACACTTCCCCCAACTTGAATATCCTTAAGGTTAGTATTGTCCCAGGTATATGGTATGATAGCTACAGAAAATGAATTAGGCATAGAATTAACCACTGTTAGGCTAATTCCATTTACACAAACAGAACCTTTCTCTACCGTTATATTTGTTGATGGCTCATATTTGAACGTCATAAAATAAGACCCTCCTTGTTCTTCAATAGACTGACAGACACCTATCTGGTCAACATGACCTTGTACGATGTGACCATCTAACCTGCTATTCATTTGTACGCTTCTCTCAACATTAACGAAATCTCCAATTTTTAAAGTACCTAAATTACTTTTCTGCAAAGTCTCTTTTATTACATTCACAACATATGATTCATTAGAAATATCAACAACTGTTAAACATACTCCATTATGAGAAAGACTTTGATCAATCTTCAACTCAGATAAAAGATCTGTTTTAAAAAATAAATCTAAATTATTATTATTCTCTTGTATATTAATAAGAACTGCTGTATTTTCAATTATTCCTGTAAACATGTTAGTAGTCTATTAGTTGTTGTTCTATATTTTTTGGGAGAGTTCTAAAGTTGTATTGTTGATCCCTCAACTGTGGTTTAAATCCAGCATCGGCAATACAATTCTGTATACTTTCGGAGGTGAATCTATGAGGAGCGCCAGCAGCAGAAACCACATTTTCCTCAAGCATTATCGAACCCATATCATTTGCTCCTCCATGAAGACATATTTGAGCAGTTCCAGCTCCTACTGTTAGCCATGAAGCCTGAATATTTGGAATATTTGGAAGCATAATTCTAGAAATAGCTAACATCCTAATATATTCGTCTGAAGTTATTTCGTTATTAATTCCCTTTACTCTCTGAAGCAGTGTTCCATCGTCCATAAATGGCCATGGAATAAATGCTAAAAATCCTTTAGAACCCTTAGGCTTGTCATTTTGGACATCTCTAATATCAACCAGATGATCAAATCTTTCCTTCAGAGTTTCTACATGGCCAAACATCATTGTAGCTGAAGTAGTTATATTTAACTTATGGGCTACTCTCATAATTTCAAGCCATTCCCTGCCAGTACATTTACCTTTAGAAATTAATCTTCTAACACGATCACTTAAAATCTCTGCACCGGCTCCTGGCATACTATCCATTCCTGCATTTTTTAATTCAGAAAGAGCATGCTCATGAGAAATATCATCTATTTTGCATATATGTGCAACTTCAGGAGGACCTAAAGCATGCAACTTAATCTGCGGGTAAAGGCTCTTGAGTTTTCGAAATAAATCTGTATAAAAAGAAAGTCCTAGCTTTGGATGGTGACCTCCTTGTAAAAGCAATTGATCTCCGCCATACTTTATAGTCTCATCAATTTTTGTCTTATATGTATTTATATCAGTAATGTATACATCCTTATGCTTGGGATGCCTAAAAAAGTTGCAGAATTTACAATTGGCATTACATGCGTTAGTTGTATTAACATTTCTATCAATTTGCCAAGTAACAAGATCACCAGGCACCAGCTCTTGTCTAATCTCATTTGCTACCCACATCAACTCAGCAGTTGGAACATTATTAAACAAAAAAACACCTTCTTCAGCTGAAAGAAATTCTTTTTTTAATGCCTTATTAAGTAATGTTTTGCTGTTCATAAAAAACCTTAATTTTACATCATCAAAATTACATAATTATATGAATACTATTATTAAAAATAAAAACACAATTTCTGAAAAAGATAGTATCATTATATTATCAAATAAAAAGACTAAAATCTCTAATATAGAACTTAGTAAAGATGAAACAGAATTTATTCTTGAGCAGCAAAAAAACAAACAAGAAATAATTACTTTAAATCAATATAGCAGAAAAGTAATAATAGTAAATCCAAAAGAGATAACAAATCCTAATCTATATTTAGAAAATCTAAGGTGTCTTGGAGATAAAGTCTTTGGTAGTATTGAATTCTTAAATGAAGTTACAATTGATAATCTTGAAAGAAAGCAAATAAATACCTATGCTTTTGTAGAGGGATTCGCTTTATCAAATTACTCATTTGATAATCACAAAACCAAAAAAAATAAGAAAAGAAAGATCACAATAAATATTTTTAAAAATGAAAATTCTTGTGATACAAATGAAATTAATAACATTTGTGAATCTATAACTCTAACCAAAGATCTTGTAAACACGCCATTTTCTCATCTCAAGGCAACTGATTTAGCAAAATTAGCAAAAGAGGCTGGTAATAAATCTGGATTTAAAACAACTATTTTCAATAAAAAGAAGATTCAATCTCTGAAAATGGGAGGGCTTTTAGCTGTAAATCAAGGAAGCATTGATGAGCCAACGTTTTCTATTTTAGAATGGAAACCAAAAAACGCAACAAATAAAAAACCAATAATATTAGTTGGTAAAGGAATCGTTTATGATACAGGAGGTCTTAGTTTAAAGCCTACTAAAGGAATGGATATTATGAAAGTTGATATGGCTGGAGCGGGTACAGTTATTGGTGCCATGAACGCAATTTCTAGCAATAAGTTAAATAAATACGTTATTGCCTTAGTACCTGCTACTGACAACAGACCTTCTGGAAATGCTTATGCTCCTGGAGATGTAGTAACTATGTTTAACAAATCTACTGTAGAAGTACTAAATACAGATGCTGAAGGAAGAATGATTCTTGCTGATGCATTAAGTTATTCTGAAAAATACAATCCAGAACTAGTAATAGATCTTGCAACATTAACCGGAGCAGCAGCAAGGGCTATTGGTCACTTTGGAATTGTTTCAATGCACAAAAATGCTCTCAGCTATCACAATAATTTAAAAGAAATTGGTCATTTAACTCACGAAAGATTAGCTGAAATGCCATTTTGGGAAGATTATGATGATTTAATAAAATCAGACATAGCAGATATAAAAAATATTGGAGGAGATTTTGCTGGCGCCATTACAGCAGGAAAGTTTCTCTCAACATTTACCAACTACCCTTGGATTCATCTAGATATAGCAGGACCAGCATATGTAACTTCTAAATATGGCTACAGAGGAAAAGGTGCTACCGCTATGGGGGTTAGGTTATTGTACAACTACATCAAGGAATTTTAATTAATGTCCTCAAATATTAGAATAGGGATATCAATTGGTGATATACATGGAATTGGTCTTGAAATTATTCTTAAAACATTTAATAAAAATGATTTATTAAAAAATTTCTCAACAATTATATTTGGTCCACACCAACAATGTTTTGAATACCTTACCGAAAAAAATATTGACAAATCGCTTGTAAAAAAAATATTCTCACTAGATGAGATTGTAGAGAATAAACTTAATTTACTTGAAAATAAAAATTATAATCACAAAGTTCACTTAGGTATTCCTTCAAAAGAATCTGCATTAATCTCATACGAATCTTTATTACATGCTACTTCAGAGCTAAAAGCGAAAAAAATTGATGCCTTAGTTACTGCACCAATTGACAAATATCAAATTAGGAAGTCTATTTCAGATTTTATTGGTCACACTGAATTTTTAGAACAAAATTTTAAAGGTGAATCTTTAATGATTATGACTAGTGATGTAATGAAGATTGCATTTGTTACTGGACATATCCCATTAAATAAAGTCTCTCAAGAAATATCTACTAAAAAAATTATTGAAAAAACAAAACAACTTAACTATTCTTTAAAACAAGATTTTAGTATCCAAAGTCCTAAAATTGCTGTACTGGGGTTAAACCCTCATGCTGGCGAGAATGGGATGCTTGGAATAGAAGATTTAACATTAATTGAGCCTGCAATCCAAAAGCTAAACAAAGAATTTTCATTAGATGTTACGGGGCCCTTTCCAGCCGATAGCTTTTTTACTAAAGAAAATTTAAGCAAATACGATGGTATTCTTGCTATGTACCATGATCAGGGACTTATTCCTTTTAAAACACTTTCCTTTTCAAAAGGAGTAAATTTTACGGGTGGATTAAATATTATTCGGACATCTCCTGTTCACGGAGTGGCATATGATATTGTTAATAAAAATAGTGCAAATGAAGAATCATTTAAACAGGCTGTAATTACTGCATATCAAATAATGCAAAGTAGATTAAATCTAAAAAAACTCTCTTCTAAAGAAAATTAGAAGGAATACTAATAAATTTATATATTTGCAGCCCCTTAAAATTTAAATTAATGAATTACTACGAAATTAAATTTAACGGCATAAAAGATGGGAGTCATAGTAATTCATTTGAAATTAAGGATAAGTTCTTTGATACATTTGAAAATTCTGAAATTAAACAGGCAGAAATTACTGCTAGTACAACATTAAATAAGCAAGAAAATAAAATAACCTTGGATATTATCCTTTCAGGTACTGTTAACAATATCTCATGCGATATTTGTACTGAAAAAATTGATATTCCAATATCCTCTAAAATGAACTATATTGTAAAAGAAGGAGAAGAAAACAATATTTATAATGAAGATATAATTATTGTAGATGCTTTAGAAAATACTATCTGTTTAAAAAATTATTTTTACGAAATGATAACTTTAGCGTTACCTAAAAAGCGTCAACATAAATTTAATGCAACGAATAATATAGAATGTAATAAAGAAATGATTAATTTAATTGAAAAGTATTCATATAAGAATAATGAAATAATGGACCCTAGGTGGGAAGCATTAAATGACATTAAACTAAAATAGTAAAGAAATGGCACATCCTAAAAGAAAAATATCAAAGACAAGAAGAGATAAAAGACGTACACACTATAAAGCTAGTAGTCAAACTATAAAAACTTGTCCTGAAACTGGAGAATCTCATTTATATCACCGTGCCCATGAGCATGATGGTAAAATGTACTACAAAGGAAAACTAGTATCAAACACAGCTATTTAATCTCATAATTCTTAGCCTACAAAAAAACTCATCAAAATGAGAATTGGCATAGATATAATGGGAGGTGATTTTGCTCCAGTATCAATAATTGAAGGGGTTTTACTTGCTCAAAAAGAACAAAAAGATAATACAGAATTAGTACTATTTGGAGATAAAAAAAAGATAGAAAATCTTCTATTAATTCACAATACAGAAAAACATAATTTTAAAATAGTCCATTGTAAAGAAACTATTACAATGGAGGAGAGTGCTATAAAGGGTTTTAAAAACAAACCTAATTCAAGCATTGCTAAGGGTTTTGAATCTCTCAAAAACAATCAAATAGATGGATTTGCTAGCGCGGGAAACACTGGAGCAATGTTTATTGGTGGTTACTATTCTGTAAAGGCTATTGAGGGGGTTTTAAGGCCTACTATTTGCTCGGTATTACCAAAAATAAATGGCGGAAAAACACTCTTATTAGACGTGGGTGCAAATGCAGATTGCAAAGCAGATGTGTTATATCAATTTGGTTTACTTGGGTCCTTATATGCTAAATATATTTTTGATATAAAAAATCCCAATGTCAGTCTGTTAAATTTAGGAGAAGAAAAATCAAAGGGTAATTTGTTAACCCAAGCTGCATATAATTTAATGGAAGGAACAAATGATTATAATTTCATTGGTAATATTGAAAGCAGAGATATCTTTGATTCAAATACAGATGTTATTGTGTGTGATGGATTTACTGGTAATATTGTTCTTAAACAAGCAGAAGCAATATATGAATTGGTAAAAAAGAGAAATATCCAAGACGAATATTTCGATAAATTTAATTACGAAAGATATGGTGGTTCTCCAATACTTGGGTTAAACAAAGCTGTTGTTATAGGTCATGGAATATCAAATCAAATAGCAATAAAAAATATGGTATTTTTAACAAAAATTATTGCTGAAGCAAAGCTTTCAGAAAAAATAAAAAAACATATCAATTAAATGACAAAAATTAATGCTGCAATAACAGGAATACAGGGTTATGTTCCTGATTATGTGTTAAACAATAAAGAGCTTGAGGAACTTGTTGATACTAATGATGAATGGATTGTTTCCAGAACAGGAATAAAAGAAAGAAGAATTTTAAAAGATAAAAACAAGGGATCTTCCGATCTAGGTACTGCAGCTGTCAATGGATTACTTAAAAAAACGAATACTCGAGCAGAAGATATTGATCTTTTAATATGTGCTACAGCAACACCTGACATGTTATTTCCTTCAACAGCATGCTTAATCGCTAATAAAATTGGTGCAGGTAACATATGCGCATTTGATATCATGGCAGCATGCTCAGGGTTTTTATATGCACTAACAACCGCTTCCAAGTTTGTTGAATCTGGAACATATAAAAAAGTTATCGTAGTTGGATGTGATAAGATGTCCTCTATAGTTGATTATACAGACCGAACAACATGCGTAATATTTGGTGATGGAGCTGGTGCAGTTCTTTTAGAACCTAATTTTGATGGACTGGGTATTCAAGACACCATTTTACGAAGTGATGGTGGAGGTGGTGAGTTTTTACATCAAAAAGCAGGGGGGTCTCTACATCCTGCATCCCATAAAACAGTTGATGCTAGAGAACATTTTGTTTATCAAGATGGTCAGCCAGTATTTAAAGCAGCTGTAAAAAGCATGGCTGATGTCTCAGAAGAAATTATGAAAAGAAATAATTTAACATCTGATGATGTTGCATGGCTTGTTCCACATCAGGCAAATAAAAGAATTATTGATGCAACTTCTAGAAGAATGGGAGTAGGAGATGAAAAAGTCATGTTAAATATTGAAAAATATGGAAATACTACAACAGGAACAATTCCATTATGTCTTTGGGATTGGGAAACACAACTTAAAAAAGGAGACAACCTTGTTTTAGCTGCTTTTGGTGGGGGTTTCACCTGGGGATCAATTTATTTAAAATGGGCCTACGATTCAAAGAAATAATTACATTTGTACTATCAAACAAAATAAATCATGGATTTAAAAGATATTCAAGAACTAATTAAGTTTGTAGCTAAATCAGGTGCTACCGAAGTTGAACTAGAAATTGATAATGTCAAGATCTCAATTAAATCACCTCCTAAAAAAAGAAGGAGTGCAATCGATGAGAATCCTTTAATCATTAGCCAAGAACATCCACAAACAGCACCAACTGCAGTAAATCCAACGCTACATGTACAACCTACTTCTGTAAACGAAATTCCTTCAAACGTAGAGTCAACTAAAATTAAGGAAGAAAATACAGATCATCTTATTACAATAAAATCTTCTATGATTGGTACCTTTTACCGTAGTGCTTCTCCTGAAAAACCATCATTTGTTAACGTCGGAGATGAAATCGATGATGGAGATACAATTTGTATTATAGAAGCAATGAAGCTTTTTAATGAAATTGAAAGCGAAGTATCAGGTAAAATTGTTAAAGTTCTTGTAGATGACGCAACACCTGTTGAATTTGATCAGCCATTATTTTTAGTTGACCCTTCATAAAATTTTCTAAAAACTTAAAATATGTTTAAAAAGATTTTAATTGCCAATAGGGGAGAAATTGCATTACGTGTTATCAGGACATGCAAAGAAATGAACATAAAAACAGTTGCTGTTTACTCTAAAGCAGATAAGGAAAGTTTACATGTTAGATTTGCGGATGAAGCTGTATGTATAGGACCAGCAGCTAGTAGCGATTCATATCTTAATATTCCTAACATTATTGCAGCTGCAGAAATAACAAATTCTGATGCCATACATCCGGGATATGGTTTTTTAGCAGAAAATGCTAATTTTTCAAAAATCTGCGCCGAAAATGACATAAAATTTATTGGTGCTTCTCCAGAAATGATCAATGGAATGGGTGATAAAGCTGCTGCAAAAACAACTATGAAAAAAGCAGGTGTTCCAACTATTCCAGGATCCAAAGGAATTATTGAAACTTATGAAGAGTGTGAAAAAATTGCAAAAGAAGTAGGATATCCTGTTATGCTAAAGGCAACTGCAGGTGGCGGTGGAAAAGGAATGAGACTTGTTTGGAAACAAGAAGAATTAAAAAATTCTTGGGATAGCGCAAAAACAGAATCAAAGGCAGCATTTGGAAATGATGCCATGTATATGGAAAAGTTTATTGAAGACCCTAGACATATTGAAATACAAATTATTGGTGATAAAACGGGAAAAGCATGTCATTTATCAGAAAGAGACTGCTCTATTCAAAGAAGACATCAAAAGTTAGCTGAAGAGACCCCCTCTCCGTTTATGACAGATAAATTACGTGAGGAAATGGGAACTGCAGCAATTAAAGCTGCAGAAGCAGTAAAATATGAAGGAGTTGGAACTGTTGAATTTTTAGTTGACAAATACAGAAAGTTTTATTTCATGGAAATGAATACAAGAATCCAAGTAGAACACCCTGTTACTGAAGAGGTTGTAGACTTTGATTTAATTAAGGAACAAATTAAAGTTGCTGCTGGAACTAAAATTAGTGGTAAAAATTATATACCTCAGCTTCATGCTATTGAGTGTAGAATAAATGCAGAAGATCCTAGTAATGATTTTAGGCCATCACCAGGAATGATTACAAATTTTCATGCTCCAGGTGGACATGGAATTAGAATTGATACTCATGTTTATGCAAATTATATGATTCCTCCATTTTATGATTCAATGATTGCTAAACTTATTACTGTAGCTCAAACTAGAGAAGAAGCAATACTAAAAATGACAAGAGCTTTAGACGAATTTGTCATTGAAGGAGTTAAAACAACTATTCCTTTTCATCAAAAACTTATGAAAGATGAAAATTTCCAAAAGGGAAAATACACTACTAAGTTTATGGATGATTTTAAAATGTAAATAAATACTTTAGAGAAAGTGATAGAATGTTGTGCCAACTCAATTACTTCAGCTCTTATTGGCATTAAAGCTGGAGCAAATAGAATTGAACTATGCGCAGACCTTAAAAATGGGGGTGTTACTCCGAAATATTCTGACATCAAAAAATTAAGGAAATTAACAAACATTAATCTGCATATTTTAATTCTACCTATTGCTAATAAATTTATCTGCTCAAAAGAAGATTTAAAAAAAATAATAAAGGATATCGAGTTCTGTAAAAGCATTGGTATTGATGGGGTTGTAATTGGAGCAATAAATGAAGATAGATCAATAGATATTACTAAAACAAAAAAAATGGTAGATGTTGCTCGACCGATGAAAGTAACATTTCATAGAGCCTTTGACACATGTCTTGATTTGGAAAATAATCTAGAAGATATTATTAAGACTGGTTGTGATTACTTACTTACATCTGGGCAATATTCTAATGTTAATAAGGGTTTAGAAAATATTGCGCAATTAATTAAAATTTCAAAAAGCAGAATAACCATATTAGCTGGTGGGGGTGTTAATCATAAGAATATTCATAAATTATATGCAGCAGGTGTTAAACAATTTCATTTATCTGGCAGTAAAACTGATAAATTTGGTAAAAGTGAAACTAACTTTAATCTTATCAAACAAGCAGTAAATTCATTCAATGAAATTAATGAAATGAGTAATTAAAACACAAAATTTATTAAATTAGTGACATTCAATTAAACACTTATGTCGAATCGAAGAAATTTTATTAAAAAAACATCTATTGGAGTTGCTGGGACTTTTTTAAGCTCACAAGTTTCTTCAGCTAACTTAAGTAAAAAAAACCAAAATTCAATGACAGGTCTGCCAATTATTATCTCAACGTGGAAACATGGCTATGCTGCTAATGAAAAAGCATATGAATTAATTAAAAATGGGAAGAGCGCTATAGATGCCGTAGAACAAGGTGTCAAAGTTACAGAAGCTGATCCGGATTGCACTAGTGTTGGTTACGGAGGTTGGCCAGATAGAGATGGAAATGTCACTCTTGATGCTTGTATAATGGATCATACTGGAAATTGTGGTTCTGTTAGTTTTTTAAAAAATATAAAACACCCAATTTCAGTTGCTAGAAAAGTAATGGATAATACTCCTCATGTTATGCTATCTGGTGAAGGAGCTTTTGAGTTTGCAATAAAAAATGGATTTCACAAAGAAGATTTGTTAACGGAAAAAGCAAAAATAAGATGGAAAGAATGGTTAAGAGATTCTAAATACAAGCCAATAATTAATGTAGAAAACCACGATACAATAGGATTATTAGCAATTGATAAAAAAGGAGATATTTCAGGCGCTTGTACCACTTCTGGGCTTGCTTGGAAAATGCATGGACGAGTAGGTGATTCCCCAATTATTGGAGCAGGAATGTTTGTTGACAATGAAATTGGAGGGTGTTGTGCTACTGGAGTTGGGGAAGCTGTCATGAAAACACTTGGTTCTTTTTTAATTGTAGAACTAATGAGACAAGGAGCAACACCGCAAGAGGCTTGTGAGGAAGGAGTATCAAGAATTGTAAAGAATCAGAACTATAAAGATATGCAAATTGGATATTTAGCGATAAATAAAGATGGTGAGCATGGAGCATTTGCTGTTCATAAAGGATTCGATTATGCACTACATCAAAACGGAACAAATAAAATGATAGATGCTCAAGCATTTGTTAAATGATTAGATATCTATTTTTTTTATTGCTTTTGCTTTCATGTCAAGATAAACCGATAGTGGTATCCAATCCAACAATTATTCCCAAACCTGTAAAGATGATTTTAAATGAGGGTTTTTACAATTGGAGTTCAAATGCTCAAATAATTAGTGATAGCTTATTTGTAAGTGAAAAAAAATATTTTCAAAAATTATTTTCAATTCAAGATGTAAAAGAAAAAAATACTGTCTACTTCAAAAAGAATAATCTTCTTTTAAAAGAAGAATACTTTTTAAAAATTTTAGAAAATCAAATTATTATTGAAGCATCTTCGCCTAATGGTATTATGCATGGAATCCAAAGTTTGAGGCAAATTGTACCAATAAATGAGAATATTTCTTCAAAAAAAATCAGTATCAATTGCCTAGAAATTCACGACTTTCCTAGATTTAAATGGAGAGGATTATTATTAGACTGCTGCCGTCATTTCATGCAAAAAGATTTTGTAAAAAGGTACATTGACCTTTTAGCTTTTCATAAAATGAACATTCTACATTGGCATTTAACAGAAGATCAAGGTTGGAGAATTGAAATTGAAAAATATCCAAAGCTTACAGAAATTGGAGCTTGGAGAGAAAATAAAGATGGAGAAAAATATGGTGGGTTTTATACAAAAAAAGATATAAGAGAAATAGTATTATATGCTGAAAATCGTGGAATTGAGATCGTGCCTGAGATTGAACTTCCAGGCCATAGTGTTGCCGCTATAGCATCATACCCACACTTATCGTGCACAGGAGATTCTATTAAAGTAGAAACTGATTGGGGTGTTTTTAAGGATATCTATTGTGCGGGAAATGATAGTGTATTCACTTTTCTTGAAGATGTTTTAGAAGAAGTCATTGAACTTTTTCCCTCAAAATATATTCATATTGGCGGGGACGAAGCTCCAAAATATCACTGGGAAAATTGTTCTAAGTGTCAGAAAAGAATAATTAACAACAATCTTAAAGGTGAGCATGAGCTACAATCTTACTTCATAAAAAGAATAAGTGATTTTTTAAAAACTAAAAATAAAGTATTGATTGGTTGGGATGAGATAATTGAAGGTGGAATTCCAGAAAATGCCATTATCCAATCTTGGAGAGGAATGGAGGGAGGGATTGTTGCTGCTAAAAATCAAAACCAGGCAATAATGTCACCAACCTCGCATTGCTATTTTGACTATGACCTAGACGCAATAAATCTTGAAAAAGTATATTCATTTGAACCAATACCCAAAGAGCTTAGTCAATCAGAGAGCAAATTCATAATCGGTGGAGAATGTAATATGTGGAGTGAAAGAGCACCTCAAGAATTAATTGACTCTAAAGTATTTCCGAGAATTTTAGCAATGAGTGAAGTTCTTTGGTCTGAAAAAGAAAAAGACTATACAGAGTTTTCAAATCGCATTGAAAAACATTATCCTAAACTTGACAAACTTGGTGTTAATTATGGTTATGAAAAGACCCCTATAAAATTTAACTCTACATTTAAAGAAAATGAATTTATAGTTAGTATTGAAAAAGGAAACTCAAAAATGAATCTAGAATATAATGTAAATAATCAAGGATGGAAAGATTATTTAGTGCCTTTAAAATTCAAAAAAAATACGAATCTTATAGTTAAAGAGAAAAATTCCAAAAGAAAAGTAGTGGCTACTAAAAACTTAGAATTTAATTTCCATAAAGGACTTGATAAAAAAACTATTTATAAAACAAATTATAATCCAAGCTATCAAGCGGATAAAGAAAAAACATTAGTAAATGGAGTAGCAGGAAGTAACCATAACTTTAGAGATGGACAATGGCAAGGATTTTATGGAACAGATGTTGATGTCATCATTGATTTAGGAGAAAAAACAAAATTTAGTGAATTGAGCTCATCTTATTTTCAGTATCATCTTTCTTGGATTTTACTTCCTAAGTCTATTGAGTATCTTATTTCTGATAATGGAGAAACATTTTCCAGAATATTTTATAAAGATCAGATTTGTAATCCAATGCAAGAAGGAAAATTTAAAGAACAATTTAGTTATCATGGTGAACAATCCGCAAGATATATAAGACTTAAGGCAAAAAATTATGGAACTTTACCAAAACAACATCCAGCTGCAGGATCAAACAGCTGGGTATTTATAGATGAATTTATAATACAATGAAAAAAACTTATTTAATACTCCTATCTATTCTTCTTGTTTCATGTCAAGAAAACAAACAAGATTTAGTAAAATATGTTAATCCTTTTATTGGAACTGGTGGTCATGGCCACACTTACCCAGGAGTTTCAGCTCCATTTGGAATGGTTCAACTTAGTCCTGACACAAGGCTAGAAGGGTGGGATGGTTGTGGAGGCTATCATTTCTCAGACTCTATCATCTACGGATTTTCACACACACATCTAAGTGGAACAGGAATCTCTGACTATGCAGATGTTTTATTAATGCCTACAACTGGAAAAATACAATTAACCAATGGTGTAGATGAAGCAAAAATCAATAACGCTCCAATTAATGATCTTGGTTATGCCTCAAAGTTCTCACATAAAAATGAAATAGCGCAAGCTGGTTATTATCAAGTTCTACTAGATGATTATAATATTAATGTTGAACTCACAAGCTCTATTCGAACAGGTATGCACAGATATACCTATCCAAAAAACGAAGATGCAAATGTAATTCTAGATCTTAAACATAGAGATAAACTACTTGATTATAAAATCAATATAATTGATAGTCAAACAATCACTGGATTTAGACATTCGACAGAATGGGCGCGAGATCAAAGAATTTATTTTACACTTAAATTTTCTATTCCTTTTTTAAATCCAACAACATCAGAAGCTGAACACAATAGTGATTATGAAGGATTTAACAATGAAAAGAATGTACTTGCTCTTGCTTTTGGAAAAATTTCAGAACCCTTAGAAATTAAAGCTTCAATTTCTGCAGTTGACATTGACGGAGCTATTGGGAATCTTAGTGAAATTAGTGATTGGGATTTTGACAAGGTAAAAACAGAAGCTCAAAACACATGGGAAAGTGAATTAAAAAAAATAGAGATCACAACAAATTCAAAATCTAAAAAAGAAATTTTTTATACAGCACTGTATCATTCTTCATTAAACCCTAATACCTATAATGATCTAAATGGAAATTATCTAGGTATGGATTTTAAAAAACATTCTACAAAAGATAAGCATTATACCATTTTCTCACTGTGGGATACTTTTCGTGCCACCCATCCTTTGTTTACAATTATTAATGTTGAGAAAACAAATGAGTTTATTAGAACATTGTTACGACAATATCAAGATGGCGGAAGATTACCAATCTGGGAATTAGCAGCAAATTATACAGATTGTATGATTGGATATCACGCAATACCAGTTATAGTTGATGCTTATATTAAAGGAATAAGAAATTGGGATGCTAATTTAGCTCTTGAAGCTATGATAAATTCCGCTCAAAATGACAAATTTGGATTAGAAGCATACAAGAAAAATGGATTTATTAAAGCAAGTGATGAACCAGAATCAGTTTCAAAAAATCTTGAGTATGCATATGATGATTGGTGTATTGCTATCATGGCGGATTCTCTCGGTCAAGATTCGATTGCAGAAATTTTCTATGAAAGAGCTCAATATTATAAAAATTTGTATGATCCAAAATCAGGTTTCTTTAGAGGTAAAAATGCATTCTCTTGGTTTGGACCTTTTAAGCCTGAGGAAGTGAATTTCAACTACACTGAGGCTAATGCCTGGCAATACTCTTTATTCACACCTCAAGATATTTCAGGACATATCGATTTGAAAGGAGGTAAAGAAAATTATGAAAAACATCTCGATAGCATGTTTCTTTCTAAAATTAAAACAACTGGAAGACACCAGCCAGATGTAACTGGTTTAATTGGACAATATGCACATGGAAATGAACCAAGTCACCACATGGCATATCTTTATAATTATATTGGTAAACCAGCTAAAACACAAAAGTATATAGCTAAAATTCTAAACGAACAGTATTCAGAACACCCAGATGGTTTGTCGGGGAATGAAGATTGTGGGCAAATGTCTTCATGGTATGTTTTAAGTAGTCTTGGCTTCTATCCAGTAACACCAGGACATGATTACTACACAATAGGAACTCCTCTTTTCAAAAGCGCAAAAATTAATTTAGAAAACAATAATAGTTTTATAATAAAAGCAAAAAATGTTTCTGATAAAAACATCTACATTCAAACGGCTAAATTAAATGGACAGGAGTACAACAAAAGTTTTTTACATCACTCTACAATTTTAAATGGAGGTGAGCTTGAATTTATTATGGGAAATAAACCCAGCAATTGGGGGGAGAATGATATACCAGTTTCTGAAATAACAAAACATCAAATTGTAGCAGTACCTTTTTTCTCTGCGTCAAGTCAAACATTTGTTGAAAGCCATAACGTTGAACTTGGGACTGTAGATGGATCAGATATATTTTATTCTTTAAATAATAGTGAATATAAAAAATATGATAAACCAATAATTATAAATAAACAAAGTGTAATTTCTAGCTATGCCCAAAAAAACAAAATTAAAAGTAAGACTGTTACTAGTGAATACTTCCCTAGAGACGATAGTAAGAAAATTAAAATCCTAAGCACATACGCCAATCAATATGCAGCAGCAGGAGATAAAACATTAATTGATCAGCTAAGAGGTGGAAATAATTACAGGACAGGAAACTGGCAAGGATACCGAGAAGATTTAAATGTTATAGTTGATATTAGTAAAGTGAAAAAAATTAATTCAATATCTTTGGGCTGTCATCAAGATGTTAGGTCGTGGATCTTTTATCCAAAACAAGTAGATTACTGGAGCTCGCTTGACGGTGAAAACTATACATATCAAGGAAAAGTATTAGCAAACTTTCCTGACAATATTGAAGGAAGTTTACAAAAGGACTTTAAATTGAATGTTAAAAATTTAAAAGCTAGGTATATAAAAATTAAAGCAGAAAATTATGGGATCTGCCCAGATTGGCATTTAGGTGCTGGAGGCAAAACTTGGATTTTTGTTGATGAAATAACTATAAAATAAAATAAAAATGAGTGAAAATAAAAATTATAAACAGGCATTATTAACCTTAGTAACCGTATTTTTCTTTTGGGGATTTATTGCGGCAAGTAACGGAGTATTTATTCCATTTTGCAAAACATATTTTAGTTTAGATCAATTTCAAAGTCAGTTAATTGATTTCGCATTTTATGGAGCATATTATATTGGCGCCTTGTTTTTATTTATTTCTTCAAGTCTCAGAAATACTGATATTATGAACTCATGGGGGTTTAAAAGTAGTATAGTAAAGGGCCTTATACTTTCGGCTTTAGGTGCGGGTGCTATGGTAATGGCAGTTAATGGAGCAGCCCCGGGAGATTCTAACACCTTTAATTATATTTTAGGTGCTCTTTTTATAGTTGGACTAGGGTTTTCATTACAACAAACTGCTGCAAATCCTTTTGCAATCTCATTAGGGGAGCCAGACAAAGGATCTCATAGACTTAATCTCGCTGGTGGAGTTAATTCTTTTGGAACTGCAATCGGTCCGATTGTTGTTTCCTTAGCACTGTTTGGTACAGCTGCTAGTGCAAATATTGATTTAGTATCTGAAATTGCAAATAAAAATATTACACTTACTGTTGTACAATATTTATACATCGCTGTTGGAGTTTTATTTTTAGCAGCAGCAGCATTATTTCATTTTTCCAAAAAATTACCAGAAGGTAAGGAAGATGCAAGTTTTTTAGGTGCTTCAAAAGCTATGACGTCCCTAATAACAATAACCATTCTTTTAATAATAATCTTTTACTTTGTTTTCAACCAATATATTGGTTTAGGAGAAGGAGAGTCTCTTAGTAAAGAATCCGATTCTCTAATACTAAATTTATCTCTATTAAGTCTTGCGGTTGTAGTAGGGGGGTTATTTATATCAAATTTTTTAGCCAAAAAAGATGCGGATGGTTGGGGAGCAATGCAGTACCCGCAACTTGTCTTAGGAATGTTAGCAATCTTTACTTATGTAGGTGTTGAAGTTTCTATTCAAAGTAATTTAGGGGAACTTTTAAAAACAGATGCATTTGGTGCGCTAAATGATACTCAAATCGCCCCTTATATTTCAATGTACTGGGGAGGGTTAATGATTGGAAGATGGACTGGAGCAATTGCAGTTTTTAATCCGTCAAATACTTTAAAAAAATGGCTCTATATAATTGTTCCTTATGTTGCTTTTGGAGTAGTCTTATCAGTAAATGCAATATCAGGTTTTGAAGTAAAACATCTTTTTGCTTTTGGAATTTGTGTCGCTATTCAAATTGCCGGATTTTTCATTGGAAAAGATAAGCCTGCATTAACCTTGAAAACTTTTGGTCTCTTTGGTGTAATAGCAATGGTACTTGGCTTGTATACAACTGGAACAGTTGCAATTTTTGCTTTTCTAAGCGGAGGATTATTTTGTTCTATTATGTGGCCTTCTATTTTTGCACTTAGCATTAAAGGACTAGGTAAATTCACATCTCAAGGTTCAGCATTTTTAGTTATGATGATACTTGGTGGGGCAATTATACCTCCTATTCAAGGAAAATTAGCAGATATTATTGGAATTCATAGTTCTTACTGGGTAACTGTTATATGCTTCCTTTATTTAATGTACTTTGCAAAAAAAGTAGAGAGTATTTTTAAAACAACATAAAATTTATTTTACAAATACTGTTTTCACAATATTCCCAGAATCAGTAAATATTTTTAAAAAATATATTTTATTTCCTTCTAAATAAAAGTTTTTTGCACTTGTATTCTTAAGCAACTTACCGTCTTCTTGATATACATTAATACTATATATATCTAGTTCAGACTGTATATTGATTACTCCCATTGAAGGATTTGGATAAACATTAACATCAATATCAATAAAATCATGTAGTGCTGAAGTTGAACTAAGTTCATTAAATCTTTTAGTAAACTCTTGAAGATAGATATTAGCAGTTGTGTGATCATGGATGATTAGCGTATTTTCATCAGAATTATTTTCAGCATTATTACTCCAGTTATGAGAGCCAGTTAAAAGCATTGGGTCTGAAGCTGTAATATCAGCATCAGCAATAGCATATTTATGATGAATCGTATTAGGAATTCCTGAATGAGATTTTACACTTACACCGGCATTATCAAGATTAGAAAATTCACTATACTGAGAATTTGTAGATTCTATAATACCTCTAACATTAGTACCAAAATTATTATGAATGTCAATTATAGCGTCTCCAACATCATCTCTTGTGAACTCAAGTAATGCAAACTCTAATGTATAATCAACAGAATTGATAAATTCTAAAATATGACTAGTAGTCTGATCAGAGGGTGAAAAATACAATTCCATATGTTTTCCATTAACATTAAAATCATGTGGAGTATTATCTTCTTTATTTGAACCAAAAACTCCAGACCACATTTCTTCAAATTCTAATGTGTAAGCACGAGCTAAAGCTTGATCTTGAACAAAAATCAAATTATTATAATCATTAAATAAATTACTTGGGTTAGTCCAATTTGTAGATCCTGTCATTATCCAAGCATTATTCACTGAATTTGCATCTATAACTAAAAACTTATTATGCATAATTCCAGCTGCTGGAGTTGGAGTTCTGTACGTAATTGGAATATTTGGATCTAAGCTATTAAGCATTGAGTTAACCACATCATCATCAGCAATATATCTGACTTGTACTCCCCTATTATATGCATCATTAATTGCAGATCCAATTAAAGCATCAGATGCATTATAAACACATATATCTAAAGTGCTATCAGCTCTGTCAATATATGCCTTAATCGTATCATTAAAATAGGACGTTATATTCTGAGCATTAACTCCTGTTGAAACAGAATTATCAACGCTATGATTAAAATATGGCCTTATTATTCCTGATGAATTTGATGCGGTAGAATAAATTCCCATATTTGAAAAAGCCGTATCTAATCCTCTAACAGAAAAACACTGAGCATAGTAAAATGTAGCAGGCTGTAATCCAGTTAAACTAATGGAGTGGTTCATCTGATTAATAGGATTACTAGCGACAGTTCCTAATGCAGGAGTGAGTCCGTAATTACATTCAGTGGTTGCTGAATCTGAAGTGCTCCAACTTAGATCAAAACTGTTGTTGGTAATATTTGTCTGAGTAATACCTGAAGTTAAAATAATATTACCAGATTGTATAATATCTGATGAATCTCTTGGAAGAATTTGATAACCATCATTTGCTGGAATGAAAAAAGTATATTGAGAAGAAATTCCAATTACAGTTACTGGGCCAGAAGGTATTAAAGAATTCTCTAAAGGCTGACCAGATCGAATATAAATCTTTCCGGATTGAGAGTTAGATGTAAAATCATGTGTGCCAACAGTGAATAATGAACCCCCAGAATTAAAAATGACATTATCAATTTGAACTAATTCAGATTCCGTTGCTTCACCAATTTGATTTGGAGTTACATTCTGAGGTGTTGGTAAAGTATTTCCATTTGAATGAATAAAAGCTGCAGAGGTTGGGTTAAGTTCTAATAACCCATTATAGTCAACCAAAGTGCCTGAAACAGTTATACTATCTCCACGAACACAACTGCTTAATAAAACATTTGTTGTTAAATCATATAAGGCTAAGCCGGCAGTAGCATCTTCAATATATCTAATTGGACCTAATTCGTCTCCGTTAGTTATAACACCAGTTACCGTTACATTTGCCCCAACTCCTTGTGATCTTGCAGTTAATATATCTTGAGCATAGGTTAGATGAGAAAATAACATTAAAGTGAATATTAGTTGTGTTTTTTTCATAGTTGTAAGTTAAAAGTTTATGGTTGCAGATAAATTAAAGCGTCTTCCTAAGCCAAAGAAAACACCTGCAGATTTAGCATCAAAATCTTGATAATTAGCATTATATGGATCATTATTTTGTGCATCAGAAATATACATTTCATCTAAAATATTTAAAATACTAAATCGTAAATTAAGTTTATTCTTAGTTGTAAGTTTAATTTTATAACCACAATGTAAATCAAACAAAGTATAAGTTGGTATTTTCCAAGACTCACGTTGTGCGTTTTCTCCATTTAAAGATAAAGGGTCAAAATCAGAATAATAATTATCAAATAAAGTTCCTCTAAGTTTAATGTAAGAGTTAAATGTTGGCTCATATCTTATACTAAGACCATATTGAGTTTGAGCAGCATCGCCAACATGAACTCCGACTGCATCAAATGTAGCTATAACTTCATTGTTAAAGTCGTCTAAAATTGGATTATTATTATCATCTAAAAATCTAACAGTATCTGCAGAGTTCCATTTCCAATCTCCAAGAGATAATAAACCTTCAACACTCAAATTATGCTGAATCTTATATATAAAATCTAGCTCTATTCCCTTATGAAGTGCATCCATTCCGTTTACATTAGCCCTGTATGTTACATCATCAATCATGACACTTACACCACCATTCGACGGTTTATTTTGCCACGATGTATAATACGTATTGACGTTAGCTGAAAAAATTGAAGATCTAAAAGAATAACCAGCTTCAGCAGCAACTACTTTCTCATTGTTAATGTCTCTGTACAGCTGATTACTGTAGTCATAAACATTATTAAATCTTGGAGATTTGGAAATATATCCAAGATTAATAAAAACGTTGTGAAAATCATCAATATTATAATTCATACCAGATTTCAAAGTAAATCCAGGAATCCATTTCCACGATGTCTCTGCTAATCTTGCTTCATTGGAGTTCATAGTATAAAATTGACCATTGTAAAAAATAGTATCTTCAATCATTGATTTTTCGGCACCAATTATGTTACCCGATTCATCAAATTGATATGTTGTACTTACAGATGTCCCCAAAGCCTCAGAAAATATAGTATCTGCTAAAACTAGATCCTTCTTTTTAAAATGATCAATTCTTTTGTATGCAGAATTAGCCGCAGACAAATTAACAAAAGCACTTATTTTTCCATCACTATATTCAATTTGAGAAAATCCGCCAATCCACTTAACTATACCGTCATTGTGATATCCCACCTTATCACCTCCTCTTTTCACCTGAGAAGCTTGAAGACCGTTAGCATCATCAATTGCATAGTCACCTCCTAATAAATCATATACCTCTCTGTAATGTTCCCCCTTATAATACCTTAGATCAATACCTCCTGATAAATTAATTCTCTCAGTACTTTTAAAATTAACTGTAGATAATAAGCCATACCAAAAATGATTATTAACTGAGCTCCTAAGATATGTTTCTGATTTGTTTTCGTTAGAGTAAAATGGATCAATGTTAGTCACATTAAGGTCATAAGCTTCCTGCAAATTATATCTTCCTAATTCATCATAATTATTGGAGTTACCACTTAGACCAGTTCCTCCTCCGTTTCCTATTGATAAATAAGCAATATTAGAAACATGTAATCTTTTATTAATTGTCCAAAAATCTCGTAATGAAAACTGTGGTTTATGATAATAATTTTGTTTGGTGTTTAAGGTTTCGTTAGAGTGTAAAGTATCTCCATTAGAATTTAGTGTCCATCTATTTAAAAAGCCCCAATGTTTGTTATATTGAATTCCTTTGTTTACAATTCGATTAGAAAAAATAGATGTATCCCCAAGTGATCTAGCAAAGCTTGTATCGTATGTTGCTATATCACTTTTATATGAACGCTGACCATGCTTTTGAGGGGCACCCATAAGTGAAAAACTTAATATGTGTTTACCTAATTCTTTTTGAATTTTTGTGTAGTAAAAAAACCCTTGGGTTGAAGTTTCCTCAACAAAACCATTACCCTGTTTGTATGAGCCTGCCAAAGTTAGGCCCCATCCATTTTTTAATTTACCAGTATTATACCCAAGTGATGTTCGTAATTTACCAAAAGAACCTAGCTCTTGTTTTATGGTTCCACCCGATTTATTTCCTGTACCTTTTGTAAGTATGTTCATGGTTCCTCCAACAGAGGGGATTGCAATTTTTGATGCCCCTAAACCTCTTTGAACCTGAATATTAGAAGTTACTGCATCTAAACCAAACCAATTACTCCAGTATACCCAGCCATTCTCCATGTCATTTACCGGAATTCCATCAATCATCACAGCAACATTCCTTTGATTGAATCCTCTTATTGTAATTCTAGCATCTCCATCTCCACCACCTGATTGAGTAGCATAAACTCCTGGCGTAGAATTTAAAATCATCGGAATATCTTGAGAGGCTAATTCCTCAGAAATTTTCTTTATTGGAATACTTGAAAAAGCAACTGGAGTTTCTCTTTCCTTTGCCAAATCAACTAAGACTTGAACCTCATTTAGCAATAAAGTTTTTAATTTAAAATTATGTACAGCAGATATTTTTCCTACAGATATTGTTTTGGAAAGTGGTTTATAGCCAACATAGGAAATAGTTAAATTGCGCTCTCCTTGGTTAATCAAAAAAGAGTAGTTCCCATCTAAGTCGGTAACAACACCTTTACCTTTTCCATAAATTATTGTAGCTCCTATTAAGGGTTCGCCAGAAATTGCATCAGTAACCATTCCACGAATAGTAGTTTGAGAATAAATGCTTTGCTGACTAAAAACAAAACATGAAAAAATTAATAGAATTCGAGTAATCAAAAATAAATATTTATGAAACTAGCGAATAATAATTTTGTGCTCAACAACTGATCCTGTATCAAGCCAAACTTTTAAAATATAACTTCCAGAACTTAAGGTATTTGTTGGAAATACCAATCTATTGTTGTTTATTTTGTTCATTAGTAGTGATTTACCACTAATATCATATACCACTACTTTATCTATCTTGTTATAAGTGTTAATTACTATATTATCTCCAATATTTGCTGGATTTGGATAAACTACAAAACTTTCATTTTCACCTTCTGAAATATTTGTTGAAGAAATACAATCACAGTTATGTGATCCAAGACCAGAGTATGTGCCATCTGGAAGAGAATCCCATTCTAGAGTTGGATTAAAAACAATTGGGTTCATTGTAACTCCCTTTTTTACAGAAGATTTTCTAACTAATGTTTGTCTTTTTGTCCACCATGTACCACCGTTTGCATCTGTATATCCTGCCGTAGCATCATCTGTCCATGCAGATCCAGGATCCTCTCCAACCTTACCAATTATATCAATTATTCCTCCATCTTTTTCAAGAGTAATTGCATCATCACCATTAAAATAAAATGGTGTTGGATAAACACCACTACAATGTAAATCTGTTGCATTATAAAATACCGGATCAACAGGTACTGACCAATATGAAGTAACCCAAACTGAATCAAGTTGTCCATTCCCAATAGAAACAGCCTGTCCAGGAACAATAGTTCCAGATAAAGGCCAGGTATCAGGCCCAGAACTTGATCCGTTAGAATAACGATTCACAGAGTATGCACTTAAATCAAAATTATTATTTGAAGGATTATATATTTCTACACCATTATTGTTGGCAGGTCCCTCAACATATTCTGAGAAAAAAAGCTCTGTGCAATCTTGAGCAATTAATGGCAATGCAAGGACAGTAGTAAATATTAGTTGTAAAATTCTTTTCATATTTATTTTTTTTATAATGGCTAATTTACAAAAAGATATAGATGTAAAATGAACATTATATTATAAAATAACCAAGTGTTAATTATATAGAATTAATATTAATAAGTTTAGTATTATATTTGATTAATAATTTACAAATGAGAATTAAAAATTTAGAAGAATATCAAATAGAGAAAGAAAATTTTGAGAAAAACCCAGAGAATTTTTGGGAAGAAAAAGCAAAAAAATTTGTTTGGTATAGAAAATGGGATGAAGTGTTAAATTGGGATTTTAAATCTGCAAAGGTAGAATGGTTTAAAGGTGCGAAATTAAATATAACAGAAAATTGTCTTGATAGGCATCTTAAAAATAACGGTGATAGAATAGCAATAAAATGGATTGCAAATAATCCAAATGAGAAAAATATAGAATTAAGCTACAAGGAACTTCATTTACAAGTATGTAAATTTTCTAATGTATTAAAGAGCAAAGGAATTAATAAGGGAGATAGAGTCTGCTTATATATGCCTATGGTCCCAGAACTTGCTATTGCAGTTCTGGCATGTGCAAGAATAGGGGCTATTCACTCTGTAGTTTTTGCAGGATTTTCTGCAAAATCATTATCAGATAGAATAAATGATGCAACATGTAAAGCACTAATTACAGCAGACGGAGGATTTCGAGGCGATAAGATTACACCACTAAAATCAATTGCTGATGAAGCCTTGAAAAGCACTCCATCAATTGAATTTTGTATTGTACTTGAACGTACAAAATCAACTATTAATATGAAGGATACTAGAGATTTTTGGTGGCAGGATGAGATGAAAAATGTAAATATTAATTGTACACCAGAAGAAATGAATTCAGAAGATAAACTTTTTATTTTATATACATCTGGCTCTACAGGAAAACCTAAAGGAATAGTACATACAACGGCTGGATATATGATCTATACTCAATATTCATTTGAAAACGTATTTCAATACCAAGAAAATGATCTTTACTGGTGTACCGCTGATATAGGATGGATAACCGGACACTCCTACATAATCTATGGGCCACTACTAGCTGGTGCAACAACTGTAATGTTTGAGGGGGTTCCAACTTATCCGGATGCTGGTAGATTTTGGGAAATAGTTGAGGAAAATAAAATAAATATATTCTACACTGCCCCAACAGCAATTCGCGCACTTGAGGCAAAAGGAAATGAATATGTTCGCAAATATGACTTAAGCTCTTTAAAGGTTTTAGGAACGGTTGGAGAACCGATTAACGAAGATGCATGGAATTGGTATTACAATGAAATTGGGAATAAGAAATGTCCAATAGTTGACACTTGGTGGCAGACAGAAACAGGAGGCATTATGATATCTAACCTTGCGGGCATTAATAAAGAAAAGGCAACATTTGCAACATTACCGCTTCCCGGAATAAAAGCATGTATTGTAGATGATAAAGGTGTAGAGTTAGAACAAAATAATATTGAGGGCAAATTATGCGTGAAGTATCCTTGGCCATCAATGGCAAGAACAATTTATGGGGATCATCAAAGATATTTTAATACTTATTTTTCAGCTTTTCCTGGAAAATATTTTAGTGGGGACGGATGTTTTAAAAATAAAGAAGGGCTATTTAGAATAACTGGAAGAGTAGATGACGTGATAATAGTTTCAGGTCACAACCTTGGAACCGCAGAAATTGAAAGCGCTATAGATGAACACCAAAATGTCTGTGAAAGTGCGATTGTAGGATATCCTCATAATATTAAAGGAAATGGTCTATTTGCATTTGTTATTTGTCATCAAAAACCCAAAAAAGAAGATGAAATAAATCTTGAGATTAATAATTTAATTACAAAGCATGTCGGCCCAATTGCAAAAGTTGATAGTTTTTTATATGTTGATGGATTACCTAAAACACGATCTGGAAAAATAATGAGAAGGATTCTTAGAAAAATAGCTTCCGGAATAACAGAAGATTTAGGCGATACAAGTACACTGCTTGACCCTGCTGTTGTGGAGAGAATAATCACAGAAGTGAAAAACAATAACTAATTAAGATTACTTAACTTTGTGTTTTAAACTGTAAATATGTCTAAGCTTATTATAATCCCAACATACAATGAAAAAGAGAATATTGAAAAAATTATTCTAAAAGTTTTTTCTCTTGATGTTGATTTTGACATATTAATTGTTGATGATGGATCACCTGACGGCACCGCTAATATTGTAAAGGAAATACAAAAAACCTATCCTGAAAAACTACATATTGTTGAAAGGACTGGTAAACTTGGTCTAGGTACTGCATATATTTTTGGCTTTAAATGGGCTTTGAAAAATAATTACGATTATATTTTTGAAATGGATGCTGATTTTTCACATGACCCAGATGATTTAATACGTCTATATAAAGCATGTCATGAAGAAAAAGGTGATGTTGCAATTGGATCAAGATATATTAAAGGAGTCAATATTGTTAATTGGCCAATGAGTAGGCTACTCATGTCTTTCTTTGCTTCAAAATATGTGAAAATTATTACTGGTATGCCTATTCATGATTCTACCGCAGGCTTTAAGTGCTACAAAAGAGCAGTTTTAGAAAAAATAAATCTCGAAAAAATACAGTTTGTTGGGTATGCTTTTCAAATTGAAATGAAATTTACTGCTTGGAAGTATGGATTTAATGTTGTGGAAGTTCCAGTAATTTTCACAGATAGGCAAGAAGGAGCATCAAAAATGAGCGGCGGAATTTTCTTCGAAGCCTTTTTTGGAGTAATGCAAATGAAAATTAAAAGCTATTTCAAAAACTGGGACTAAGTGAGGTTACTAATTAAAAATGCTAAACTCGTAAACCAAGGTAAAAGTTTCTACTCAGATCTACTTGTTGAAGAAAAAATTATAAAAAAAATAGCTCCAAAAATTCATGAGAATGTAGATAGAGTTATTGACGCAAAGGGATTGCATCTTATACCTGGGATTATTGATGATCAGGTGCATTTTAGAGAACCTGGATTAACGCATAAAGCAGAAATATACACCGAAAGTAAGGCTGCTATTGCTGGAGGAATAACTTCTTTTATGGAAATGCCAAATACAAAACCTCAAACTTTGACGCAAGAACTTTTAGAGGAAAAATTTCAACTTGGAGACAAAAAATCAATTGCAAATTTCAGTTTCTTTATGGGCGCATCAAACAATAATTTATCCGAGGTGTTAAAAACTGATCCAAAGCATGTTGGTGCAATTAAAATATTTATGGGCTCCTCTACAGGAGATATGCTTGTGGACAATAAAAAAGTTCTTGAAGAAATATTTGAGAAATCAAACTGTTTAATCGCTGTCCATTGTGAGGATGAGGAGACTATTCAAAAAAACCTTTATGAAGCAAAAAATAAATTTGGAGAGGATATTCCTATTGAAATGCATCCTAAAATAAGATCTGTTGATGCATGTTATAAATCTTCATCATTAGCAGTAGAACTTGCAAAAAAACATAATACAAGATTACATGTTTTTCATATTTCGACAGAAAAGGAATTACAACTATTTACAAATACAAAACCACTCAGTGAAAAAAGAATTACTGCCGAAGTTTGTATCCATCATTTATACTTTAATTCAAACGATTATAAAACAAAAGGTACACATATTAAATGGAATCCAGCTGTTAAAGAAAAGTCTGATCAAGATGCATTGTTAGCCGCGTTATTAGATAACAGACTTGATGTCATCGCTACTGATCATGCTCCGCATACAATTGAAGAAAAAAACAATAAATATCTACGAGCTCCTTCAGGAGGTCCGCTTGTTGAGAATGCATTAAAAGTCATGCTCAAATTTGTAAAAGAAAAAAAGATAACAATTGAAAAGGTAGTTGAGAAAATGTGTCATAATCCTGCTATATGCTTTCAAATTGAAAAAAGAGGTTTTATTAAAGAAAAATATTATGCGGACCTTGTTTTAGTTGATATTGAAAAAGAATATGAAGTAACTGAAGGCAAAATATTATCCAAATGTGGGTGGTCACCTTTTGTTGGGGAAAAGTTAAATGGGCAAGTGGAGTACACGATAGTAAATGGACACATTGCTTATGAAAAAGGAGTTTTCAATGAAAGTAAAAAAGGGATGCGATTAGTATTTAATCGCTAGCCATTAATATTCTTGCTATAAAAAATGCAAAAAAAAAGCACCTTAAAGGTGCTTTTGATTTTCGTTAGAAAGAACTAGTGAGAATGATCATGAGTCTCTTCAGCAACCTCTTCTTCAGCAACCTCTTCTTCAGCAACTGCTGAGTCTTGAGCTGCAACTGCAGCTGCTGGAGCAACTTCCTCAGTTGTTTCTACAGCAGCCTCCTCGGTATTTGCACCACCGTCACAAGCAGTAAATACAAATAAGAACCCTGCTACTATTAAATACATTAATTTTTTCATATTACTAATTTTTAATTTTGTTTAGAGTTACAAATATAGTTAAAAGAGAGGTTTAAAAAGAAATAAGCCTATAACGAATAAGCAAGTTATCAATAGCAACTTGTGTATTAAATATCTTTAAATTAATTTCGCTAAATGAAATATTATTTTGTTTTTTTAATACTTTTCTTTTCCTGTACAGATATGACTAATAATTCTGAGGAAAATATTCTTTCAGAAAAAAAGTTTATCCAAATAATTAAAGATGTTCATTTAATAGAAGCTAAATACGAAACAATAAAATTTAAAAAAAATAAAGAAGCTAAATCTATATTACAAAATGATTATGATTCAGTTTTTAACTTCTATAGTATTACGTATGATGATTTCCAAAAAACTCTAAAGTATTATTCATTACAGAATGAAAAATTAGAACTAATATATACTCAAGCATTAGAAGAAATCAAAAAAGAAAACTCCAAATTAAACTAAATCTTGTTTATAAAAACGACAACAATCCTTAACAGTTTTATCAAAAGAAATAAATTTATACTTTAATTTTTCTTTGATTTTTTCAGATGAATATGAAACATTTTTCATTGCACTATTGGCAGTTTCTTTTGTAAGAAGAGGGCGATTACCTGTAAGAAAAGATCGAGCTAGTTCCATCCTCCATGCCAATTCTTTTAAAAAAGGAGTCACTTTAATGTATGCTCTTTCAACATTTAACTCATCAGCAATTAAATTAAATGCTTCTTTAAACTTAATATTTATCCCATTTAAAATAAATCTTTCATTTTTTATATTTGAAAATATTAGTGTCTTGGCAATTTGAGCAACATCAATTACATCTACGTATCCAGAGCTGCCAGTTGAGTAAAATTTTAAACCATTAAATATTCTTTGAAAAATCTTAGAACTTCCTTTATCCCAATCACCTGGACCTAAAATTATAGAGGGATTTAAAATAACAACATCAAGACCTTCATTGCTTGCTCTCCAAACTTCTTGTTCGGCATAATATTTTGTGAAAGCGTAATTACTAGTATCCTTATGTGGCTCAAAGTGACAGTTTTCATCAACATTTTGAAAATTAATTTCTCTAGACAAAGTAGCTACTGAACTAATATAGATACATCTTTTATAATTAAAATGAAGAGCAGTATTCATAACATTTGCTGTTCCTTCAATATTTATCTTTCTTAAAATTTCTAAATCTGATTTATTAAATGATACTAAAGCTGCTGCGTGAACAATAGTGTCGCAATCCTTCATGTGATTTTCAAGAGATATTATGTCATTAATATCGCCTTCACACCATTGCACTTCTTTAAATTTATGATCAAGATTGTAATATGAAAAAACCTTTTTGCATACATCTAATCTACTCGAACTTCTTTTTAATGCTTTTACAGAAATATTATCTTGTACTAACATCATCAGAATATGTGAGCCTACTAATCCAGTTCCTCCAGTAAGAAAAATCATATACACAAAGATACACATAAGATACAAATGCAATTATTTATAATAAGAGATATATTACTTATTTTTGAAAAAAAACAATAGGTGAATTTTGTACAAGAATTAAAATGGAGAGGCATGATA
>Ga0222715_10000672_pt1 | contig 34002 bp, 22 predicted proteins | sample C33_9DmetaG_FD_165056 | JGI IMG/M metagenome (GOLD analysis project Ga0222715, IMG submission 165056) | Estuarine water microbial communities from San Francisco Bay, California, United States - C33_9D | ecosystem: Environmental > Aquatic > Marine > Unclassified | place: USA: California...
CCCTTATGTGTAGCGAATAGGTGCACCACTGTTTTATACTTTGGGTCGGCTGCCGATACGGTTTCGTAGTGTTATATTTTTGCTGATACGGATTCGTATCAAAAGAGAGGGATTGTGACGGTTGGGGCGCTGTCCACCATTTGCCCCAAAGGGTCCGAATCCGTGCCATCATACTCTCATGAATCAAACCTACTCCATCGTCTGCCCCTCCGCTCCTGAGGAGAACGACACTACCACGGACCTGGACCGTGCCATGCTGCTTTGCCTGGACCTGTCTGAGGAATTCGGTTACGCTGAGATCCGTGACGCCTTCGGTAACATCGTCGGAGACTACGGCGACCCTTCCACCTTCCTGATGTGACAGTCGGGGGACTGTCCACCAAACCGACACAGGTCCCCCATTTCCTGTATTGTACTCTCAAGTCAAACAACCCCACTTCTCATGCGTAAGATCGAACAGCAAATGAACGCTGCCATTTCTAACAACCTGAACTGGCAATCTGACAACACTGCTGTTACTTATGATGCCGACACTGACACCTCTACGGTATATCTCCACGGCAACAAAATTGCAGAGGTTGGTGACTTCGGTGTGCGTCTTTGGGATGGTGGTTGTCAATCAAAGACCACCAAGTCCCGCATCAATGCTATTCTAACTGAGCACGCAATCGCTGGTGAAGGTGTATTTCAGAAGGACTGGAAGTGGTTCATTCGCCTATTCAATGGCACTGAATTCTTCACCACTGAGTTTCGTAACGCCATGAAGTTGGGTACTCTTTCTAACGAACTGCTGCTGGCATGAGTTATACTTAAGGGGGGCAACTTATCCCCCTTTCTTTATACCGCGAAGCGGCTGCCCGACCAGTTGGCACACTGTCCACTCATCACCCCAAAGCGGCGGACCCCGTGCCTATAATGACAGCATGAACAAAACACCCGACCTCAACGCCATCATGGCAGACTACACTCAGCAGGTGATCGCTGAGAACCGCCGCCGTCAGGCGATCCGTGACGCTGCCGCCGCTGATGAGCAGGCATGGTTCGCCAAGTGGGAAGCAACCCGCCCTCAGGGACAGTGGGGACGCTGGCACATCTCCGACCGTGACTGAGCGGCACTGCCTGTAGGATACTCTCAACAACAACGGACCCCGATGCGCTACCCCATCAACTGCAACGACTCCCAAAGCGTCTGGACTCTCCGCCTGAACCCTATCACTGGCACGGCACGGGTCCGTTGGTTTGGCACCCCTCTGACAGAATACCGCCACACTGGTGTGTCGCGTCGTGCCATCCTTAAGATGCTCTGGTTCAGTGGGGACACCTCTAAGGGACAGTGGGTGAACCGTCACTGCCTGGCATCCTGACCCGCTGCTGACCCTGTAGGATACTCTCAACAACCACAAACGACCAATGCAAGCACTCACCTCCATGATCACCGAAACCGAAACCTACAACGGATGGGCAAACTGGGCAACCTGGAACGTCGCCCTCTGGATTCAGAATGATGAGACGACCTACAAGGTCGCCCAGCGTTATGATTCTTACGATCGCCTCATCCCCCGCCTGGAGATGATGTGGGGACAGATGACCCCTGACGGTGCCCGCTGGATGGATGGCACGATCGACACCGCTGCCCTGGATGAAATGCTGGCGGACCTGTGACAGTCGCCTAACTGGTCCGGGGGTATTGACCTGCCCCCCAAAATGCTTTATCTTACATACATCGGGAGGGAAACGCACCTCCCACACTCCTAACGACATCATGACCGCTCTGACCTCCCTCTCCGCTGCCGACTCCATCGCTCTGGAGTTTTATGAGGAGAACGCTAACTACGTTGCTGGTTTCGGTCTGACGAACCTGGAACGTGAGGAGCGCCGCCTCTTCAACTACGGTAAGAAGGTCGCCGCCCGTATTGTGGACGCTGCCGTTGCTATGTCTAAGACCCGCACCCCCTACACTGACGAACAGGTCCTTTTTATCGCTGAGACCTACGCTGCCTGTGGTGGTGACCGTCAGACCATCGTTTCCGCTTTTGTGAACCGCTTCCCCCTGTCGGGTCACTCTGCCGACTCCGTGGACCAGAAGGTCTGCCGTTTCCAAGTGTTGGACTCTTCCCGCCCCGACATGGTCCAGTGGGAGACTGACAACCAGGTCCGCCGTATCGCTAAGGACTTCCCTCAGGTGTTCGCTGCTGCCTGATAGGAGTGGGGGGACACCCTCCCCCCTGCTTTATGTGTTAGTGAATCGACAGTGCCCCCGTTGCCGCCCCCGTGCGGTCGGGGCGCGTTATATAAAACCACTGGGTCCCTGTAAGCTATAAAGTCTTGCTTTCGCCAGCTCTTTATAAAACTCACAACTTTTCTATATAAAACAAAAATGGAAACACAAATACTTCTGATGCAAAAAAATCCGGACAAAAATTTTACGACTGTAGAGGTCGATCCAATTACTGGGGAGTATTATGTAACGATTCCCGAGTGGATTCTAAGTGAGTATGGGTGGTATGAGGGCACTGCAGTGAATATGGAAGTTGAGGGGGACTGTATTATTATTACGGAGGTAAAGGAATAGGGTTTGATGTTCCAATCGGAAGGATTGACTTTCGATATAAATTATTGTATGATACTGAAGTAACGTTACTTTCTTATGGCTAAAGGATTTACTGTTAAAGCGAAGGCGCCTACCCCTTCTGGAAACACGAATGAAGAGTGGGATTATAACAAAGCGCGTGAGATGATTCGCGGGAAGTCAGTAGTATTTTGTCTTCCAGGTCGTGGAGTATCTTATACGTATTTGAAGAGTTTTGTTCAATTATGTTTTGACATTGTTCAAGCGGGAGGGTCTATCCAGATTTCGCAAGATTATTCGTCAATGGTAAATTTTGCAAGATGCAAATGTTTAGGTGCGAATGTATTGCGTGGTCCTGATCAGATTCCCTGGGACGGGAAATTAAAGTATGATTATCAATTATGGATTGATAGTGATATTGTATTCAATACTGAGAAATTTTATCAATTAGTATTGATGGACAAGGATATTGTGAGTGGATGGTATTGTACTGAGGATGGTCAAACGACTTCTGTTGCACATTGGATGGAGGAGGATGACTTCAGGAACAATGGTGGAGTTATGAATCATGAGACATTAGAAACGATGTCACGACGTAAGAAGCCATTTACTGTTGACTATGCAGGATTTGGGTGGTTAATGATTAAGCATGGAGTTTTTGAGCATCCTGAGATTAAGTATCCATGGTTTGCACCTAAGATGCAAGTCTTTGAATCTGGAGAGGTTCAAGATATGTGTGGAGAGGATGTAAGTTTCTGTTTAGATGCAATCGCAGCAGGTTTTGAGATTTGGTGTGATCCTCGTATTAGAGTTGGTCACGAGAAGACAAGGGTGATCTGATCATGGTAAACGAGTCTTACAATATCTACTTAAAGGGCAGTAAGATTCACTCACACTTGACACAGGACGAATATTTCGATATTATGGAGGACCTGTCCCAGGAATTTTATGAGACAGGGACTCCAAGTCCAAACGACTTATACACTGAAATTATTAAGGAGAATTGATTATGGCTATGCGTAAGGGTGGTGGTTATGTGGAGGGAGCTCCTAAGAAAACTCGTCAGGGAGCAGGTATGAATACGAAGTATGCCGCTACTTCTCGCAATAAGGCTAAGAAGAAGTATCGCGGGCAAGGTAAGGGATGATAGACAAGGGGGGTGTTATACCCCTCTTTTTTTATGAAAATAAATACGCTTATAAGGGATAGCAACCCCTCTAAAAGTTCTGTTTTTTATAAAACAGGAGCTAAAATGGGTAATTCACCTGTCGATCGTAATGTAGACTACATGAAAAAGATGTGGGGGACTAATCGTCTTGCATCAGACTATGGTTCAATGCAAAAAACCAATGTTTATGAGGAGAAAAAGCAATTTCTTCAAGAAATTATGGATTATGAGAAGAGTCATGACTTAAAAAAACAGACTCAACTTCATGAAAAGATTAGAAATGATGATGATTATGATGATTGGGAGTATGGTACAGAGCCAAATTATGGAAATCCATGGCATTGAGCATAAATAACCTTAAGAAAACTCTTTGACCAATGGCAGTCACAAGGACATCAAGAGCATTTAAGGACATTAGTTTGTCTTTTGATCCACATCCTGTGACAAAAGACTTACCAATCTTAAAAAATGCCAATGCAATTGCAAGATCGGTGCGAAATTTAGTCCAAACCATACCAACAGAGCGTTATTTTAACTCAATTTTGGGTTCTGATGTTCGTTCAAGTCTCTTTGAATTTGTTGATTTTGGTACGGCAGCAGTAATTGAGGAACAAATTAAGACAACAGTCGAAAATTTTGAACCAAGAGTTGCTAATTTACGGGTAGATGTTAATCCTCAACCCGATAATAACACTTTTGAGGTTACAATATTGTTTGATATCATCGGTCAAGACTTTCCTACTCAAGAATTTACATTTTTACTAGAGGCAACCAGATAAACAATGCCTTTTACTAAGTTTACCAACCTCGATTTTGACCAGATAAAGACCTCTATCAAGGATTATCTCCGTGCAAATACTAATTTCACGGATTTTGACTTTGAGGGGTCTAATTTTTCGGTCTTAATTGACACCCTAGCGTATAATACCTACATTAATGCATTTAATGCAAACATGGTTGTCAATGAATCCTTCTTGGATTCGGCAACTTTGAGAGAAAATGTGGTTTCCTTGGCAAGAAACATTGGTTACGTACCACGCTCTAGGAGTTCCGCCAAGGCGTCTATAAGTTTTAACGTAGAAACTACCAGTAGTAGTCCTACACTGACCTTAGAGGCGGGTCTGGTGTGTGTAGGGGCAGCAAATGAGTCAAACTATATCTTTTCAATTCCAGAAAACATTACAACAACAATTAATTCTGGAGTAGCATCATTCCCCGATGTTGACATCTATCAAGGATCCTTTGTAAGAAACTCATTTGTAGTTAATGGATCATTAGATCAGAGATTTATTTTAAATAATTCATTTATTGATACATCAACAATTGTAGTCTATGTAAAGGGATCTAGTGATAGTGGTCTTGGTAGAGAATATCAGTTAGTTGATAATATTATTAATGTAAATTCGACATCAGAAATCTATTTGATTCAAGAAGTTCAAGATGAGAAATATGAACTCTTATTTGGTGATGGATATTTTGGTAAAAAGTTAGAAAACGGAGCAGTAATTACGGTTACATACATCATTACTGATGGTATTGATGGTAATGGTGCTGCTAATTTTTCATTCTCTGGAAGATTTTTAGATTCTCTGAATAATGTTGTTATTCCATCAAATTCAATTTCAATAACAACTAACAATAAATCTTCAAACGGTAGTGATATTGAAGCAATAGATTCTATTAAGTATTTTGCTCCTAGGATCTATTCATCCCAATATAGAGCAGTTACTGCCAGGGATTATGAAGCAATTGTTCAAATGATTTATCCAAATACAGAGTCAGTATCTGTAGTTGGAGGAGAAGAGTTAGATCCACCACAGTTTGGTAATGTAATAATCAGTATAAAACCAAAGAATGGTGATTATATTTCAGATTTTGATAAGCAGACTATTCTTACAAAATTAAAGAATTACTCTCTTTCAGGAATCAATCAACAGATTATTGATCTTAAAGTTCTTTATGTTGAGATTGATACTTCTGTTTACTATAACAATACCCAAGTTTCAAGTGTAAACAATCTTAAGACCAAAATTACTGATGTTTTGAATACATATTCTGGTTCAAATGTCAATAAGTTTGGTGGTAGATTTAAGTATAGTAAAATTTGTCAAACTATTGACAATGTTGATAATGCAATTACATCAAATATCACGAAAGTTAAAATCAGAAGAAATCTGAAAGCACTGATTAACCAGTCAACACAATATGAATTGTGTTTTGGTAATAAATTCCACTACAATTCTACTGGATTTAATATCAAGAGCACTGGGTTTAGTCTTTCTGGAAGAACTGGAGTATTCTACTTTACCGATGTTCCTGGAACAAATGGTACAGGTGTTCTTTCGGTCGTTAGAGATTCTGCTGATGGAAATGGTTATGTTGTTGCTATTAAGTCTGCAGGAACCGTTGATTATATAAATGGTGAAATAATTATCAATACAATCAACATAACTTCAACTGAAGTTGAGAATGGAATTGTAGAGATACAGGCTATTCCAGAATCAAATGATGTTATTGGTCTGAAGGATCTTTATTTAAGTTTCTCAGTTGCCGATAGCAAGATAAATATGGTTAAGGATACTATTACGTCTGGTGAACAGATATCCGGAGTCGGATATAAGTCTACTTCTAGCTACTTAAACGGAGAACTAAAGAGGGTATAAGATGATAAAAACTGGATTTGAAACGAGGGTAAAAGTTCAGCAAATTATTGAGAACCAACTCCCAGAATTTTTACGTTCTGAAAGTCCTAAAGCAATAGATTTTTTAAAGCAATATTACGTTTCACAGGAATATCAGGGTGGTCCTAGTAATCTCTCTGATAATCTTGATCAGTATTTAAAGTTAGATAATCTTACTCCAGAAGTTATTGGTGAAACAACTTCTCTTAGTGCTAGTGTATCTACTTCTGATACTGTAGTCTATGTAAATTCAACAAAGGGATTTCCATCTGAGTATGGATTGTTCCAAGTTGATGATGAAATATTTACATATACTGGTATTACAGAGACATCTTTCACTGGATGTGTAAGAGGTTTTAGTGGTATTACTGCATATAAGTCAGAGTTAGATCCAGAAGAATTAGTATTCCAAGAAAGTACAGCAGCAGCTCATACTTCTGGATCATCAGTAAAGAATCTTAGTTCGGAGTTCCTGAGAGAATTCTATACTAAGTTAAAGTATACTCTCACACCAGGTCTTGAGGATGTTGATTTTGTATCAGATCTTGATGTAAACAACTTTATAAAAGAAGCAAGATCTCTTTACGAGTCTAAAGGAACTGAAGAGTCATTTAGAATCTTATTCAATGTTTTATATGGTGTAACTCCTAAGGTAGTTGATTTAGAATCTTTCTTATCAAAACCATCTTCTGCCCAGTTTTTAAGAAGAGAAGTAATAGTTGCAGAAGCAATTTCTGGAGATCCTAAGAATTTAATTGGTCAGACAATTAGAAAGTCTACAGACTCTACAACACAAGGTTCAGTGTCTGAAGTTGAAATCTTCACTAGATCTGGTGGTTTTACATATCACAAAATTTCTCTGTTTGTTGGATATGATGATAGAGATTTAATTGAAGGAACGTTTACAATCCAACCAAAAGTTAATGCAATCCTACCAGTTTCTGTTGGTGGATCTGTAATTACTGTTGATTCAACAATAGGATTCCCAGACTCTGGAACTCTGATTTCTGAGAATGATACTATTACATATACAAGTAAGACTGTAAATCAATTTTTAGGATGTACTGGAATTGATAATGCAATCTCAACTGGTGATTATATCAGATCTGATGAAGTTTTCTATGGGTATGAAAATGGAGATCTGACTAAAAAAGTTGAGATGCGTATCACTGGTGTATTGTCAGATTTCAATACGATTAGTGATGTTAAACTCACCACAGAAGGCGAAAGAGTATATGTAAAAAATGTTGGTGAGAAGATTGAAAATCCAACTGATGGAAAAACTTATAAGCAAATATTTGCAAACACTTGGATTTACAACACAAGTTCAAGGTTTGATGTTGAAAGTATTAGTGGTTCCAACTTTGTATTAAAGTCAGATTTTGATAAGTCAAATCTTAATGTTGGTGACTATGTTGATATTTTACTTGGCAAGACTGAGAATGTCGCTCATTCAAATGCTTTAGTATCTTCAATATCTGGTAATCAGATTGTATTAGATAATTTGAGTGGATTTAGTTATAATTCTACTTTGTCATATTCTATTAGAAGGAAGTTAAAAACAGCAACTAGTTCTGGAACACCAATTTATTATGGCAATAATGTATTAACATCTGATATTCAGAATGTTTATAACGAAAATGATGAGTATTTTTATGTTGCATCAAACTCACTTCCTTCATACAATATAACGAAGAATGTTATAAAGGCAACTATATCTTCACTGACTGCCAGTAATCTGCAGGGATATAATATAGATACTGAAAAGTATTCAATCTTATCCTTCTCTAGTAGCGTTCCATTTTTAACTGGTGATGAAATTTTCTACAAACCAGAAAACACACCTATTGATGGATTAATTGAAGGAATATATTATGTAAAGGTTTTATCTCCTAGCAACAAAATTAAGTTATATTTGTCTAGGTCATTAATTGAAACTGACAATCCTGTAGAATTTATTGCTCCAACTTCCAGTGGATATCACAAATTTGTGTTGTCTACACAAAAAGATGAGAGCATCTTCCCACAAAAAATCCTCAAAAAAATTCCAGCAAAGAAAAATATTAAAACTGGAAATGGATCTTTAACCAATCCAGGATCTGTTGGAGTAATGGTTAATGGTGTTGAGGTTTTAAATTACAAATCTGATGACAAAGTATATTATGGTCCGTTAGAATCTATCACTTTGTATAATGGTGGAACTGGATATGATGTAATAAATCCACCAACAGTTGAAATCAGTTCCGTTGGATCTGGAGTAACTGCTCTTGTTAGACCAGTAATGAAGGGAGTTCTTGAAGATGTTATTGTAGATCCTCAAGAATTTGATATTCAAAGAGTTATTTCAGTAACATTAACTGGAGGAAATGGAACTGGAGCCAAATTAGAACCAATTGTAGAAGAAAGACACAGAGAAGTTAATTTTGACGCAAGACCTCTGTATGAAGGTGGTGGTATAGACATCTACAATGAAACAATCACTTTCATCAATAAGCATTATTTCCAAGATGGTGAAGCAATTGTATATAATAGAAATGGAAATACTGCTGTTGGTGTAGGATCTTTCGGTGGAAGTAATTCCAATTTAGGAAAAACTTTAAATAGTGGATCTGTATACTATGTTGAAACTGTCAATACTTCAACGATTAAATTGTATGAAACAATTTCTGATTATAGAAGTGGGATTAATACCGTAGGATTTACCACATCAAATACGCAGGGTATACACTACTTTAGAACTTATGAGGGTAAAAACACTCTCAGATCTATCAAAGTTGTTAATCCTGGTTCTGGATATCAAAACAAAAAACTGTCTTTAAAACCAGAAAACGTATCTATAGTCAACGATAATTTCACTTTCAATAATCATGGATTCTCCGATGGAGATTTAATTGATTACACCACTGATGGATCTGCAATTTCTGGTCTATCAACATCATTAAGTTACTATATTATCAAGCAAGATAATAATAGATTCAGACTTGCTAATGCTGGTGTTGGTGGAACTATTAAAACAAATTATGTAAGTAGAAATTTTGTTAAATTATCCTCGACTGGATCTGGATATCAAAACTTCTCTTACAAACCAATTGAATTAACCATCAATGCAGTATATGATGGAACTTCAGAAACAATAACAGCAACTCCTATTATCAGAGGAGAAATTACTGATTTGCATCTGTATGAGAACGGAACAAATTATGGATCGGAAGTTCTCAATTTCCACAAGAAACCACCAGTATCAATAAAGGTTGGAAAAGATGCAGAATTGAAGTGCATTGTTTCTGGCGGAAGACTCATCAGAGTTCAAGTAACTAATGGTGGTAGTGAATATTCTTCAGCACCACAATTGACTGTTATTGGATCTGGATCTGGTGCAAAACTGAGAGCAAACGTAGAAGATGGCAAAGTAACAAGTGTTGTTATTATAAACCGTGGAATCGGATATGATAATAATACCACAGTAAAGGTTACACCAAATGGAAGGAATGCATTTGCTGAAGCATATGTAAGACCTTTGGTTGTAAACAATCGTGAAAAATATGGAAATGAAGTTCTTTTAGATAATCCAAATAATCCTGCAGGATTGGGTTATGGTATAGTTGGATATAGTACCAATATTGGAGCATATTTGTCCGATGATGGAACAGAACATTCCCCAATAATTGGATGGGCTAATGACGGAAATCCAATTTATGGACCATATGGATACAGTGATCCTTTAGATTCGGACTCTACGATTAAGTTGGTTGAATCTGGATATGTAGTAGATTCTTCGACAGTAACTAACAGACCATCCACATTCTCTTCTGGATTCTTTGTTAATGATTATAGATATGATGGTTCTGGAGATCTTGATCAGTACAATGGAAGATTTTGCAAAACTCCAGAGTTTCCAAACGGCGTTTATGCATATTTTGCATCCGTATCATCTACCAATTTCTCTGCAGAATTTCCATATTTTGTTGGCGATCAATACAGATCATTGCCATCTGACCAGAATGTAAATCAAGATTTTGATTTCAATAGCTCAGATTTAATCAGAAATACTTTCCCATACAAAGTAAGAGACAGATATTCAAACAATGACTTTATCAATGAACCATATGAATCTCTTGCACAATCTTTAACTATAGACTCTGTAACTAAAGGATCAATATCTAATCTTTTAGTCAATGGTGGTGGAAGTGGATATCGCGTTGGTGAGGTTGCTTCTTTTGATAATAATGAAACTGGTGGAGGAGGTTTATCCGCTGATGTTAAAACAATCTCTGGTAAAACCATAACTGATATCACAACAGTAATAGATACTTACCAATCAGCAATATTGGTTTGGGAAGATGAAAATACAGTATCTTTAAATATTGATCCAGTTAATAATATCGTTGATGGTGACAGTGTTATTGTTTCTGGTCTTTCAACTTATGTAAGTGGTCTGACAAAATCTCATATTGTTGGAATCTCTTCAGATAATGCTTTCTTAGTAAGTGATATTCCATCTAACTCGACAGTGGGTGTCGTTACTGACATATACCTCTCAAGAATACCAACAAGCGTCTCTGTAGGGTCTACAGTTGCCATTGGAACTGAAAGGATGGCAGTCCTTCAACTATTCCAAGACAACAAGGTAATAAGGGCATCTAGAGGTCTCTCAGGGTCTGCACATACAACATCTACCGAAGTTTTATTCTACAGCGGCAAACTGGCACTAGAATCAAAAACAAATTACTTTGATTCTAAATTGAATGATAAGGTTTTCTTCAATCCAGTTCATTCTGTTGGTATTGGAACAACAACTGGCATTTCAGTTTCTAATGATTATGTAATTGGAAGTAGAACTAGTTCCGTTTCAATTCCCACTCAGAGCATTTATATTCCCAATCACCCATTCAAAAATTCCCAACAAGTAACTTTTGCAAAAGTTTCTACTGCTAATGATATTTCAGTATCAAATACTGGAACTAGCACACCATTCAATATTCCAACGTCTGGTGAAACACAAACACTATATGTAATCAACAAATCAAAAGATTATATTGGTCTGACAACACAGGTTGGATTAACAACAAATACCGATGGATTATATTTCAGATCATTTACTGCAAATGGTGATGATAATGATTACAAGTATTCATTAGAATCTTCTTACACTCAAGTCACTGCAAGAGTTGAGAAGGTGAAGTCTACAGTATCAGTATCAACGGATCACTCATTGTCAGATGGTGATATTATCAATTTAACTACAGTATCCAATCAATCTGTTGGAATTGGAACTTCAACATCTGTTTTAGTAAAATACAACTCTGCAAATAATAAACTACTCATTAATCCAGTAGGATTTACTTCTTCATCTGTCGATATAGTTGACAACAGACTGTCAATATCTTCACACGGATTCAAGACTGGTGATAAAGTATTTTACGATTCTTTTGATGATGTAATTTCTGGTTTGGAAACTGGATCATACTTTGTGTATAGGATTGATGATGACACTATTAACTTAACGAACACTTATTACGATTCAACTTCAAATCCACCAACCGTTGTAAGTTTCGCTTCTACGGGAGGATCTTCTCAAGAATTGTCTCCTATCAATCCTCAAATTGAGGTAATTGGAAATAATAATCTCGTATTTGATCTGTCAGATTCTTCCTTAACTGGATATGAATTGAAAATATTTAACGATAGTGATTTTTATAATGAGTTAGTTTCTACTGGATCTACATCTGTAATTAGTGTATCTGGTGTTGGAACTGTAGGTGTTTCATCTACTGCATCACTAACTTTAAATTATAGTATAGATCTCCCAACAAAATTATATTATGCATTAAGCACTTCTGGATATATTAGCACTTCTGATACTACTGTTAAAAATAGTTCAGAAATACTATTTACTGATAGTGCCTATAATGGAACTTACAAAGTATCTGGAACCACCAACACAACCTTTGATGTTTCTCTGAGGCAAATTCCAGAAAGATTGAGTTACAATAGTAATAATACAAGTTCTCTCAAGTATTCAACATCATCTTTAAGTGCTACTGGTCCAGTAGATTCCATGAGAATCACTTCCAAAGGTCTGAATTATAAAAAACTTCCAAAGTTTGTAAGTATTGCTTCTAGCACTGGTAAGAATGCTGACATTATTCCACAATCAACAACAATTGGAAGAATCAATGAAGTAACTATCAATGATCCTGGTTTTGACTTCTCATCGGATAAGACACTAAGACCAGAGGCATACATTTCCCCAGTAATTACTGTAGTCAATAGAAACACTGTTACTGACATTACAATATTATCTGGTGGATCAAATTATTCTTCTGCTCCTGATTTAATCTTGGTAAATCCAGATACTGGATTGAAATATGATAATGGAATTTTAGAAGCATCGATCCAAGGGTCTTCCATCTCTTCTATTACCATTATAGAATCTCCAAAAGGTTTATCGGAGACAGAAAATAGAGTAGTTGCTATAAACAATGATAATGGTGTAGGAATTCTAAGTTGCAATTCATCGACTACTGGAATCGTAACATGCACTCTATCAACACCATTAGCAGGATTTGTCAATCCAGCATTTACTGTTGGTGAAAAAGTATTTGTTGAAGGAATATCGAAGTATGGCACTGATGGTGATGGATTTAATTCTGAAGATCATGGTTATAATTTCTTCACCGTATCTGCATATCAAAATACAAACCCAGCTAAAGTAACCATTGATCTTTCTTCATACACCACAAATGCTGGTGTTGCAGTAACAAATCAAAATTCTTTTGCTTCTATTATCAAAGAGACAAACTATCCAACATTTAGTGTTTCTCAAACACCACTTTCATTCATAACTGGTGAAAAGTTACTAACCCTTGTTGGATCTTCTTACATTGAGAGAGATTTGGTAATTACAGAAAACCTAAACGATTTGATCAAAGTATACGGAACTTATGATTTAAGTAAGTCTGATCGAATACTTGGAAAAGATTCTGGCACTTTAGCTACAGTCAACAACATTGAAACAAATAGAGCTCTGTTTAACATCAATTATTCACTGAGAAAAGATGTTGGGTGGTCTGATGATATTGGTGTATTAAACAATGATTATCAGGTAACTCCAGATAATGATTATTATCAGAATCTTTCGTACACTATTAAGAGTCCAATCACTTATGAAGATTTAGTAAATCCAGTCAATAGATTACTGCATACAACTGGAATTAAGAATTTTGCTGATGTTGGCATTACTTCTTCTACCACTGTTGGAGCAGCAACCAGCACTTCTTCAACAAGTTTAGCATTACTTGATATTATCAGTGATGAAAGAGTTGATACTGTAAATTCATTTGATCTAACTCTTGATATTGACACAGAAAATAATAAATCAAAATTCTTAAAATTACGTAGTAAGAGACTTGCAGATTATTTCTTATGTGAGACCAACAATGTATTGAAGATTGATGATATTAAGTCTCAATTCTCCAGCAATCAGAGTGAAAATGGTGAATATGTTGATATTCTAAATTACAACATTAGTGATGGATATACAAGATTCTTAATTCAAATTGTAAATCCAGACAGCGAAGAAAGACAAACAACCGAACTCATAACTTTACCATCTACTTCCAATGACATTATTACTGTAGAAAAGGGATCCGTATATAACACTACTGATAAGGTTGCTGAAATTTCTGGATATTTGGATGATGCTGGGATTCTTTCTTTAAGAATGACTCCAACAGAGAAATATGATTCTGATTATGATGTTAAAGTATTGAAAAATAATTTCTCATCTTCAATTTCTGGAATTGGAACTCAATCTGTAGGATTTGTAAATCTGACAGGATCTAATACATCTGTTGGATCTGGAAATACTTCTACAATTGCAAGTTATTCAGTATCTTCATTGGATTCCATTTTTGCCTATGCTGAGGTTGAAAATACAGTAACCAATGAGATGAATTATGTTGAACTGTATGTAAGTCACGATGGAACAAATACAAATGTATCAGAATACTTCTTTGACAATAATGTTCCATATCAAACATCAGGAAACTTTATTGGATCGTTTAGTGCAAATATAAATTCTGGAGTCTTAAGTCTTGATTTCATTAATAATGAGTCAGATTCTGTCTTTGTTCGCTCTAAGATAGTTGGATTTGGAACAACAGCATCTGGAATTGGAACTTACAGATTTAAATCGAGTGGTCAGTCTGATGGAACAGAAAAAACTGCAAGACTTGAAAGCAACTTCACAAATTCTTCTGGAATAACCACCATCATAACGACACCTTCTTCTGATATTACGTCTATAAAGACCATATCTAGAGTAAGTTGTGGGGACACCACTTCTTTACACCAATTCCTTACTGTCCATGATGGAACTGATTCATACATTGTTCAATATCCTTTCTTGTCAGATAATGATCAAACTGGAATTGGAACTTTTGGATCAGAACTTAGTGGATCTGATTTAATTGTCAAATTCTATCCAGATTCTGGCATTACTGATACGGTTTCAATTCAAGTATTCAGTGAATTGATTCAAACCGAAAGAGATCTTGCAAATCAACCTAATGATCTTACCTACGGGTCCATTTCAGAGTCAATTGTTGCTTCTGGATATAATGGGATAAATGGAAATAGAATCAATAAGGTAGACTTTGAATTAAATTATAATGGAATACCAATCTTTGAAAAGACATTTAATCCCTCCAATGTAGATGTCTTAAACATTGCAACTGGTACCTTTACAATTGCCGACCACTTCTTTAACACTGGTGAAAGATTGATTTATGATTCTGCATCTTCCTTTGAGGGTGCATCATATAGTGATATTCAAGTTTCTGGGGCTGGCGATCTTCCTTCAGAAGTTTATGCAATTAGAATTAACAATGATCAATTCAAATTAGCAACTAGTGAAGCAGATGCTAATGCAGGAACCGCAGTAACATTTAGTTCTGCTGGATCTGGAAATGCCCATACTCTCGAAATGTATAAGAAGATGGAGAAATCCATCATAAGCATTGACGGTATTGTTCAGAGTCCAATAGCATATACTCCTATTAGTTACACTCTTACAGACAATGGTGGAACAGTTGGATCTGCTGCGACATATTTCTCAATCTCTGGAATTTCTTCAATTATCCCAGGAGATATTCTTAAGGTAGATAATGAATATATCAAAGTAGATGCTGTTGGATTGGGAACAACATCAATTGGTCCAATTACTGGAACTGGTTCTATCAATGTAATCAAGGGTGTAAGAGGTTTTGTCGGATCTGCTGCAACGGATCACACAGATGGAACTACAACAAGGGTTTATATTGGTTCATTCAATATTGTCAACAATAAAATATATTTCACCGATCCACCAAGAGGAAATAGTAATTTATCTGTTAATGAGAGCAATCTCCAATATCCAAGATCATCTTTTGGTGGAAGAGTTTATCTTAGACAAGATTATACAACAAATCAAATTTATGACAATATTTCAAAATCTTTCACTGGAATTGGTCAAACTTATTCCTTGACTGTTGGTGGAGCAAATACGACTGGTATTGAAACTGGAAGTGGAGTTCTGTTTATCAACAATATTTTCCAAACACCAACAACTTCAAATAACATTGGTAATAATTACGACTTTACAGAAAACGCTGGAATATCTAGTGTTGTCTTTACTGGAATTACTGATGATGGTGGAAACATTGTGATTTCAGATTATGATGTCAATATTAACCAATTGCCAAGAGGAGGACTTATTGTTTCTCTCGGATCAACACCTGGTCTTGGTTTTGCTCCACTTGTAGGGGCATCAGTAACTGCCGTTGTTGGTGCTGGTGGATCAATTGTATCTGTTGGTCTTGGAACAACCGATATATCTGGATCTGGATACAACGGTTTGGTTTCTATCGGCGTTTCTGTATATGAAAGCGGTCACTCTGGTGATGTTGCTTCAATTACTGCTTCGGTAGGAGTTGGCGGTTCACTGTCATTCAATGTTACTTCTGGTGGAACTGGATATACAAATCCACAAATTTCTGTATCTGATCCATCATACGAAAACCTTGAAGTTATAGGTGTTTCTAGACTTGGTATTGGTAATACAACAGATACTGGAAGTAACTTGCTTGTTTCTCTTGATGTTGGAGCAAGTTCGACAACTGGAATTGGATCTACACTATTTGAAGTAAAATCATTCAAGATTTCAAGACCTGGATACGGATTTAAGATTGGTGATGTATTCAAACCAGTTGGATTAGTAACCGATAAGAGTCTTTCATCACCTCTTGCAAATTTCGAACTTACAGTTCTTGATACATTTACTGATGCTTTCTCCTCATGGCAATTTGGAGAACTTGACTTTATCGATTCAATTGCAAGTCTGCAGAATGGAACTAGAACAAGATTCCCATTATACTATAATGGAGAATTGGTAAGTTTTGAATTAAATCTTGATAATCAGCAATCGGCACAGATTGATTTACAATCACTGTTACTAATATTTGTCAATGGTGTAATACAAGAACCAGGCACCCACTTCACCTTTGATGGTGGAACATCATTCTCGTTTGTTTCACCACCATCATCCGAAGATAATATTGATATTTTCTTCTATAGAGGAACTCGTGGTGTTGATAGTAGACTTGTCAATATAACTGAAACATTGAAGATTGGTGATGAAGTCAAGGTCCGTAAGAATAATAATATTCCTGGAACAATAACTCAAGAAAAGAGAACAATTTACAATATTAGAACTTCAGATGTTATTGATACAAACTTATACTCTGGTTTTGGAGTCGATGATGTAAATTACAAACCTCTTGATTGGATTAAACAGAAGAAAGATCTCAACATCAATGGAGACATTGTTTACAAGTCGAGATCATCAATTGAGTCTCAAGTTTATCCAGCAGCAAGAATAATTGGCGATTTCTCATCTTCCGATACTGATATATTTGTTGATGATGCTCAATTATTCTACTACGAATCTAATGATCTTGGAATAAGCATACCCGCAGACAGTGTTGGTGCTATTATTGTCAACGGATCTGATCCAGTTGCTGCTGCAGTTACTGCTGTAGTTTCTGCTGCAGGAACCATTAGTTCCTTGTCTATTGTAGATGCTGGATCTGGATATGTTGGATCTTCTCTGACAGTTTCTATTGCTGCACCAAAACAAATTGGTGTTGGCGTTGGAACAACTGCATCTGCAACAATAACGATTACAAACGGATCTTTAACAACTCCAATTACAATAACTAATCCAGGTCTTGGATATTCATCACTGACTCCTCCTTCTGTTCTTGCAGCATCTCCATCACCATCGTATGAAAATGTTACTGGATTTGATGCAGTCTATGGTTTCTCTGGAACTATTACTGGAATTGATACAACCACTGGAACTGGAGGAAATCCACTTGCGATTGAATTTACATTAAATGCAACTTCATTCAACAATTTACAGTCTGGTTATCCAATTTATATTAATGAAACTGGTGTTGGATCAGGTGTAACATCAATTGATAGTTCAGATTCTGCAATTGTTGGCGTTGGAACTGCCTTCTTAAATAATGTCTATATTATAAATTCATTCTCTTCTGCTGGAACGGTTGGTGTTGCAACTTGTAACGTACTTTCCACGACATCCGTGGTTGGAATCGCTACTACAGGAACTTCAGATTCTCCAGTTGGTAGATTCTCATGGGGCAAGATTACTGGCATATCCAGATCTTCAAACCCACTGTCTATTGGCGTAACTGGTCTTACAGTTGATTCTGGTCTTAGCACATTCCCAACAATTCAAAGAAGAAATTATGGATTAAGAGATACTGGTGGATTGAGGGTGTAATGTACATTATAAATATAGAAAAAAGCTATTAATATGGCGGCAATTGTAACAGACCAGTTTAGAATATTAAATGCTGGAAATTTTATAGATTCTGTTGATAGTGATTCAAACTCATATTATGTTTTTGTTGGTTTATCAAATGCCGATGCCTCATCGGGATATGGTAAAGATGCTAATTGGGATACTGACACCCCAAATCCAATTGACAACTTTAACTACCAGAATTTTGTTGGCGACAACATGATATATGGTAAGAAGGTCACGTCTAGTAATATTAGAAGACTTGCTAGACGTGTTGATTGGGCAAGAGGTACTAAGTATGAAATGTATCGCCATGATTATAGCATTTCCAATCTTTCACCAATAACAAAATCATCTAGATTATATGATGCAAATTATTTTGTTGTTAATAGTGAATATAAGGTTTATATTTGCATAGACAATGGTTCTTCTGGAATCAATACTACTGGCAATGCTTCTCTAGATGAACCAACCTTTACAGATTTGGAACCAACTGCAGCAGGTGTGAGTGGTGATGGATATGTTTGGAAATATCTTTATACCGTTTCTCCAAGTGATATTATAAAATTTGATTCTACTGAATATGTTTCTCTTCCTAACGATTGGGATACTTCAACAAATGCCCAAATAACAGCAGTTAGAGAAAATGGAAATTCCGATATCAATGAAAATCAAATAAAGAAAGTATATATCGATAATCGTGGGGCAGGATATTCACAAGGATCCCACGAATTAAATATTCTTGGTGACGGAAGTGGGGCAAGAGTTGTAGTTGAAGTTGATACTTCTGGAAGAATAACAGATGCTGTTATATCTTCAGGTGGTAAAGGATATACTTATGGTATGGTAGATCTTGGATCTATTAACGCAAACTCTTCAACGAAAGCAAAGTTAATTCCAATAATCCCACCATCAAATGGGCATGGATATGACCTGTATAAGGAATTAGGCGCAGACAGAGTTCTTGTTTATGCTAGATTTGACGATTCGACTAGAGATTTTCCAATTGATACAAGGTTTGGTCAAATTGGAGTTGTAAAGAATCCAACTTCTATTGGATCAACATCACTTTTCACATCGAACACATTCTCCTCTGCTGGTGCTCTTAAGTTTTCATCTATAACTGGAACAATAGCGATCGGTGATGAAATTAGACAGACAGTCACCGCTGGAACAGCGAAAGCATATGTTACATCATATGATAGTGAAACTAAAGTTTTGAAGTATGTCCAAGATAGAGCATTGTTCTTCAATGCATCTACTGAAGACTCAACCGATTACATTGGTGTATCTACATCCTCAAATGTATATGCCTTTGAATCCAGTGCCACTGTAGTCACTTCTACTGGTGCAGGATCATTCTCTGGATCAATTGATTTGAATTTTACAGGTATTACTACCAATCCAACTGGTAATAAGATTATTTCTTTGGGATCCCAATTTACAAATGGTATTTCATCTTCGGAGATAAATAAAGGGTCGGGAGATGTAATTTATCTTGATAACCGCCCCGTAATCTCAAGAAATTCTAGACAAAAAGAAGACGTTAAAATTATCCTGGAATTTTAAAAAATGCCACAAAAAACGAATCTCAATATAAGCCCCTATTATGACGATTTTGACAAGTACGACAATTTTTATAGGGTATTATTTAAACCAGGATTTCCCATTCAAGCTAGGGAATTAACAACACTACAGTCTATTCTACAAAATCAAGTAGAATCATTTGGTAGTCATATGTTTAAAGAGGGATCCATGGTGATCCCTGGAAACATAAGTTATGACGCCGAGTATTATTCAGTAAGACTGAATGAAGAGCATTTGGGTATTGACGTATCGGTCTATGCCGACAAACTGGTTGGAAAGAGATTGCGTGGGGCAGATTCTGATATTGTTGCTGTAGTAGATGGTTATGCAAACATTTCAGAAATTGATGGAATTACCGACCTAACATTATTTGTAAAATATTCAAATTCTGGATCTGACAACGAAGTTTCTTATTTTACTGATGGTGAAGTCTTAATTACAGAATCATCATTTGTTTATGGTAATACTTCTATTAGTGAAGGTGATAGTGTAGCAACATTAGTATCTCAAGACTCTTGTACAAGAGGAACTTCTGCATCAATTGGTGCTGGTGTATACTTTATTAGAGGAACTTTTGTAGATGTTACATCTGACAAAATTGTTTTAGATGCATATACAGCAAACTCTTCCTATAGAGTTGGTCTGACAATCTCTGAAGAGATTATAACTGCAAAAGATGACTCTTCATTGTATGATACTGCTAAAGGATTTTCAAACTATGCGGCACCAGGTGCAGATAGACTGAAAATTTCTACTTCATTGATCAAGAAGAGTCTTGATGATTATGACGATAAGACTTTTGTTGAACTTTTAAGAGTCGAAAATGGTGAAATCAAGAAGTTAAAAAATAAGACAGAATATAATTTAATCAGAGATTATTTTGCAAAGAGAACCTATGAAGAATCTGGTGATTATTCAGTTGGTTCTTTTGATGTAGAAGTAAAAGAATCTTTAAATGACGGATTATCAAATGAGGGTGTATACACTACAAATCAGAAGACTGCTAGTGGAAATACACCATCTGACGATTTATTGTCAGTAAAAATATCCCCAGGAAAGGCATATGTTAGGGGATATGATATTGATACTTCATCAACAACTGTTTTAGATGTAGAAAAACCAAGAGACACACAAAATGTTGCTCAATCTTTAGTTCCATTTGAATTTGGAACATTGATGAGAGTCAACAATGTTTCTGGATCTCCAATTATTTCAGTTAATAATAATGACAACATTGTAGAACTCCGCAGCCAAAGAAAAAATTCCATATCAAATCCTAACGGAGCAAAGATAGGTGAAGCAAGAGTATATTCATTCAGTCTAACAGATGCATCTTATGTTGATGCATCAACTGAGTGGGATTTGTATTTGTATGATGTACAAACATATACAGAAATTACTGTAAACCAATCTTTAAATTCTACAGAATGTCCAGCAACATCTTTTATTAGAGGTTTAAGTAGTGGTGCATCAGGTTATGTTGTTGATGCTGCTTCTGGATCCACAATAAAACTTACTCAAACTTCTGGAACTTTTATTGCCGGAGAGCAACTTTTAATTAATGAGACGACTGAAGTTTCAAGATCAGTATCTTCGATTAAAACTTTTGGAATTAAAGATGTAAAATCTTTATACCAAAATTCTAATTCTATTGATACAAATCTCAAAGTAGACTTTGTTGCCGATACAGTTTTAAAAAAGAGACTTCCAAATAATTTTAGTAAAACTGATACAATCAGAATTGAAGGTAGTGGTTCAACAAGAACTGTAACATCGGCAGGAAAGTTCTTTACTGGAATTACAACTGATACTATTATTCGTTATCAAGTTTCTGGATTATCAACAGAAACATTTAACAGAGTTTCTGCTGTTGGTGCTAGTGGCACAACTTTAACAGTTGTTGCTGTTAATAATGTAGTAGAAGTTTGTGATGGAACATTACCATCAGCAACGCAGACAGTTACATTTTCTATCGGATCTCCATCAGTTTTTGATACTGGCGGTCTGTATGCAAAAATTGATGCCGATAATGTTTCCTCCGTAAGTCTTGCAGACTCTAATTTAATAGTAACTAAGCAAGTTACTTTAGAGTCAACAGATGCTAATGGAAGAATGAATATTCCAATTTCTTCTGTTGGAATTTCAAGTGCTTTATTTGAGGCATTTGATGCTGAAAGATATAGTATTTTCTATCAAGATGGTACAATAGAAGATCTAACTTCAGATCAGTTTACACTTAATAGTGGCGGATCATCAGTAACAATCACTGGATTGAAGGCGTCACAATCAAATACAGTAACTGTTAATACAACAGTTAAAAAGAATAATATTAAGAATAAGAAGAAAGAATACACCAGAAGTGAAAAAGTAACCGTCAACAGCACACGTTCTGGAGTATCAACATCTACTAGCGGATTATCAACAAGTTCATTCTATGGAATGCGTGTTGAAGATAAAGAAATTTCTTTAAATCTTCCAGATGTTGTTGAAGTAATTGCAGTTTATGAGTCTCTTGATATAAACTCACCTACTTTAGATTCTTTAGAATTCCCAGCAGGTCTTGCTCTTAACACAAATTCAATTCTTGGTGAAAGAATCGTTGGTAAAGATAGTGGCGCTATTGCCCAAATTGTAACAAGATCATCTGCAACAACTGTAGAAATTGTTTATTTAAATTCTAGCGAATTTGTAGTTGGTGAAATTGTTGATTTTGAAGAGTCTAATATTTCATCAACAGTTCAAGCAGTAGAATCTGGTAATTATCAAGATATTACAGATAAATTTGATCTTGATAAGGGTCAGAAAGAACAATACTATGATTATTCAAGATTGGTTAGAAACGATCCTAACTACATTCCATCACATAAATTGTTGATAATATTCAACTATTATAGTGTCCCATCAAATGACCTTGGTGATGTATATACCGTAAATTCTTATGATGAGGAGAGATTCTCTAAAGATATTCCCCTTCTTGAAGATGGAACTAGATCTTCAGACACTTTAGATTTTAGACCAAGAGTTGCTAGATTTACATCAACGACTAGTTCACCATTTGCTTTCTCTAGCAGAAACTTTGAAACATCTGGAACAAATCCTTCTCTTGTCATTTCACCATCAGAAAGTTCTTTAGTTGGATATGATTTTTATCTACCAAGAACTGACAAAGTTGTTTTAGACAAACTTGGTAAGTTTAGTGTAATTAAAGGAACTTCTTCTACAAATCCACAATCTCCAGTGAATGTAGAGGAAGCAATGGATATTGCAAAAATTGAATATCCAGCATATCTTTACAATACAAATGATGCAACTATTACTCTTGTAGATAATAGAAGATATACTATGAGAGATATTGGAAAGATTGATGATAGAGTTACAACATTAGAAACGGTTACGTCACTTTCATTGTTGGAACTTGAGACAAAAACTTTCCAAGTAAAAGATGCTGACGGATTGGATAGATTCAAGTCTGGATTCTTTGTAGATGATTTTAAAGATGTTAAGAGATTGAGCAAAAAACTCTCTAAGGCAAATGTAGACACTGCGACTAAGGAACTTATAAGTCCTATTGATTTCTATTCTATAAAACCACAAATAAGTCTTGATCCATCAATTAATGTAGACACTGCAGATTTTTCAACAAATCTTACATTGTTAGATTCAAATGTCCAAAAAACTGGAGATTTAATTACACTAAAATATACCGAAACCAATTGGATTGAACAACCATTAGCTTCAAGAGTTGAGAATGTAAACCCATTCAATATGATTGAGTATATTGGTAGAATTGAATTGTCTCCTGCATCAGACAATTGGGTTAGAAACGTATATGTTGATGGTGGAGAAAGAACAATAACTGGAGATTATGATGGTTCATACATTGAAACCGTAAAAATTTCTAGCCAACCAGATACCCATATTCGTTCCAGAAACGTTGCATTTAGTGCTGGTGGATTAAAACCACTTACTAGATACTACCCATTCTTTGATGGAACAAAGGGAATTGACATTATTCCTAAACTCATTCAAATAGAAATGGTTTCTGGTGTCTTTGAGATTGGTGAAACTGTAGAAGGATATGTTGGAGAAAATAAACTGTTTGCGTCTAGGGTTATTCAACCAAACCATAGAACTGGACAATATAATAATCCAACAACAAAAATAAGTCTTAATCCATACAATAGAGATAATACTTTACCAGAAACATATTCAGCATCTTCAGATGTATTAAACATAGATGTTGAAGCTCTATCTGAAGAAGTTATTGGAAAATTTAGTGGATATATTACTAAGGGAATGACACTGCTTGGCGTTACAAGTGGAGCTCAGGCATCAGTAACGTCAATCAAACTTGTTTCTGATACATATGGAGACATTGGTGGATCATTCTTCTTCAGAGATCCTCTGGCAACTCCAACACCACCTTTGAGATTTACGACAGGTGAAAAGACTTTTAAATTAACATCAAGTTCAACAGACGCAACTCCATTGCCTGGAAGTTTGCTTATTAGTAGTGGTGAAACAACTTATAGCACAAGTGGTATTGTAGACACCTACAGACAAACAAGAGTTGTTGTAAGAAGACCACCCCCACCACCACCACAACCAGCACGTGGTGGTGGTAAAGATCCACTTGCCCAAACATTTACTGTTGATGAAACTGGCGCATTCTTAACTAGTGTCGATCTTTTCTTCGCTAGTAAGGATGAAACAGAAAAAGTAACGGTGGAACTCAGAACTGTTGAGTTGGGAACTCCAACAACAGAATTGGTCGAAGATTATGCTAGAGTAACTTTAGAACCATCACAGATCAATACTTCAGATGATGCATCTGTTGCAACAAAGGTTACATTTAGATCGCCAATTTACTTACAACCAGAAACTGAGTATGCTCTTGTAATCTTAGCACCATCTTCAAATAATTATGAAACATGGATTGCTAAGATGGGTGAAAATACCGTAAATACAACATCACTTCCAGATGCGGAAAGTGTCGTTGTTACTAGGCAGTATCTTGGTGGAAGTTTGTTCAAATCTCAAAATGGATCAGTTTGGACTCCAAGTCAATTTGAAGATCTTAAATTTAAACTCTATAAAGCACGTTTCACTTCAAAATCTGGAATTGCCTACTTCTATAATCCACCACTTAACACAGATGATCCATCATCTAAGATTGTTAAGAATGGAATCAAAACTTTACCAAGAAAGTTGAGTGTTGGTATTACGACTACATCCAATTTAGATGATGTTCTTGTTGTTGGAAGAAAAGTAAGTGATACAACATCAGCATCTGGTCCTTATGGATACATTGAACAAGTTGGTGGCAGAATAAACACTGTCACTTCTTCGTTGGTTGGAACTGGATACAGCAATGGATCATACACAAATGTTCCATTGTATTCAATTACTGGATCTGGATCTGGAGCAGAAGCATCAATCACGATTGCTAATGGAAAACTTTCTGGAACTCCATCAATAACTGCTGCTGGTAGTGGTTATGTTGTTGGTGATATATTAGGAATTACCACAAGTAGTGTCGTCAAAGGTAAGGGTGCTCAAATTTCTGTAGCCTCTCTCAGTGGAAAAGATACACTTTATCTGACAAATGTCCAGGGAGAAGAATTTACTTCTGGTCAAGACTTAGTTGTTTATAATGGAAGCACTGCTGTAGCATATGCAAACACTGATATAACTTCATCAGATTTGATTAGCACTTTATATGATGGAAGAGTTATTGAAGTAAATCAGTATAATCATGGATTGAAGGCGGATAATAACCTCGTTACTATTTCTGGTATTAAACCAAATACAATACCAACAAAACTGAATGCAGCACTTGGAGTTAGTGACACTACTATTTCTGTTGCTAATACATCAACATTTGCAACCTTTGAAGGTATATCAACTTCACAAGGATACTTGAAAGTAAATAATGAAATTATTTTCTACAATTCAATTACTGCTGGTAGTGGTGGAGCAGGAACTCTTGGTATTGGAACAAGAGGAGTTGACAATACTACAACTGCAACTCATGCCATAAACTCTAAGGTTTATTCTTATCAGTTAAATGGTATTTCTCTGACTAAGATTAATACCGATCACAATATGTCAACAGATGCAACATTAAAATCATCTAAGGATCTTGATAAGTATTACTTGCAAATAAGCAGAGGAACAAGAACTTCTGGCGATAGTCAACTTAGTTTCACTGATGAAAACTCTGTTGGTAATAAGAATATTTCCGCCACAAGAAATGTTCAATATAATACTGTTCTTCCTCAATTTAATGTAATAACTCCTGGAGAAAATACAACAATTTCTGCCCAAATTAGAACTGTTTCTGGAACAAGTTCTGGTGGGTCTGAGGTCTCATTTATTGATCAAGGATTTGAATCGGTCCAACTTAATGAACAAAATTACATGTCAACCGTTAGAATGGTTGCATCTGAAGTAAATGAAACTACAAGATTGTTAGATCTTCCTAAGAATAAATCATTTACAATTGGATTAACTTTAAATTCAACAGACCGCAATCTTTCTCCAGTTGTTGATATACAAAATTCTACTATAATCTATGGTAGAAATAGATTAAATACACCAATCTCTGACTATGTAACTGATGGACGTGTAAATCTTGTTAATGGAGATCCACATTCTGCAATTTACGTAACTAAGAAAGTATCTCTCAAAGAACCAGCAACATCTCTCAAAGTGTTGTTGTCTGCTCAAAGACATTCTTCTGCAGATTTTAGAGTTCTTTATCAACTCTTTAGAGCAGATTCTTCTGGAGTTGAACAATCCTTTGAATTATTCCCAGGTTATGACAACCTGAGAGATACTGATGGTGATGGATATGGTGATAGAATCGTTGATGACACCAAAAATAGTGGAAGAGCTGATGCATTTGTAACCTCAAGTAATACCTTTAAGGAATATCAATTCAGTATTGATGACCTTGAGCAATTTACTGGATTTAGAATTAAGATTGTGATGAGTGGAACAAATGAAGCCCGAGCTCCTAAATTTAAAGACCTCAGAGTAATTGCTCTTGCATAATATGATTAAAGTTGAAGGACATAAAAATTTGTATCGGGAAGACTCTGGGGCAATTGTCAATATCGATACAAATGAATATAATAACTATATTAAACTTAAGAATGAAAGAAAAAAACAAAAGGAGGAGATAGAAACTATAAAGAATGATATTAGTGAAATTAAATCCCTACTTATGGAGATCATCAATGGATCCAGACAAAATTGAATTAGAAACAATGTGTAAGATGTTTGAGTATGAAAAATACTCTCGTCTGATTGATGAATTAAATGTTGATGAATTGAAAAACTTTGCCAAGTCCTATTTCAAACTCTATTTGAAACAACAAGAAGTAATTAGCAATTTCTCCATCCTCGATTCTGGTTTAGCATAAATACTTCTAAAGACCAATTGAAAAGATGGCAGTATACGTCAGTAATATTAATATAGAAACCGGAACAAACTTTTCTCAGGTTTTTACTTTAGAGGACGTTAATACAAACTCTCCTCTGAATTTATCTGGTTATACAGTTAATTCACAGATGAGGAAGCATCCTGCGAGTTCTGGCGTTACTACATTTACAACAAACTTGAGTGATCCTACTGCTGGTCAACTACAAATTGGTCTGAGCACAACTCAAACATTAGCACTAAAACCTGGAAGATATGTATATGATGTATTAGTTACTGATACATCAAATAACGTCAGTAGGGTTGTTGAGGGTATGGCAATAGTAAGTCAAGGAGTTACTCGCTAATGGCAAACATCAGAGTCAGAGTAGGTCAAAGACAAGGAACTAAAGTAGTAGCATCAAACAAAGCTGCTACTGGAAACCTTGCTGGTCAAAATGATGTTGATATTACTGCTAGAGCAAACAGGACATTTTTAATGTATGATTCTGTATCATTAAAATATATCCATGTTCCAGCAGATCAAATTGTTGACTTAGCTGATGGAGTTGATGATGATGCTTATGATGGTGGCATTTGGTAAAAAATTAATCAACTAAATAAGTATAAAAGGAAAAGTAGTTAGAAATGGCGACTCCTGTACTACAGTTTAAAAGAGGTGCCTTTAGTAATCTGCCAGCGTTGAAAGCAGGTGAGCCTGGTTTTACCACTGACAAGTTTGATTTTTATATTGGATTAGATAATCAACTTGCAAATAATAAATTTTTCGGATCTACAAGATATTGGAAGAAAGAAACAGAAACCACAGGAAGTGGTCTGAATCTTGTAGAAGGAACGAATAACGGAACTGATTTCATTACAATACAGTCTCCAGCATCTTTGGTTGGCGTTGTCACATATACTCTTCCCGGAACACAAGGATCTGAAAACAGCATCTTACAAAATGATGGGTTGGGTGGTCTTTCTTGGGCAACATCAATTGATAATTTAACACTAACAGATGTAGTTCTAACTGGAATTACAACTATTGGTGAGACTAATTTAGACGTTAATGCCAGTGCAGTAGACTTTAGTGGTATTGTCACCTTTAGTAACACTACCCAATCTACAGACAAAGATACTGGTGCCGTTGTAGTAGAAGGTGGCGTTGGTATTGAGAAGAACCTCAGTGTTGGTGGAGCAACCACCATCACAGGAAATCTTTTTGTTGGTGGAACTTCTGAATTTATTGGAGTAGCAACGTTCCGTGGCGGAACAATCAATCTTGGTGATGCCGACACCGATGATATTAATGTTGGTGGTGAATTTATTTCAGATCTTCTTGCCAATGATGATGATTCTTATGATATTGGTAGAGGACCAGACAAGAGATGGAGACACGCAAACTTCTCTGGAGTTGGTACATTTGCAGTAGGTGCTGTAGTTGATGCCATTCAAATTGGAATCACAGCAGCAAGTGAAATTGATACTTCTGCTGGAGATCTTACATTAGATTCTGCTGCTGGAACCGTTATTGTTGATGATCAATTAACAGTTGCTGGAGTATCGACTTTTACTGGTGCCATTGATGCAAATGGTGGTGCCACGATTGATAATATTCAGATTGGCATTACTGATGACAACGAAATTGATACTTCTAGTGGTAATCTGACCATCGATTCTGCTGGTGGATTTACCACCATTGACGATAATTTAAATGTAACTGGAATTTCCACTTTTGCTGATGCCATTGATGCAAATGGTGGTGCCACGATTAATAATATTCAAATCGGTGTTACTGGTGACAATGAGATTGATACATCAACAGGTAATCTGACACTTGATTCTAATGGTGGCACAGTTACGGTTGATGACAATCTGACTGTTACTACTGGAAATGAGTTAGTAGTTACAGACTTAACTAATACTCGCGTATTACTTGCTGGTGCTTCCAGCCAAATTACTGATAGTGCAGATCTTACCTTCACAGGTAATGTTCTTACTGTTGCTAACACAATTGACGTTACTACTGTTGAAGTAACAAACGTCAAGGCAAAAGATGGTACTACTTCAATTACCATTACTGATGGAAATGGTAATGTCGGTATTGCTAGTGACCTCACTGTTAGTGGAAATCTGACGGTATTGGGATCCCAAACAGAAGTTAATACAGAAACACTCCTTGTTGAAGATAGTCTAATTGAAGTTGGTCTGATCAACAGTGGCGGAAGTCTTGTACCACCATCTTCGGATGCAAATATTGATGTTGGTGTTATTTTCCACTATTTTGACACCGCTGCTAAAAAAGCTGCTGTTTACTGGGATGATTCGGTATCAAGAGTTTCTATTGCCTCTTCAGTAACTGAAGCATCAAGTGTCTTAACGGCAAATGCATATGCTGCTTTAGAAATTGGGGCACTTTGGGTAAACGATTGTGCTGGTCAAAGTCAAGTTATTTCTTGCACAGGATCAGAAAGATTCTTAGAAAATATCACCATTGATGGTGGATCATTCACATAAATAAGTAAATAAGAAATAGATTATAAATATGGGTAGGAGCAATCCTACCCTTTTTTATTTTCGATATGACTGAGAACGATTATAAAAATTTTATTGCAGTATATCAACAAAAGTCGTCAGACCTTTTTAATCAAACAATTGCTTTAGAAGCAAGATTGATGTCTTCAAATCAATTAATAGAAATGTTGACAAATAAGGTTAATGAGCAAAAAAGTGAGATTGAAACGCTAAAAGCAAAAAATAATAGGAAAACTACAAAAACAGATAATTCATCTTCTGAGGAATTCTAATGGCAAAACCATCAACACGCCAAGAACTTATAGATTATTGTCTTAGGCGTTTAGGTGCTCCAGTTCTGGAAATAAATGTAGATGACGACCAGATTGATGATTTGGTTGATGATGCTCTTCAGTATTTCCAAGAAAGGCACTTTGATGGTGTCGAAAGAATGTATTTGAAGTATCAACTTACGCAAGAAGATATTAATAGAGGAAAAGCAACTAATAATAGTGGGAGCACAAACACTGTAGGAATTGTAACTACATCAGCAACTTCCACAAATATTGCTGGTTATGGAACAACGACTTCTAATTTCTACGAAACATCAAACTTTATTCAAGTTCCTGATTCCGTAATTGGTGTTGAGAAAATTTTTAAATTTGATACTAGCTCAATATCGGGTGGAATGTTTAGTATCAAATATCAGTTATTTTTGAATGACTTATATTATTTTAACTCTGTTGAACTTTTGCAATATGCAATGGTAAAAACATATTTGGAAGATATTGACTTTTTATTGACGACTGATAAGCAAGTTAGATTTAACAAAAGACAAGATAGACTATATCTTGATATAGATTGGGGAGCACAAACTGCTGGAGATTTTATAGTTATTGACTGTTATAGAATTTTAGATCCAAACACCTTTACTGGTGTTTATAATGACAGTTTTCTCAAAAAGTATTTAACTTCTCTTATTAAACGCCAGTGGGGTCAAAATCTTATTAAGTTTAATGGCGTTAAACTGCCTGGTGGAATTGAGTTAAATGGAAGACAAATATATGATGATGCGGAAAGAGAGTTGCAAGAGATAAAGTCAAGAATGGCAATGGATTATGAGCTTCCTCCCTACGACTTTATTGGATAATGGCACTAAATCCCTTTTTTCTACAAGGCTCTTATGGAGAGCAAAGATTAGTTCAAGAGTTGATCAATGAGCAACTCAAAATTTATGGTGTAGAAGTAACTTACATCCCAAGAAAGTTTGTTAGGAAACAAACTATCATTGAGGAGATTCAGTCGTCTACTTTTGATGACAACTTTTTGTTAGAGGCATACATCAATAACTTTGATGGTTATAGTGGTGCTGGTGATATTATGACCAAATTTGGTGTCAGCATCAGAGATGAACTATCATTAACAATTTCAAAAGAAAGATTTGAAGACTTCATTGCAGTCTTTCTTGAGGATATGGATGATGATGAAGTTGAAGTTGCAAGTAGACCAAGGGAAGGGGATTTAATTTATTTTCCACTCGGTCAAAGACTATTTGAAGTTAAGTTTGTAGAGCACGAAAATCCTTTCTACCAGTTAGGCAAAAATTATGTTTATGAATTGAAATGTGAACTCTTTGAATATGAGGATGAAGTTATTGATACAACTATTGATGAGATTAGTGATACTGTCGATCAAATTGGATATATTGTAGATCTTAAACTATTCCCTGGTGGAGTGACAGCGAATGCTTCTGCCACAATTAATAGTGGATATATTAATGACATATATTTAAACAATGATGGATATGGATACACTAGTGCTCCAGCAGTTACATTCTCATCTCCACCAACAGGATTTACAACTGCAACTGCAGTTGCTATAACCACGACAAGAAATAATATAACATCAGTAAAAGAAATTTTATTAACTAATGCTGGAACTGGATATACTATTGCACCAACGATAACATTTGCTGGTGGAGGAGGAACTGGCGCTGCAGCAACTTGTGGCATCAATACTTCATCTACTGGTGTCATTTCAATCGTTGTGACTAGTGGTGGATCTGGTTATTCAACTACCCCACCAGTTACTATTGCTTCCCCAGGATCTGGAACAACTGCAATTGGAAGAGCGGTTGTTAATGCTACAGGATCAATATCCGATGTTTACATCATAGATCCAGGAGAAGGATATACAACCACACCTTCGATAATTATAGGTGCAGCAGCAACTACAGGAATTGGAACTTTCTGGCGTAATGAGATTGTTACTGGATCTATATCCGGAACAAGTGCAAGAGTTAAGAGATGGAATAGAAGTACTTCTATTTTACAAATAAGTCATATTAATGGATCTTTTGCTCCAGGAGAAATTGTTACAGGAGAAAAATCTGGGGCAGAATATGTAGTAAATGTATCGACAGCAAATACAACTACCGATAAATATAAACAAAATGAAGATATTGAAGTAGAAGCAGACTCTATTTTAGATTTTACAGAATCAAATCCATTTGGTAACTATTAATGTTAGGATCTTATTACTATCACGAAATCATTAGAAAGACAATTATTGCTTTCGGAACTCTTTTTAATGATATTCATATCCAACATAAGAATAGTTCAGATTCTGTAATTAGTGATATGAAGGTTCCTCTTGCTTATGGTCCAACACAAAAGTTTTTAGCAAAACTTGAGCAGCAGGCAGACTTAAACAAAGCAGTCCAAATTACATTACCAAGAATGTCATTTGAGATGACTTCTATTGATTATGATGCAACAAGAAAAGCAGGTGTAACACAGACTTTTAGGGCTGTTGATGGCAACAGCAATATGAAAAAAGTTTATATGCCAGTTCCTTATAATATTGGATTTGAACTGAGTATCTTATCAAAGTTGAATGATGATGCTTTGCAAATTGTTGAGCAGATTCTTCCATACTTTCAACCTTCTTTCAACTTATCAGTAGACTTAGTAGATTCTATTGGGGAAAAGAGAGATATTCCAGTAGTTCTCAACAGCGTCGCATTCCAAGACGACTATGAGGGAGATTTCTCCACAAGAAGAGCTCTGATATATAGATTACAGTTTACCGCAAAAACATATCTCTTCGGTCCTGTTGCGGATAATCCTGAAGGTCTTATTCGTAAGGTTATTGTTGACACTTACGCAGATACTAACAGAACAACTGCCAAGAGGGAGATGAGATATACAGTCACTCCAGATCCAATTGATGCTGATCCTGGAGATGACTTTGGATTTAGTGAGAACTGGGAATATCTTGGAGATTCTAAGTCTTACAGTCCTACAACCCAATCTGATATTTAACACTTATGCCAGAATTTGATGCTATTGATGATGCTCTAAATGTAGAGAGCAGCATTGTTGAGGTTGAGGATGCTCCTAAGAGTATTACAAAACCTGAGCAAAAGACTGACATCTCAAAGGACTATGAGTATACTAGAGCAAACTTATATTCATTGATTGAAAAGGGTCAGGAAGCAATTAATGGAATCATGGAACTTGCCGGTGAAGGTGGCAGTCCAAGGGCATATGAAGTTGCTGGTCAGTTGATTAAGAGTGTTGCCGATACTACTGATAAGTTAATTGACTTACAGAAGAAACTGAAAGATGTGGAAGAAGATGCTGGAAACAATAAAGGACCAAACACTGTTACAAACAACGCAGTATTTGTTGGTTCCACATCAGAACTTCAGAAACTACTCAAGCAAGGTTTTCTAAATAATAATAAGACTGAATAGTAATAATGAAAAAATCCTGCAAAAAGGGTTACTACTATTGCTTCACTTCAAAGAAGTGTAAGAAAATACCTGCTGGTCACCATGTCATGGGATCTGGTCGTTTGATGAAAGATAGTGAGCATGAAGAAGGTAATGGTGGTGAGGAGTCTACTGAAACCACTAAGAATGGTAAGACCAATGGTAATGGAAATGGTGGTAATGGTGGAGCAGTAAGTGAAGGTTGGTCTGAGAAATATAAGAAGTCTATTGACTGTAAGAATCCAAAAGGTTTCTCACAAAGAGCACACTGTCAAGGAAGAAAAGTGAACGAAGCAAAAGAAAAAGACCATGAAGTCTCAATGGCTAAGACTCAGGTCAAAAAGTCTATTGATAATCTTCAGAAGGTAGCAAGAGTACTTGCAAAGAAAACTGATGCAGATAATCTTCCTGCATGG
>Ga0222715_10000673_pt1 | contig 33999 bp, 24 predicted proteins | sample C33_9DmetaG_FD_165056 | JGI IMG/M metagenome (GOLD analysis project Ga0222715, IMG submission 165056) | Estuarine water microbial communities from San Francisco Bay, California, United States - C33_9D | ecosystem: Environmental > Aquatic > Marine > Unclassified | place: USA: California...
TGTCAATTCAAAAAACGACGCTTCAAACGATAATTATGCAAAAGAAACTATAAATGGAGGTAAGAAAAAATCTAAAAAAATGAAAAAATCTAAAAAAATGAAAAAATCTAAAAAAATGAAAAAATCAAAAAAAATGAAAAAATCAAAAAAAATAAAAAAATCTAAAAAAATGAAAAAATCTAAAAAAATGAAAAAATCTAAAAAAATGAAAAAATCTAAAAAAATGAAAAAATCTAGAAAAATGAAAAAATCTAGAAAAATGAAAAAAGGAGGTTATTGGAAAACGTATAGACTTGCTGGTGATCCTCCAACAAAACTTAGATTTAGATGGATAGATGAGTATGATACTTCCAGTGAAGATAATGAATAAATACTTATATCTTAATAATTATTATCTATAATAATTATAGTTATAATTATTATGGATGCTTATGATTTAATTTCTGCTATTATAATTATTTTAGTATTTTTTGGATTGTATTTTGGCGCTGTTTTAGGAATTGGTTTAAAACATATAGAAAACAATTGGCCAAAATACAGATGTAACCCAAGTGTTATGCCATTTGCCGGTCTTTTTAATCATGACGTTATGCAAAATTTTACTTTTTGCATTCAAAATATGCAAATTAGCTCAATGGGTATGTTTTTGGAACCAATTCATTATGCATTATCATTTGGTGGTGAAATAACAAATATAATTCGCGAGGCAATAAATGCTGTTAGAGCATTTTTTAATAATATAAGAAATTGGATTACAACAATAGTAAAAAGTATTTTTGGTGTTTTTTTAAATATGTTAATAGAAATACAAAAATTAACTCTTAATATATAAGATTTATTTAGAAAAACATTGGGAGTTTTAGCAACATTTTTATATATTTTATCTGGTGCTGTCTTGACTGGAAAATCTGTGTGGGATGGACCTCCAGGTCAACTCGTTCGGGCGATTTAATATAATAAACAATTTATAATTATATTATATATGGATATAATATCAAAATTTAATCATTTATATAGCAAAGAAGGGTTTTTTCAAAAATATGGTACAGAATTAATTATATCAAGTTTGATAATATTTGTTTTTTTTATAGTTGCAAGTTATTTTTATACCATGTCACATATAAGAAGTTTAAGAAAAGATTGGCCACAAAATAAATGCAACCCAATTTATATACCATTTGCCGGATTGATTATTAATCATCCAAATAAATCTAATCTAGAAACAACATCAGAAAATTTCAATTTTTGTATAAATAATATTTTATCATCAATACTTTCTACAGTTTTAGAACCAATTTACTACTTTGTAAAATTAATAATAGAATCATGGAAAGAAATAATAACTGCTATACAAAATATCAGAGCAATGTTTAATGATATGCGCAATTCAGCCAATAATGTTACTAAAGATGTAATGAATCGCGGCTTAAATATTACAACGCCGTTTATTCAAAATATAATTATAGCAAGAGATACATTAAATAAAACAAATGGTGTAATGGCAGCCGGACTGTTTCAAGTATTTGCCACATATTTAACTTTAAGATCTTTAATTGCAACAATTATAGAATTAATAATAATATTAGTTTTAATAATTTTGGCTGGAACTACTTTAGGATTATATGCAGCTGCATTTTTTACTTTTGGAGCAACATTACCAGCTGCAATTGCAGGAACAATTTTTTTTATGGTATTATCAATCCCACTAGCAATTATAATTGCCGAAATAGCATCAAAATTACAAGTAAGTCCGAGTCGTTCTATTCCACCAATTCCAACGGGATAATTAGAAGTATATTAATGATTTATATATATTTTTATCTTTTAAATATGTATAAAGTATGGAACTAAATATTTTAGGATTAAAATTACGATTAGAAGTTATTTTACTCGTTATCATACTATTTTGGTTAATTAGTGGATATACAATTTGCTCTTGCAGTAGAGTTTCATCACTAAAAGAAGGTTTTCAAAGTTTAGGTGCTTCAATTGGATGGAGAACTGGCGATGGTGTTCCAGGTGATACATGGGATAAGCCATCTAACTCTAATACTAGTGAAGATTTATTACAATCATTAGATGGTATAACAGCCGGACAAATTCCTTTACCAGATGATCAAAAGTTTTTATTTTACGCAAATAAATTTGATCCAAAATGCTGTTCTAAACCACAACATTATTCTTCATCAACAGGATGTGCTTGTATTTCAAGAAAACAAATGGAATATTTAAATCAAAGAGGTGGCAATAGAACTTATCCTACTGTTTTTTAAGTTGTATTAATGATAATTACATATATATATTATTAATAATATATAAAAATATTACTAATGATATATAAAAATATGATACTATTTATCTTATTTAATTTATATAATTCATTAAATATTAGAATGTGTATTAACAATAATAACAATTATAACAATAATAACAATAATAAAAATAACTATAATTTACCAATAAAAAAATTACAAAATGGAGAACATGTTAATTTAATATTATTAAATAATGTGATAACATCAGAATGGTGTAAAAATTGGATTTATGATATGAGTTTATATAAAAAAAATGAAGATTGTGAATATCCACAATTTATGTTTACTGATATGATGAGTATGAGAATTTATTGTGAAACAAATAAAGATGATAATTTTTTCTATGTTGGATATATACCAAAAAATATTAATACTATTAATGGTCCGTTGTATATAGGCGCTTTTAAATTAATAGAAGGAAAAAGAATATTTAACATTGAAAACATTATTCAAAATCCAAGTAATACTTATTCAGATATAACAATAAATGATTTTAGAAATGATTTGTATCATCTTGGAGCGCAAAGTAATTGTATTATGAATATAACACCATTAAAAAATTTTTCAAATAGTAGATACTGGTTAGATTTCAGATTATTTTAAATAATAATTAATATTTATTTTATTTAATAACCATGATAACATTTATTACAATAACAGAGTTTTTTAAAACCATCTTCTCCGATATCATAAATATCTTCAATATAATTATGCTGACAGTTTTTTTTTAAATATGCATCTACTTGATGAAGTAGATAATTACAAGTTAAACTAAAAGTCGATGGTTTATCTATATTCATAGATGTTTCTAAGTTTTCCTTTAATTTTTGCAATTCTAAATTATTTGGTGAAATATTAATCTTTTGCAGTTCTGTTAAGTTTTTTGAAGCTTCTTTGAGTAAAAACTTTAATTTAATAATATTTTCTAAATCGTAACTCGAATCGTTCAGAGTAGTTTCGTTAATAGTATATTGCGGTTCCATTGTAATAATTAATATATTATGTTTTATATTATATTTTTATAATACTTATCAATTTTTTTTTATTAAAATAAAAATAAAATAAAAATAAATACACAGTATAAATTAAGCATAACTGTAGATATTTACATATATTTATAAAAATAATAATTTCAATATAAATATGAAAATATTATTTCTATTTAATGTTAACCCATTGAAATTATGTATAAAATATTTGAAAAAGAATGATGATGAAAAAAATTTAGATAAAAATTATTTTTATTCATACTTAAAAGATATTTGATTTTTATTTCTACTTAATAATAAAAACTATTTATGTAATTTTATAATTACATATACATTAATTTCCATTTTTCATCTGAACTGTTTTTATTTTTTATTAATTCTTTTAATAATTTTTCAGTTATAATTAAAGGAAATTCTATTTTTACAGATAAGTCTTCTTCAAATAAATTTTCGCCAGATTTCATTAATCTAAATAAGTTTAATTTAGTAAATATAATTTCTAAGCATCTTTTTAAATTTCTTACACCATCTTCGGTTTCTGTGTAATTATCAACTATATATTTTATCATATCATCATTAATAATTATATCTTCTTTGTTAAAATTTATTTCTTCGTATATTTTTGGTAATAAATATTTTTTTGCAATTACAATTTTCTCTTTTACATCATAACCTTTTACAGATATTTTATACATTCTATCTAACAAAATAGGATTTATCTTACTTTCATCATTATAACTAAAAATGAATAAGGATTTACTTAAATCAAAATCTATTTCTGAAAAATATTTATCATGAAAATTTGTATTTTGTGTAGTATCGGTTAAATGTGTTAAAATTCCAGTAATTTCTTCACCTTTAGGAGTATCACTCACTTTATCTAATTCATCAAAGAATATAATAGGATTAGAAGTTTTACTTTGAAGTAATATATCCACTATTTTTCCCCATGTGCTACCTTCATAAGTATATGAATGACCTTCTAAATAACTGCTATCTGTTGCTCCACCTAATGCTAATAGATTGAACGGTCTATTTAATATTTTACTTATACCATCTTTTATTAATGTTGTTTTTCCAGTTCCCATTGGTCCTTTTATAGCAATTGCAGTTCCAATAGCCCGAGGATTCACAACCCATTTACCAATTAATTGCATTATTTGTATTTTTGCATCATTCATACCATAAACTACATCATTTAAGGTATTTTTACATTTTAACATAAATTCATGACAATTTTCAATACCATCATTTATTGTAACTGGTAAATTACTATACTTATTAAATGGAATATTTACAAAAGTGTCTACCCAATTTTTTAATTTATGATATTCACCATTGTCAGAGTCACTTGAAGATAAAGTATTTACTTTTTTTAAAATTATTTCTTCATATTTTTTAAATATTTCAAATTGTTTTAACTTCACTACATATGAAATAAAAGTATCAAACCAGTTTATTATCTTAAAATATTCAGATTCTTCAGATTCTAAAGAATATAATCTATTGAATTTTTTTAAAGCAATTTCTTTATATTTATTTGGTATATCTAATTGTAAAAATTTAAATAAATATGGCTTTTCATTATCATCCTTATTTATCTCTTTAATACTTTCAATTATATTTTTTTGTTCTTCTATTGATAAATTTTTTTTAAAATAGTTGAATGTATCTAATTGATATTTTTGTTTTGCTGCCTTTTTAAATTCAGTAAGATTCTTTTGTCTATTATTTCCATCGGTTAATTTATTTAATTTTTTTTCTTCTCCTTCGCTATTTTTAAGTAACTCTTTAGCTAATTTATTTTTTTTATTTTTACTCAATAATTCATTAGCTAAATTTTTAAATTTGTCTATAGTTTCTCTTCTATTTTCAATTTTATCAATTTTTAAATTATCTTCATCATGTATGTCAATATTGTCTTCAATATCGGTGTCTACTTTGTCATATTCACTTTGCATAATATGTGCTTTATTAGTCCTTTGATATACACTTTCACCGGAACTTTCATCGGAACTTTCATCGGAACTTTCATCGGAACTTTCATGATGTTGATTAAATTTATTTGTATTTTTATTTTTATCTATATCAATAATTTCCAAGACAAGATTATTATTATTTTTATTCTTTTGCATATTTTTTACTCTATTAGTCATATATTTTGAAGGATATAACTCTGATAATAATTCAGTAAATTTTTCATTATTAAATTTTTGTTTTTTATTTACACTTTTAGATTTATTTATAATTTCATTATCACTGCTACATTCTGTATAATTATCACTATCATTAGTTAGTTCATCACTAGAATGATTTTTACTTGGTAACCATTCATCATCATCATCATCTTCATCATCATCATTATTACTTTCATAAATATATTTTTTATTTGTGTTGTTTTTATACCTTGTATTATATTTGTGAATTTTTAATTTGCGTTTTTTTTCAATTACCATAGTTCTTATATGTATAATGTAATTTTATTTTTATATACTCAATTTTAAATTAAAATAAAAAAATTGATGAAATAAAACAATCTAAATATTATTTTATTAATATAAGGAGATGTCTAAAATTGAAAATAATGAAAAAGAAAATCCATCAAAAATTATCGGTATCCAATTTAGTATTTTATCACCAGAAGAAATTAGAAAAGGTTCTGTTGCAGAAATAACTAGTCGCGATACATATATTAACAATAAACCCGTAATTGGAGGATTATTTGATCCTCGAATGGGAGTATTAGAACCGGGATTAATTTGTCCAACAGATGGTTTAGATTATATGCAAACACCTGGATATTTTGGCCATATTAATTTATCAAGACCTGTATTCTACATTCAATATTTAAATACAATTATTAAGATATTACGTTGTACTTGTATTAAATGTAGCAAATGTTTAATCAATAAAGAAAAATATAAATATTTTATGAAATTGCCACCTGATGAAAGATGGAATCAAATATTCTCTATTGCTAGTAAAATTAAACGTTGCGGTGAAGATACAGAAGATGGATGTAATTCCAAACAACCTAATAAGATTAAGAAAGAAGGATTAGCAACAATTATTGCTGAATGGATAGATAATGATACTACAGATGATGAAAATGGCAAGATTACACTAAAATTAACACCGGAAAGAGTTATTAAAAATTTTAAAAGAATTAGTGATGAAGATGTTAATTTTATGGGTTTCAGTCCTATTTGGTCTAGACCAGATTGGATGATTTGCCAGGTTTTAGCTGTTCCACCTCCTGCAGTAAGACCTTCGGTTAAACATGATTCGCAACAAAGAAGCGAGGATGATATTAGTCATATAATTGTGAATATTATTAAAGCAAATAATACTTTAGCTGATAAAATCGCACAAAATGCAAATTCAAATGTTATTGATGATTGGGAAACTGTATTGCAATATTATGTAGCAACTTTAGTAGATAATAAAATACCCGGAGTAGCTTCAGTTGCTCAACGTTCGGGAAGACCTTTAAAATCGATTAAAGAAAGATTAAATGGTAAATCAGGGCGTGTAAGAGGTAATCTAATGGGCAAGCGTGTCGATTTTAGCGCTAGATCAGTCATTACACCAGATCCTCAACTTTCTATTAGAGAATTAGGTGTTCCTTTAAAAATTGCAAAGAATTTAACAAAACCAATTATTGTAAACAATAAAAACATGAATTATTTATTAAAACTTGTTAGAAATGGACCTGATATTTATCCTGGTGCTAAAATTTTAGAGAAAAAAAATGGTGAATCTATTTCGTTAAAATATGTTGATAGAGAATCTATTAAATTACAAGTTGGAGATAAAGTTCATCGTCATATGATGAATGGTGATGCGATTCTATTTAATAGACAACCTACTTTACATAAAATGTCTATGATGTGTCATATAGTGAAGATTATGCCTGTAGGTGATACATTCAGAATGAATGTTGGTGACACTAAACCTTACAATGCAGATTTTGATGGTGATGAAATGAATTTACATATGCCTCAAGATGAACAATCTGAAATAGAATTAAAAATGTTAGCAGCCGTTCCATATCAAATTATTAGTCCAGCAAACAATAAGTCAATTGTTGGTATTTTCCAAGATTCTATGCTTGGAAGCTACTTATTTAGTCAAGAAAATATTAATTTTGATAAGAGAAAAGCAATGAACTTAATTGTTGGTCTTAAAAATATTAATACTAGTATTTTTAATAATGAAACAATTAGTAATTATAATTTAATTTCACAAATTATTCCACCAATCAGTATGAAATATAAACTTAAAAATTTTGATGATAGTGAAGATTACAAAACATCTAATCATGTTGTTGAAATTTATAATGGAAATTATATTCGAGGTGAACTACAAAAAGGAGTTCTTGGAGATGGCTCTAAAGGTCTAATACAAAGAATTTGTAATGATTATGGTAATATGGCTTCTAGTGATTTCATTGATAATCTTCAATCTATTGTAACAGAATATATGAAAACACATGCTTATAGTGTTGGTATTAGTGATTTAATTGCTAACTATGAAACTAATAAGTCAATTAGTGATGTAATTGCTGACAAAAAACGTGATGTTGATAATTTAATTGATCAAACACATTTAGGTATTTTTGAAAACAAAACAGGCAAATTAACCGTTGATGAATTTGAAACACAAGTGAATAATGTTCTAAATAAAGCATCTCTTGAAGCTGGAAAAATTGGAAGAAAAAGTTTAAGTAAGAATAATCGTTTTGTTATTATGGTAAATGCGGGTTCTAAAGGCAGCGATTTAAATATTTCACAAATGATTTCTTGTTTAGGACAGCAAAACGTTGATGGTAAACGTATTCCATATGGATTTGAAAATAGAACATTACCTCATTTCAATAAATATGATGATTCACCTGAAGCTCGTGGTTTTGTAGAAAGCTCGTTTATTGGTGGTTTAAGCCCGAGTGAATTATTCTTTCATGCTATGGGAGGTCGTGTTGGTCTTATTGATACTGCTGTAAAAACTAGTCAAACTGGTTATATTCAGCGACGATTAATTAAAGGTCTTGAAGATTTAAAAGTATCATATGATATGACAGTTAGAAATAATAAAAATAAGATTATTCAATTTCATTATGGAGATGATAACTTCGATCCTATTAAAGTAGAATTTCAAATGTTACCAATTGTAAAAATGACAAAAGAAGATATATATAATCATTATCAATTACCAATGAGTGATAAAGATAAAAATATTATTAGTATATTATCAAAGGAGGCCACTAATAAATTTAAAAGTGAATTAAATGAATTTAACAAAAAAAATAAAATTTATATTGATTTGCTGATGAATGCTCAAAAAGATATTGTAGAAAAAATTTTCAAGAATCAAGACAATAAAACTATTCATATGCCAGTTGGTTTCACATACATCATTAATAATATAATGGGTCAACAAGTATTTGATGGTAATTCATTGATTGATATTTCTCCACTAGAATGTTATAACATTATTGAAGACTACTTTGAAAAGTTAAATAAAATTTACTATGCTAAACCAAATCAACTATTTAAAATATTATATTATTACTATTTATCACCGAAAGATTTATTATTCAATAAAAGATTCAACAAAAAATCATTAATTTATTTACTTGATACAATTTTACTAGCTTATAAAAAATCAATTGTTGCTCCCGGAGAAATGGTTGGTATGATTGCTGCGCAGAGTATTGGCGAACCAACTACGCAGATGTCAGAGACGAGAAATGCTGTGAAAAAAATAATTATTGTATCAAAAAATGACAATGTCAGTCACAAAACTATTAAAATTGGTGAATTATGTGATAACTTTATTGAAAAATATCCAGAATATACATTTCCAACTGGACATCCAAATAGTGTTGAAACTTTATTGGATAAATTAGATGAACAATATTATATTGTTGGAGTTGATAAAAATGAAAGAACATCATGGAACCGTATTTCGCATTTTAGTAGACACCCGGTTAATGGTGATTTAATGACAATTAAGACAAAAAGTGGTAGAACTGTGACAACAACATTAAGTCATAGTCATTTGTGTAGAAAAGAACATCATGTTGAACCCATCAAAGGTTCTGAATTAACAATTGGAATGCGTATACCAGTTTGTAAGCATATTGATAATAAATTTGTTGTTAATAGTGTAGAAATTGGAAATAATAAATATAATTTAGATAAACAATTAGGTTGGTTTATTGGGGCATATTTAGCAGAGGGCAATTGTAGTGGTAATGAAATATGTATAACAAATATTCATAAACATTATATTAATAGCACATTAAACATCGCCAAATTATTTAATACAATAGGATATTTAGATACTAGTCCTGGAGAATATGGTCCATCTACAAAAAGTAAATTTAAAAATAAAGATTTGGCTAAATTCTTATTAGAAAATTGTGGTAGAAATTCATATGAAAAGAAAGTTCCTGAATTTATATTTACAGCTCCATTAGAATGTAAAGCAGCTGTTTTGCAAGCATATATGGATGGAGATGGTAATATTAATTGTGATAAAAATCATCATGAAATTCGAGCTTGTTCTAGAAGTGAAAGATTAATCAAGGATTTATCACTATTATTCAATTATTTTGATATATTTACTACATTAATAGAAAATGTTAGACAAAACAAACCGTTATATCACTTTGCTATTTCATCTAGCTATGCTCATATTTATAAAGAAAAAATTGGTTCAGTAGTAAAAGAAGATAAATTAGAAGAATTATGTAATTATGTAAATCGGTCTAATATTCATAGTCTGTCTAATGATATTGATAAAATTGAAGGATTAGGTGAAATTATTGCTAAGTGTGGAAAAGAACTTAAACTTCCTGGTCAAAGTAGAAACTATGGTCGTTGGAAAAATAAAACATCAATTGGTCGTAGAACTTTACAAAAATATATTAAAATATTTAAACAAGAAATTGGAGAACAAAATATTTTACAAGATGAAATTAAATTATTAGAACAAGCAGTAAATTCAAATATCATTTGGGATGAGATTATTAATATTGAAATTTATACACCTGACCAGAATGAATATGTATATGATTTTACAGTTCCAGGTAATCAAACTTTTATGGAAGATAATGGAATTATAGTTCACAATACTCTTAACACTTTCCATTTTGCTGGTGTAGCATCTAAATCTAATGTAACTCGTGGTGTTCCAAGAATTGAAGAAATTCTATCATTATCTGAAAATCCAAAGAATCCTTCGTGCACAATTTTCCTTCCAAAAAATATTTATACCAATCAAAATGAAGCTAAAAAAATTCTTCATGAAATAGAACATACTAAACTTAGAGATATTGTAAAAGGTATTACAATTTGTTTTGATCCAGATGATTCAACAAGCAATATCGAAGAAGATAAAGAAATATTAAAACAATATTATGAATTTGCTAATATGATTGAAGAATGCAATGGTATCAAACAACTAGATGAAAAACAAAAATCAAAATGGATTATTCGCTTAGAAATGAATGATATGGAAATGCTTGAAAAAAATATTACAATGGAAGATGTAAACTTTGCTATTAAAAATATTTATCAAACAGATGTAAATTGTATTTACAGTGATTTCAACTCAGATAAATTAATCTTTAGAATTCGAATTAATAGTATTATTCAAAATAAAAAGAAACTTTTAGTATCATCTCTAGATCAATCTGATGAAATTTATATATTAAAGAATTTTCAAGAACAGTTACTAGATAATGTAATTTTAAGAGGAATCAAAAATATTTCCAATGTTTTAATTCGAAAAATAGTAGATTATTTAGAGCCAACAGATAATGGTTATGAAAAGAAAGATATATGGGTATTAGATACAACAGGAACTAATCTATTGGAAATTTTATCTTTAGATAACATTGATGTATATAATACTGTTACTAATAATATTCAAGAAATTTATAGAGTATTGGGTGAAGAAGCTGCCAGACAATCTATTTTCAATGAATTATCAGAAGTTATTGAGTTTGATAGCACATATATCAATTATCATCATTTAAGTGTATTATGTGACAGAATGACTTGTAATGATAAATTAACATCTATTTTCCGTCATGGTATTAATAGTGATGCTATTGGACCAATTGCTAAAGCTTCATTTGAAGAAACTCCAGAAATGTTTTTAAAAGCCGCAAAACATGCTGAATTAGATAATATGAAAGGTGTTTCTGCAAATGTTATGTGTGGCCAAGAAGGTTATTTTGGAACATCATCATTTCAAGTTATATTGGATATTAATAAGATGTTAAATGAAGAAGAAGAAAATATTTGGAATAAAAAAGATCCAAATGAAATAATTAGTAAAGAATTTGCTGATATCGCTGATCCAAATGATCCATGTAATATTACAAATATTGGTATTCAAACAAATATTAATAATATTAAAGCAGTTGATATGGGTGAAGATAATGATTACGATCCATTTTCTTAAAAGTAAAATAGAAAATAGTTAAACTAATTTTAATTTAAATATTTTTGAATAATATTTTCAAATATTTAATATTTTACATTTTTTTACAATATTTTCTAACTTACTACAAGATTCTCTTTTGACTTAGCATATTCTTTAATTTGTTCTTTTAGTTCAAAGTTTTGAACTAGGTGTTTGTTAGGTAAAACAAGGCCGGTTAATGGTGATGTGCTATGTTGCTCAAACCATTTTAATATCGCAACTCTATCATACGTTTGACCATCTACAGTTTTAACTGGATCATTCATAATAGATTGGGTTATACAACAAATAAATTCTCTTGGGATGCTATCATCGTCTAAATCTGCCAAAATATCAGAGATGCTTCTTGGAATTACATTAATATTTTTTATTAATTCTTGAAGTTCACCTATTGTAAGAATTTTTCTTCTAATAAGTCTACAATTACTATTTAAATCATGAATTTGATTACCAAAACACGAATCATTATTCAACTGAATTCTTCTAACTGAATTATCAAATGGAATAGTAATACTTACATTTTTTTCTTTATTTTTAAAAGCGTTTTCAATAATTTTATTTTGTGAAGATAAGTAGGGAGTCCACCAATTATCATTTAAAAGCATCAAATTGCCCTGTTTTTCTGAAACACCTCGACACCATTGCCATACTACAACAGAATCATTTAACTCGTTTACATTTATTTTATTTAAATCTTCGGATTCCCATTCTTTAAAATTTTCAATATTCAAGATATTAGTTTCTATTACATAATTTTTATCTATTTTTTCACGTAATATAATATTACAATCTAAATAATTAGAAGTAATTCTCCATTCACCATTAAAGTTATATGAATAAACATCAAAATATTCATCCTCTGGATAAATATTAATTCTTTTAACACTTCTAAACCCAGGTTGTTTATATCCGCCTCTTCCAAAAGATATTCCAGGTGTTGTTTGATAACATAAACCAGATATATCAAAATGTATAGTAGAATTAAAGAAATCTATTCCAAGAATTAATTCGCTGTCAGCATGTGTATCTCTTTCTTGAAAAGCGGTTTCAATTCTTCTTGCTATTTGTTTTGGATAATAATCAATCTTGCAATTATCTGGATCAACAGAAAGCCAAATGCAATAATTAGTCATTATGATTTTTAATATATTTCTTAAATAAATTAAATTAAAAATCAATTTTTACTTTATTTTAATTAAATTTAAATATATTATTTGATATAATGTTACTATAGTATGGAAATTTTCACTACTCTTTTTTTAAAAATAAATAAAAAAACAAGTAATATAGTTCTGGAAGATTTTTTAGATAATATAGATAATTATAATAATAATTTATTACTATTACATATATATAATTATGTAAGTGCTGTAATTTTTCATAAAAAGCAAAATTATAATACAGAAACAGATTATAGAATTAACTATTTTGATTACTATATTTTAGAAAATAAAAATATAGATTTTGAAGATAAAATAGATTTATTTAATTATTTTTCATTAACACAAAAATTCTATAATTCTTTAAATAATTTTAGTATTTTATATAAAAAACGCAAGGCTAAAATTTTTGATATTAGTTGTGACTTATATATGAACAATTTTGACACTTTAAAACCTAATATATTATTTTCTCTATTTTGTAAAAAAGATAAAACTATATACAAATTTAGAATTTCTGATATAATAAATATTATTAATAACGCTTTAACATATGATGAAAAATTCATTTCAACTCCGCAACAAATCAAAAATCCTTATACTAATATACCGTTTGACAAAGGCGAATTGTATTATATTTATTTTAAAATTAAAGAAAGCACATTATTGATGCCTCATTTGTTTCATCAATTATTTATTGTTAATTTTGATTTGGAACAATTTAGATTATATAATGAATGTTATATAAGAGAGATAAATATTCGTAATTTTATAAAAACAGATAATGTAACTGAAAAACATAAATATATATTATCTATGATTAACGAATATTTTATTTATGCTAACATTAATATAGATTTATTCTTTCCGCCAAATATTCTAGTAAATCATTTCAATAAACCATATTTGGAATTATATTTAAAATCATTATATTCATTTAATCCAGATTTAAAATTTAATTCAAGTATAATATTAATGCAAAAATTAATTAATTTTAAAAAATTAAATCCAACTTATGGTGAACCATTTGTAACAAAAAAAAGAGATTCTGAAAATAATATATATTTAATATATAGATACAATACTACTATTAATACAGAATCTAGTTGTTTACTAGATAATTTATTACAAAATAATAATGCAAATAATGAAGAAAATCAAGAAAATCAAGAAATTAATAATGAAAATCAAGAAGAAACTCAAGAAGAAACTCAACAAGAAAGTCAAGATGAAGCGTCTAACCCAGAAGATAATTATCAATATTTACCAATACTAGAATTTAATATACAAGAAATATATGGAAATATTATTAACCGCCAAACTTAAAGTAATTAACATAATTATTCTTGTTTTATAAAGAAGTTATATATATTTAATAAATATATTAGTAAAAAATTCATGTAGTCAAAAATTTAAAGTACTATTTATTTTATACTAAAATATTAAATATATTTACTTAATTTATATGGCCGAATATTTAAAAACTTTTTTAATAGGAGGATCTATTATTAGTTTAAGTAAATACGTATCTACCGTATTTCCTCCAGCATACTCTGGTTTAGTAGGAGCTTTCCCAGTATCTTTAATAACATCATTTTTTTTACTAAATGATAAAGTAAGAGTAAAATTTTTTAAAGGTGCTATTTTATCAGATATATTAGTAACAATCGCAGTAACATCTATATTATTAATTACTTATTATAACAAAACTATTTCTGTAAATTATATTACAATTTTTGCTTTAATTTTATGGATAACTTTAGGCATTGCAATTATAAAATTCGGATATAAACAATAATCTAATAATTTTTTTAGAAACAATTAATTGCTAAAAAAATTTACTATATAAAAATATAAATATTATTATTTATTTTTCTTGATTTTTATTTTTATTTCTTGTTTTTCTTCTTGTTTATCATTATTTTTATCTTCATGTATTATTTTTAATTTTTTCTTGCTTTTCTTATAATTTTTTAGAAATAATTCTAATAATGTATCTTCATTATTATTTATTTGTTCTTTAAATTCTTCTGATAAATCATTATATTTTATTTTATAATCATTATTGCATTCTATTAATTTATATATTATTCTTTTTTCATCTTTAATTTTTGTTTTCTGCAGTTTTACTATATAGAATATATCTATTTTCTGAAAATCTAACTTATTTAATTTAAATATAACTTCTGAATTATATTCTATTTTTGTTGGTGATATTAATAAAATAGGTAATTCTAGTTTATTTGATAAAATCCATAAATCAAAATTTGTCATATAATATTCTTCTGATAATATGAGAATATCTAAAGTTGCTAATCCTAATTTTATTTTATTAATCATATTAGATTTACCTTCTGTATCTAAAATATCATATATAATATTAATATTATAATCATTTATTAATTCATTATAAGTTTCTATTAAAATATTTTTTAATTTATTTATACTATTTATTTCATAAATAGATTTTGGATTTATTAAATTATAACTATTTATTACATTAATTAATATTTTAAAAGAGCAACTATTATTATCCATATCATAATATATTTCATTACAATTTTTTGGTAAAATGTCTTTCCATTTATCTTGTATGCTCCTTTCTATTTTTTTACAATATGTTTTTTCTTTTTCTTTAATTGCTTCTTTAACATTCAAATCTGGATGAATTTTTAATTTTGTCTTTTCTTTTTTATTATCATCATCTTTTTTATCTTCATCTATGATTTCATTTGTATAATATTGCGTTTTTTGTGGATTTGTATTATAGTATGAATTATAATTAATATATGGATTTGGATTCATTATTTCAATATTTTCAAAATAATCTTGTGTTAATAATGATTGTAATAATATAATTTCATCGTCATTTAAATCAAATTTTATTTCATTAAAAGAGAGAAATGTTTTAGATTCAAAAATAAATTCTTTTATTCTAATATATCTTATTAACTCATCTGATATCTTAGAAAAATATATTTTTTCATTATCATTTTTATTTATTAAATTATTTTTCGGTATTAATAATTTACATTTATTATTTATTTCATCTAAACTGCAAAACTTTTTCTCTCTACATTTATCATTTGAAATATTATAACATGAGGATAATTTATTTATTTTTAAAAGCTCATCTTCTTTATAATTCACAAATTGTATAGAATCTTTTGTTAATTCTCTTATTTTTGCATCTATAATTTTTAATTTTTCAAAATATAACATTGTTTCCAAATTTAATATATTTTCTATTTCTTTTCTTATTGTTATATATTTTTGTAAACCCAATAATATTCTAATTGTATTTCTAAAACTATTGTAAAATGATGTTTCTAGTTCTATATTTTTAATAATGTTTATTCTATCTTTATCTCTTTCATTGCTTATAGATGATTTTATATCAGCGTTTAAATAATTATTCTCTTTAATACTTTCTAATTTATCATCAAAAGTATCTAATTCAGGTTCATTTAAAGCAATAAATTGATTAGTTTCTGTTATTATACCAATAATAAATTCATCTTCAAAAACTTTTATTAATGGTTTACATGGAATTTTTTTATTATTATCTTCATATACAAAATTCAAAAAATTTATAGTATTTTTAAAATTATCCCATATATTATCATCCATCCATGTATAATCATAATCTAATATAATACTAGATGGTAAGCATGGTATAAATCCTTTTTTATTTTCTTTTTTAGCAATAATTCCAATTGTATTACTATTATAATTTATAATTTGTTTTTCAATAGTGTAATTATTACTTAATAATATTTTGACTAATTTTGTTAATATAATATTTTCTTTAAAAGTATATACATTTGGTAGGGAAGGGTATGTTGCACAATATTTATTAACTGTTTTATCTATCTTTTCTAAAGTATTTATGATATTTTTTGTTAGATTTTTATTTTTAATATTAAATAATTTTGTTACGACAATAGATTTAATTTTATCGTTTACAGCATAAATTGGTTCATAATAATTACCATTTTTTATTAATATAGCTGTATTTTTATTTATATCAAATAATTGAGATGAATAATGATTTATTGGACATATTAAATTTATATTATTTGTTATATCATTTTCATTCTTTTCTAATATTACTAAGTTTAATCCATCTCTAAATAAATTTTTATTTGGTAAACATATTAAATCCCATAAATATGTATAATCTATAATTATATTATCATTATTTAAATAATCGATAAAATTTTCATATGCAGAAATTACTTGTATCAAATAATTTTTTTGATTTTTATCATCAAAATTTATCGTTTTATATATCTTAGTATTTTTATAATTATCATCTATTTTTATATTATAATTAATTTTTTTATCTTTAAAATTAGTTATTAAACTTCCATTTTGTAAACTAATAAATAAATCTATATTGAGTGAATTTATCAATATATTTTTCATCCCTTTTGAAGTTAAACTTTTTACTTTTGGAACAATAAAATCAATATATAAATCACTTAAACATGAAATAAATGATTGATTTTTATTAAACTCAACCCCTCTTCTTAATAAGCAAAGATGATTCGGTTTTAAATTAGTATTTGTAATACTTATTTGACATTTTTTGTTATCTGTTTGTAAATATTTTTGTATTGCTATAGATAAATAACCCCATCTATTTTTATCTAAAGGAAATTTGTCACTTCCTTTAATATAATCATCTTGATCTTCTAGTTCTTTTTCTACAACTTTATTATTGATACATTGATCTCTTCTTTCTTTTTGAACAGGACTATCCCAATACTTGAAACAACATGGAACGCATAAATCATCAGGATGACTTCCTTCTTTCAAAAATCCAGGGTAATGTTTTATATAATTACCTTGGCTATCAGTATGTTCTTTATTATCTGTAAATTCAAAAATAGAACTATTTTTTGGCACCTTTTTGCTTTTATCGGGTATTATATTTCCATATTTTCCTGATTTAACATCTTCTTCAGTTAAACTAGTATCATATTTTAAACTCCAATATCTAGGACATATATACCAATACTGATTATCTTTTGAACTTCCATATTTTATTGCTTCATCATAAGAACCAGGATGATTTTTATCTATATTCGCTTTTTCTTCATCTGTTAATATTACAGGTTGGCGTTTTACATTCCAAGGACATAAACGCGAATATCCTTTAAATTTGCCATCTATATCGGTTTGAAATAATTTTGGGTCTCTTGATTCCATGCGTTTATAAAATGGATTTGGATTAGATAAACTCATTCCTGTAACATCTTTTTCTATTTTTTCATCTTTTTCTATTTTTTCATCTTTTTCATCTTTTTCATCTTTTCCAACAATTTTTATTTTCTTTTTTATTTTCTTTTTATTTTCTAATATTTCTTTATTAGATTTTTTATCAGATTCTGCATCTATACCAGAATCTAAATCGATATCACTATTTACACCCCCTTCTTGTAATTCTTCATCATTTATTTCTATTTCTTCTTCTTCTATTTCTATTTCTTCATCGCTATCATCTATATCAGAACCCATCAAAATATTTAATAAATCTTCTTTATCATCAGAAACTTTTTCTGGAGAATCAAAAATCAATTCTTCTGCTATTTCAATTTCTAATTCTTTTTCAGGTGAAGGTGCGATTTCATCAATTTTAATCTCTTCCTTTAATTGTTTTTTGGAACACAATTTAGTAATCTCTTCTATTTTAACTTCGGTTGTTTCTGGATATTGTGTTATACGTATTAATGTATCAATATAAATAGATAAAGTATCAATATATCTTACATTATTTATATTATTTATTAATATAGTAATATTATTTTTAAATTGGTCTTGTTTTATGGTAGTTAAAAATCCTGGATTATTTTTTAATTTTATTTTTTTCTTTTTACCTGTTTTTTCTATAATTTGTATTGAATTTAATACATCTTTTAATAATTCAATAACACCTTTTTCATTCAAACCAAAATTTTCTTTTATATTTTTAATTATAATCTCTTCTTCAACTTCATTTTGAATTAAATCAATAATTGCGGATTCTATCGCAGTCATCTCATTATAATTATTAACTCTTTTAAATCTCATTCTAATAACATCTTTCAAATTACCTTGTTCTACATTAAAAATAGAAGTAATACATGAAGTAAGCTTTGATAATATAATATTATTTTTTATGGGAAGATAATATTTATAAGTTATATTTTCTATTTCCACATTACTATTATATAAATTATCAAATAAATTCAATGTATATCCAGACTCTTTTACAAATTCGGATATTTTGTTAATTATATTATTGATATTATTTTTAATTAATTGTTCGCATTCTATTATACTATAGGGATTTTCTAAATTTAATTCAACATTTATAGAAGCATCTTGATAAATGTGACAAATTAAATTTATTATATTATTATCACGAGTATTAATATAAAACGCGATCGATTTTTGTGTAGCTATGTTTTTTATAATTTTAAAAATAGTTCCTTTTGATAAATATGGAATTTTTTTTCCATTACTAGCAATCTTATCACAATATAATTTATATATTTTTTCCATTCGCTTAGATGGATTATATTTAATAAGTGGAACATTTTTATCACTATGTATAATTTTAAATATCACCTCTAAAGGTATTATAAAATTATATGATGGAATTATATTAAAAGATATATATTTTATACCTTGTTTGATATATTCTATATCAGAATTTCTATTATTATATATCTTATGAAATAGTTCCACATTTTCTATATTCTTAATAAAATTTTTATCAATTAAATCCTTCGTCTTTTTTAATAAAAAAGGCTTATTATTTATTAACTGTGCTTTATTGAATATCTCATTTTCATATAAATATGGATAATACATTTTTACAATATTTTTTTCATCTATGCTATTATCAATCGCATAGTTTAATACATCTATTGCTTCACACAAATAAATATTATTACTTTTTATATTATTGTTTAATAAAACTTGTTTATTTGTTGTATTAACAAAATGTTCCACATTTTTTTTTAATATATCTTCAACTTCTAATAAATTAAATGGATTAATAATATAAGAAATATTTAAATTCTTATAAGTAAATTTTTGTCCAAGTGGTTTATTTATTAAATCGTATTTATCCAAATTTAATGATAATATATCATCATAATTATATATTAATTTATCAGGTAAAGTTTTAATATCAAAATTTGATATATTTAGTAAATATTCTGTTAATATATTTTTCGTTAGTTGTAGTTTACCATTTTGGGTTAAATTTTTATAAATATTTTCGGTATTGAAATTTTCTTTTATATTACTAAATAAATATATTTCATCAATAGATGAAGTTTTTTCTATATTAATAAATTTTTTTTTTATTGTTTCTATAGTATCATCTGGATAAATATTATTATCTATATTTTCATATGGAATGCTATACTTTTTTATTATTTCTAACTCATAAGTTTCAAATATAGTGTTTATAGAACGTTCTCTATCATTATTGAAAATATAAATTTTTTCTACTGTATTATTTTTTAATTTATATATTTTATATATTGTAGACATACTATATAAAATAAAAACATAATATTTTATATAGTTATGAACTATAATATTATAGTTGCTGTATGTAAAAATAATGGTATTGGTTATAATAATAAAATACCATGGTATTTTAAAGAAGATTTGAAATTATTTTCAATGTTAACCAGAGGCAATAATAATAATGCTATTATTATGGGTAGAAATACATTTGAAAGTTTACCAAATAATTTTTTACCTAAAAGAGATAATTTAATTTTATCATCTTCTATAATTATTGATGAAAAGAGAGAAAATAATATAATAAAAACTTTTGATAATACTAATTCTGTTATTGAATTTTGTAATAAAAAAAAATACGAAGAAGTATGGGTTATTGGTGGTCAATTAATTTATGAAACTTTCATTAAAAAAAATATTATTAATAAATTATTTATAACAAAAATAAACAATGAATATGAATGCGACAAATATTTCTATTATAATGAAAAAGAATGGAAATTAGTATCAAGTGAAATGATTGATAATAAAAATAACTTTGATCTTAAATTATTTATTTATGAAAAATAAGGGTTATCATTTATTTCCATACCGCAATATTTTTTAGGATTTTTACTATAATCAATCGGTTTATATATATTTATTTTTTCAGCTTCTTCTAATAAAAATTTAAAATTTCTCCAAAATTCCGGCGTGTGACCAATTGATTTACTGGCAACATGTGATAATTCATGGATTGCTACAAATGTTAAAGTATTTAAATCTATAAGCCTACCCTTATTATTTTTTTCAGTATCCAAACAAAATGCTATTTTTTCTCCCTTATTTTCACTATATGCTGTATATTCACTTGTTGGTAATGTTTCTGTTATTTTTTTTGGATTAAATCCTTCAGTTAAACGTTTTATTCTCTCTTCACTACCGAAATTATTTTTACAATGATCAACAAGAGATTTCATATTTAGATTTACTTTTGCTAATTTATCTGCAGCCAATTCTAGTTTTGTTCTTTCACGAACGCAATAAGTGTTACCATCTACATTTGAAATTATACATTTTAAATGAAAAAGATCAGAATCTCTATATATGCGATATGATAATATAACTATTAAACAAATTAATATGAATCCTAATAAATCACCATTCATTATATATATTGATTATATAATGAATATTATAAAAATATATTAATTATAAATTTAAAATTATTGAGAACCACAACCAATTTCTAATGGAACTCTCATTAAATCGGGTTCAATTGTTGAGTTCATCCAAGGACTTACTTTACTTGTAGGATTTGGAGGTTCTGATCTTAATTGTAAATTAGAGTTTCTTAAAGTGCTACCAATAGTATCAATGCCGGCATGATAACCAGCTTTTAATAAATTAACATTTTCTAAATCACCACTGCCATTTTGATTCATATTTCCAAATTCGTTATCTTGTCTAGGTAATAATTCAGAAGGATTCGCTATTTCTTGACGATTACACGATGATGGAACTCCCGATGTAACTGTTTGAATACCATCTGCATTTGCTGGACCACTATTTAATCCAACGGGATTTGCGGCCACTGGTGGTTTACTAGAAGAACCAACTGCACCTTTGTGGGCTTGATCAATAACACTAGGTGACATTTCACTCCATAATGTTCTCGGTTTGCTTTCCCACGATTCTTCTGACGATTTTTCAGGCGTTGAGTTATTGGTCATAGGTGAGAAGTTAGTTCCTTGTTTTCTCGAATACATTATAACAGCGATAACAGCAACGATTAATCCAAGGAGAAATAACATATTTTTTTCAAGGAATTTCATGAACTCGTTTAAAGTTTTCATATATATAAAATGAATGATAAAATAATTTTAAAAATACACATTTTTTCTAAATTTATAAATCATAATTATTCTATATCTTCTATCTCTTCATTTTCTTCGAAATTACTATTTTCATCTTCAGATAATATATCATCTAATAAATATTTATTTTTTATATTTTTTGCTTCTAAATATGCTTCCACTGCAGATTGCCTCAATTTTTTTGCTCGCTCTCTTGCATTTTTATATATTTCCAAATAAACATCATTTGGTTTTTTTAAAGTAATTGGATTTTCATCATCATCTTCTAAAGTTATATCTTTTTCTAAAGATATTTCTAATTCTTTTAAAGATTTATCATTTTCTAGTTCAATATTATCAATATTATCAATATTATCAATATTGGCATCTATAATAGATGTTTCTTCTTCCTCTTCTAATTCATTCGAATTATTTAATTTATTTGATTCATCTTTATCTTCTACTTTGTCTAAATTTTTTATTTCTTCCGTATTATCTGTTACTTTTAAATCAGTAACTATTTCTAAAGATTGATTTTCTGTATTTTTTTCTAAATATTCACAATTATTTAAATTATTTTCGTCAATGTTTGATACATCTAGTTCTTGTTCTATTTCTTTCTTTTTATCGCTTGCTTCAATAATAACATTTTTTTTACTTTTGTTATTTATAAGAAATCCCGTTTTCATTTCTTCGGGTATTTTTAATACCATAATTTGTGGAACATTCATTTCTATTTGAAAACTTTTTGAAGAAAATTTAATTCCTTCAATTGCTATCAGAGGAATTATTTCTAAATTTTCGTTAACATCATCAATATTAAGAATATTTTCATTTTCATCATAAATTAAACAATAATTTTTTCTTATTGTTTTATTATTTGGTATATAACATCTAATAACAATATATTTTCCAGATTTGTAAGTTTTCATACAACTATTGAAATGCGATTCTATATCATCTAAATCTAATTCACTTTGAAACCAATTATCTTTTTTTTCAAAAATTAACTCTCTACATCTATTTTCAAAATTTTCAAACCATGTTATCAAGTTATTTTCATAAGAATTAAATATTAAATCAATATAAAATTTTTTGGAAGATGTTGTTTTACATATTCCTTGTTTACTTCTACATTTAGGTAATTGTAAATACAAAGGTATTTTTTTTTCACCGCAGTTCAATTTAGTAAAAAAACATCCCCCTTGAACTGGCGTTGGATTATCTAAATTAATTAAATCATAATTAAAAGTATCTGTCGGATCAATTATATTTTCCATTATTATTAATTTATTTATTAGAAAAATATATATTTCTAAAGACGCATAAATAATAAAAAAAATTTATCAAATAATGTAATGAAAGAGAATTTCTTAGAGCAATGTTTATTTCTACTTAACAAAAAAGAAATTAAGGAACAAATAAAGGAAATATTTAATCCATTTTTACAAATAATTACTAAAACTTTATTAAGTGAAATATATCCATATATTTATATATCTTTGATTTTTGTAATTGTGAGTTTTATTTTACATTTAGGAATTTTTATTCTTTTATTTCGGAATAATAAATCTTCATTTTTTAAATAATATTTTTCTTATAATATTATATATGACTAATCGTATTCTTTTATCTGGTGGTTCTAGTTGCTCAACAGAAATGGTTGGTGGAAAACGTAGAAAATACCACAAAAAATCAATGAAAAGACATGGAACACGTAAATCTCGTCGTCATTCAAGAAAAATGATGAAAAAAGGTGGTTCGCGTAAATCGCGTCGTCATTCAAGAAAAATGATGAAAAAAGGTGGTTCGCGTAAATCGCGTCGTCATTCAAGAAAAATGATGAAAAAAGGTGGTTCGCGTAAATCGCGTCGTCATTTAAAAAAAATGATGAAAAAAGGTGGTTCGCGTAAATCGCGTCGTCATTTAAAAAAAATGATGAAAAAAGGTGGTTCGCGTAAATCGCGCGGAGCTGGCATGGTTCAAAGAGCCGCCCTTCCTTTCGGTCTTTTAGCTTTACAAAAAATGATGCACCGTCGCAAAAGCCGCAAATCCTTTAAAAAATTCGGCAAAAAAGTATTAAAAACTCCTTACAAAACCGCTAAATTCTTATTATAAATTTATTAATAAAATTTAAATAATATTTAAATATTATTAAATATTATTTTTAAAATAATATTATTGATGGAAAATAATATTAAAAATTGGTTAATTTTAGATAATAAAATTAAAGAACTTAATCAAAAAATTAATGAATTAAGAGAGAAAAAAAATAGTTACAAAAATGATATATATCAACATGTTACTAATAATAATTTAAATAATGCTACTATAAAAATAGGTAGTGACTATTTAAGATTTGTAGAAACTAAACAAAACACGCCAATATCATATAAATTTTTGATACAAGCATTAAATAATTGTTTTATAGATGAAAATGATATTGAAAAAATTATGAATTACATCAAAACTAATAGGGAAAATAAAATTATTAATGATATAAAAAGATTTAATAAATAAATTTCTATAATATATAAATGCCATATTTAGAGCAAAATTTATTATTTCAAAGAGATTTTAGTAATCTAAATGACAGATTTAAAGATTTGACAATTCCCGCCGCTTTAAATTTTAAAAATATATTATCTGGTGGAACAAAATATATAAAAAGTAATTTTAGTCATACTAATTTAATTAGTGATGATTCTTTTAATAATTTATTAAAAAATGTAAATCCACATTCTTCATTGTCACTTGAAAATAAATCAAAAAAAGGTAAAAAAACAAAAAACTTTAAAATTAAATCTAAAACAACTAGAAAGAAAGTTGAATAAAAATTAAATATATTAATAATTAATTTTTATCAATGCATGCTCCAATTGTTACTATTAAAAGGAGAAACTACAATATTAGATATTTTATTTTTCCAGTATTCAATGCGTTTTTGGAAATCTAACTCTTTTTGAGTTTTTGGATATAGTGGTATATTTTTCATCATTTCAGCTTCTTGAGGTGTAATTTTAGGTCGATAACCATAGCAATTTACACCAAATCTAACATTTGGATTTGCAATATATCCGCCATTTATACCAGGTCTTCCGCAATCATTTTCGTGTCCTTCTATTTTTTGCAATCTCTCCCATCTTTCCATTTGAGTAGGAAATAATGCCATTTGATCTTCTGACCACCCATAACTGCACCAATCAGCACCATTTTGATAAGCATTTTCGATTTCTTTATAATTTGCTAATCGATTCCCATATGCTTTACACATTGCCCTGGCATCATCAAATGTATATTTATTACCTGGTATGTGATATACTTGCTTTTCAAATTTTAATTCTGGAACACTGCTAGAACCTGTTATTTGTCCTTCAGTTTCTCTTTCTACTGTAATATCTATTTCTGGTTCTCCTGAAAATAAGTTTTTAATGCTTGTTATAATATTTACATTTAAAAAGTAATTCATACCATTAATAATAATAATAACTAAAAATACCCCCCATAACAATATTTCTAAACTGGCTTTGTTACTAGAAGTAACATTGGTAGAATCGCTATTATTTCCTAAAGATGCAAATAAAAGAAAGTAAATTATTATTATAAAAACTAATAATGTTATTATTAAAGGGTTCGCCATATTAGTATTTAAAAAATTCATTGAAGGAACCCCCAAAATTGTATTCATATCAACATCCATATAATATTTATTTTTATTTTTTTTTTTACTTTTTCTTGCTTATAATAATTTATAATTTAGATAAATAATTATCTAATAATTCTAATACGTTATTCCAATTTAATAATTCATTTTGTCTTAATAGCTTCATTTTAGGATACCAATTAGTATTGTTATCATTTGTCCATCTCCATTCTCTTATTCGTGATAACAAACAAATAGTTTCTATACCCATACTACCTGCCAAATGCACAATAGATGTATCTGTTGACACTACCAAATCAATATTATTTAATATTGTGATTGTATCATAAAATGAATTATTACCACAATCTATTATATTAGATAAATCTAATATATTATTATCTTTTAGAATATTTTTCTCTTTGTCATTTAAATTTTTATTTATTGATATGTAATTTAAATTATTATGTTTTTTTAATATATTAATTAATAATTCTAAATCAATAGTTCTAGTATTTTCATTAAAATTCAATTTATTTCCTTTCCAATTAATAATAATATTTTTTTTATTCTTATTTATTATACTATTTAAATCTATATTACTTCCTACAATATTTTTTAAATAATAATTATTATTAATATTACAATATTCTTTTTCTAAAATAAACGGTAGTTCATGTAAATTAATATGATAATCAAATATATTATCAAATGTTTTCATTGTTTTTATTTGCAAATTATTCACATGTTTAAAAATTGCACTAAATAACCAATACAACTTGTCATCATATAACATATAAACAATATTATAATTATTGTAAAAATTGCAAAATTCTTGCATATATCTTGATAACATTATCACATCACCTAGACCTCCAGATGAATATATTAAAATTACTTCTACTGGCGTTTTTCTCATTTTATTATATTGTGGATAAAATGATGTATCTGGACTAATATTCAAATCGTTATTTTCAACAGGGTTTAAATATTTTATTAAACTTTTAACTTTTTGATATTTTTTGCTATATAAATTAATTTTTATATATTGTCCTTTGAAATAATCAACAAAATTTTTATTTTCTATTAAATCTATATATTTATACAAATAATCAAAACAATCCGTATCTATTTCTCTTATAGATAAGATATTATCTATCGTTAAAAAAGAACTATAAAGCAGCGTTATTGTGTAATTAATATCTGGGTTAATATTTGGTATATATTCTTTATAATCGTATATATTAATATATTCTAACAATAATTTATAACATTCTTGATATTTATTTTTATAAAATAATTCTTGCGAATTTAAAATTATATCATTTAATTTTAAATTATTTATTTTTATTTCTTTTAAAATAATATTTTGGGAATTATTAGAAGAAATATAGATAGTTTGTAATATTTTTTCTTCTTTAATTTCAGAATTAAATTTTTCATTTATTTCCCTTTTTATTTTATATCTTTCATCATTAGTTTTGTGTATATTTTCACTGCAATTTATATATTTATCATCATAAATTTTATTTATACTTAAATATCTAATTAAATCTTCTAATTCCCATAATTTAATATTTATTGTAAACAATTTATAAATGTATCCTTTTATAATATTATTATTTATATCAATAATTTGTTCTAATTCTATATACTCTTGTTTAATATTATTTTTTTGTTCTTCATTATTGCTTTTTTTTAATTTAATCATTAAAATAGTATATTTATCAATAATCTCACCCAAAGAACATTTTATTTTTAGTTCCATAAATATAATTATTTATATTTATATTTATATTTATATTTATTTCTTTTTTTTTCTATAAAATAAAGAATAGGCTTTATTAGTTATAATATCTTTCTTGTTTATTTCGTTTACAATTGTATCATCAAAACTATACCATTTACCATTTGCATTTTTTACATATGCAAAATAATGCCCGCCCATTGTCATTCCCGAATGATTACAAATCCCGTATAAATCATATACAAAAGTTTCTTTATTATATCCAACAACATATTTTTCTAATTCTAAATTTTCGATAGGATAATCTACGAAAGAATTCAATTTTCTATTATTATTTGTAAAACGTTTTAAATCTATAATTAAAATATGTGGAAAATTCCAAAATAATGTTTTTTTATTAATATCTTCCTTTTCATTTGTTTTTTCATTAAACCACGCATTATCTCCATTCATTAATTCATTTTCACAATATTTATCAAAGCATTCATATATATTACACTCGTTAGCTACAATAGGTAAACTTATTACAGAAAAAGGTTCCGGTTTACTAACTAATATTTCATTCTTTAAATTTACTATTTGTGTTACAGAAATGCCATAAAATAAGTGTAAAATCTCTGAATATTCTTTTTTATACATATTTATCATCATATTATAGCAATCTTTTGCTAATTTATCATTATCATTTTTTATTTCACCATTTATTGTCATATTTACTTCTCTTTGTAAACCTAAATGAAAAGAATCTAACACAAATAAAATAAATTCAGGTAAATCATTTTGCATAAAGCCGGTAAATAACATTCTATCTTTTTCTTTAGCAATTTTTTGTATTGTTTTTAAAAATCCCCATGGAGCAATAGCGCAATTTTCTTTCCACAACATTCTTCTTAAGTTGTTCCACTCTACTATCATTAAACCATCCTTTTTATTTACTCTATTTACAAATTCTTTAGAATCTAAAAAATCATTTAATTCATATGTATGTGATAATATTTGAATAAAAGAATTTATATAACATGTATTACCTAAATTACCTAATCCACTAATGCCTTTATTTTTATATTTATCCATAAATAATTATTTATTTATCTATTTATCTATTTATTTATTTAAACATTTTTTATTTTATATTACTAAAGTATGAATGATAGTAATATAGAATCTTTCATTAATTTTACTGAAAATACCAGTCTTATTTTTTCAAATATTATTCAAGTAATTAATTCTCAACAAAATACTTATAATACTATATTTAATAATAGTTATAATAGAAGATATAATGATAGAAATCTATATAATCGTGGTTATTCAACACAGAATAATGTAAATACTAATCTTTCTAGAAATGTATTGCAGCAAACATTATTGAGAAACTTAATTTTAAGAACTTCTTCGCTAGCAAATACAGAAAATAATATTCCAACAGAAGAACAAATTCGGAATTCAACATCAAGAGCTACTTTTCGAGAAATAGAAAATCCTATAAATACTTCCTGTCCAATTAGTCAAAATGATTTCTCAAACAATGATGTAATATTACAAATAAATCATTGCGGGCATATTTTTTCTGAGCAACCATTATTACAATGGTTTAATAGAAATCACTGTTGTCCGATGTGTAGATATTCTATAATTAGTAATTCTTCTAATGAAACAATAAATCAAAATACAAACAATCAAAATAATGAAAATAATCAAAATAATGAGAATAATGAAAATAATTTTATTCAATTTAATAATAATACTGGAAATATTAATAGAAATAGTAATACTTCAACAATCAATAGAAATGATAGCGAGCCTAATATTACAACAAATAATAATAGGTCAAATACTAGTATAAACAGAATTCCAGTTATTAGAAGAATTAATTCTTCTCCGAATAGATATAATAATTTTAATAATAGTAATGCAAATAATACTTCAATTTCTAATGATATGTTAAATCAAATACAAACTATTATTGATACCTTTAATAATGAAATCGATTTTGAAATTGCTCTTATTACTCCCTCGCAATAATTTTACCACTATTATATTATTTAACTATTTTTTGATATATTTGTCAAATATAATTGATTTAATTTCTTTACAGCGCAATTCTTCATATTTTTTTAGAAATTTTTCTTCTTCTGGCCATTTTTCTTTCAATTTATTAATTTCGTCTTTCCATGTTCTAAGTGTATATCCTCTTTTATCTTTGAATTCTTTTATTTCTTCTAATACTAAAGCAAATAGTTGCTGTAACGGTTTCATGATTTGGTTTGTAATATAAAAGTTATAATCTAGTTCTAACTTATTATCTTGTATATATTTTGGATTTTCAATTTTATCACATTGTAATGCTTTTTTATTTTCATTTTTAATATATACAAAAGGAATTCGATCTCCCGGTCCTGGCTTATTTCCAGGATCTCGTTCACCCATTCTTTTTGCTAACATAAAATGAGCGATTTGCTGAGGATTTTTATACTCACTTCTAAGAGACTTTGTAATAATTAATTTATCAATTGGATTCTTTTCATCAATAACATCTTGTAATGAATTGTGTGTAAAATTCAAAGCACTTGGAACACTTTTTTCTTTCATTAAAATGTCAATTACACCACCATATATATCTTTTACAATTGGAGCATTATCGCGTCGCTTTAGAACAATACCCATCTCTTTACGTTTTCCTTTCTTTGGATCTAATTCATATAAAATACCAACATAACGCTTTTTTGATAATAAACAAAATGGTAAAAATGTTTTTTCATATTCCAAATCATGTGGTTTCTTCAAAAATTTCGTTGCTAATTCACCTGCTTCTTGTGCTAATTCAATCGTAATTTCTAATGCTTTTTCATCTTCAATAGGTGTTCCATCTAATTCTTCTAAATTAAATGTAAAGAATACGCTATCTGTATTATGAACAATCATATTACCAATTCCAGCAGCAAAATGATGGTTATCTGTTGTTAAATCATAAACATAATCTTCATAATATGGCAAATCATTTATTATTTTTTTTATGGCATCTGGATTTTTTCGTTGCTTATCTTTTGTTAATGTTATTCTATAAATATTTAATTTATCATTTCTAATGTTAATTGATGATTTGTATCCAATACTATTTGCTAACCAACATATATGTGATGCACTTAATTGATTTTTTTGGTCTATTCTAATATATCCATTTTTATCTTTATCGCCATCTGCATCATATAAACCCTCCCAAAATGCGTTTCTTATATCACTTGAACCATTTAATATTTCAGAAGGAATAATTTTCATATTTTTATAATATAATTTATTTCTATAATTATTGATAAAATCTATTTTTTTTCCATATTCTTTATTTACATTAAAAGTAATTTTTTTCACTCCAGAACTTTCCAATGTATCATATATTTTCCATTCAAAATTTGGATATGCTTTTTTACATAATTCATAATATTTATTTAATAAAATATTATCTGAGCTATTTAAAGCCCAGGAAGATTTTTTTCCAGATAAACATTTATAGCTTCCACAACTTCCATCTCCAAAGAAGAAACCCATTATTTTTGCTTCATCTTGAGATATTTCCAATGAATCATAACTTAAAAAGTTATTCACTTCCATAGTCTTATGTAATAACTCGGTTCCAACTTCAATATTTTTTGGTGAAATATCTTCACCTGTTTTCTTAACTAATGAATGATCCTCTGTTACATCTACTAATCCTGTATGTGTTAATATTCTAACCATTTTTTTCTCTGGATTTAACTTATGTCTAATTACACGATGACATTTTGTCCATCCATTTTCAGTCCAACTTTCAATATTATCTAATTCGCAAAATTCTTTTGGGTGATAATCTATGAAATTTTCTTTGTTATAATAACTATCACTTATCCAACCATTAGTATTGCCATATTTTTCAGCCAATTCTTCTACTGTGCTAATTACAATTTCTTTTTCATTATATCTTACAATAATTGGTGTATATTTAGCTATACTATCACCATAAATATATTCAGCATTTGTTTTAACTTTTCCATAATTTTTTGTTGAAACAATTCTATTTTCATATGATTTTTCAATAACTTTCTTTCCATATATTAATAATTTTCTACCAATTGCAGTTGTAGAAGCAGCGACATCTTTATCATAAAATGAACTAGTTTTTGCTCCTGTTTGACCATATAAACTATTAGCCACAATTTTAATAGATAATTGTCTATTATCTAAAACATTTTTCATAAAAAGATCTTCTTCTTTTGCTGCCAATTTTTTAGTATATTTTCTTGCCGCTAACAATTCCTCTAAAATAGACGGTAAAATTGCTTTCGAACCATCTTTAAATTGAGCATAACGACATATTTTATAACCTATACATACTTTTTGAGCTGCTCCTTTAGGTGTCTTTCTAATCCATTTATATGTATCATATTTAACATCTACATAATCAAAATCATCTAAATTATCATAAATATAATTATTATTTTCATCCTTTTCTCCAGTTTCTAATACTAAATTATTTTCTAAATCATATTCTTTCGTCCAAACCTTACTATCATGTGATAAATTTTCACTAATAATACTAGATGGATATAAAGAACTATAATCTACACACGCTACTGGTTTTTTTAAATACAAGTTACATTTTGGTGGTAAAACAATAGCACCTTCATAACCACCATCATCCATTACTTTATCAATAACAGGCATTAATGTCTTCTTTTCTCTACATTTTTTAGCAACATAACTAAGTCCTTTAATTCCTTGTCCTCTATAAACTAGGAAACTAATTGGAACAGTAGTTAATTTTGCCATTTCAATATATCCAGTCATAATATCTGTTTTTTTAAGTAGATCATCTACTAATTTACAATCCTTAATACAATATTTGGCAACAATTTTTCTTCCTTCAGGTCCTTCATGAGTTAATCTAAAAATATCTTGTGGTGTTACATCGTCCTTGCCAAGACACCATTTAACAATTAATTTCATATCTGGTGTCACAATACTTTTAATTTCAAAATAACATTCTTTATAATCGATATTAATTATTTCATATTTTTTTCCTCCGTTGTATTTATTTGTTGAATGACCAATTTCTTCAAAAACAATATAATCATTTTTATATAATCCAGTAAAATTTTTACTATAAATTCTTGAAATATTATTTTCTTCATCATATTCAATTTTACTTACTTTATCACTAATAAAATGTCCTGAAACATAATCTAATTTATATGATGTTAGTTGATATTCTCTTCTAAAAACATTTAACAAATCAATCTGTAATCTTCCAATCGTATTGATAAATTTAATATCATATTGACCACTTGCTATAAACAAACTATTTCTTTCAATATCTTCTTTTCCCGTTCTCCAATCTTTATTTAAACATACATGATTTTTTAATCTTGATAATTGTAAAAATCTATTAACGCAATTTAATTCAATCGCTCTTTTATACATAAATTCTTCATCCCAACCATGAATATTATAACCAATCATAATATCTGGATTTTCTTTTTCCATCAGTTTTGTCCATTCAAGTAGTGCTTCTTTTTCGTTTTTAACACATACTATTTCACACCCTTCAACTTCATTACAGTTGCCTACTACAATGCAATGGTTTAAATATGGTTCATCTTCGCCATACTTTCTTATAGTTGACCCAATAAATGTAACCTTATCTCCTTCTATTTCAGGAAATATTAAGGATAAAGATTTTGTTAATTCATGTATTTTAATATTTTTATCACAGGTGTCTTTCAATACATCATTAATAGTCGCTTCTTTATTTGTATATTTTTTTGTTGATATATATTTTTTTGTAAATTTTTCTTCACAATTATCTTCCTTTTTTCCTTCTTCAGAAATATCATTTTCATCGTCTTCATTTTCATCATTATCATCATTATCTTCTAATTCATTTATTAATGTTTCATCTACAAAAGTATGATTTGCTGGTTTAATTTTTATCCATATATTAAATAATTTATCTACTTCTTCTTCTGTTATTATCTCTTTTAAATATACCTTATTAATATCTTTTTCATTCCCAAAATCAAATGCTGTTTTTATACATGATTTTAAAAATTTATCACTAATATCTTCTATTTTATCCAATTTAATTTTATCAATTATATCAACAGCTAATTTCTTATAATTCTTAATTGGCAATGGAAAATCTCCATGACTACTGCTAGCCTCAATATCAAAGCTCATTATTTTATATGGAACCATAGTTTCGCGATTTGGAAGAGCTATTATATTTTTATAATGAATTGTAAATTCATGATGAC